>MDTA01048908.1_pt1 | contig 12590 bp, 17 predicted proteins | sample 811151 | NCBI WGS metagenome assembly MDTA01 (sample SAMN05326648, study PRJNA326480) | marine metagenome | isolation source: seawater | place: Indian Ocean: South | collected 2010
CATTTTGAATTAGACAATCAAAGAGTTCCGGCTGATAGTTTTTATCTGTATAATGGAATCAAGTTAGACTTTCCGGGCGATCCAAAAGCTCCGGCTGGTCTTGTAGTAAATTGTAGATGCACAGAGGCATTTGTAGAGGTAATAGATGAATAATGAAATGAAGAAACCAAAAGACTTGGTTTACAAGAAATCTCCTATTGAATTAAAAGAGGATGGAGATAAGAGATACTTAGAAGCTGTTTTTTCTTTATTTGATACAATCGATTCGGATAATGATATAACAAAAGCAGGAGCTCTAAAGTCCGGATATGGAGGGAACAAAGTACCTTTAGTTTGGAATCACGAATGGAGTAAGGTTATTGGTCGAGGTGTCATTGAGTCAGATAATCAAAAAGCAGTATTTAAAGGATATTTTTTAGACACACAAGCGGGTAAAGAAGCTTATGAAACAGTAAAACAGATGCAAGATATGCAACAGTTTTCATACGGTTTTCAAGTAATGGATTCAGATACATCAACTGCAATAGATTCAAAGGGAGATGAAGTTCCTGTAAGAGTTCTCAAAGATGTAAAAGTATGGGAGGTTTCTCCTGTATTAGTTGGATCTCAACAAAACTCATTCGTACAAGCCCTTAAATCAGGTTTAGATTCAATGGATTCAGATCCAAATGAAGAAGATGAAGAAGTAATAGACGATATAGATACAGAGTTCGAAGAAGTAAAAGAACAGAAACGTCCATTAGGAGACGATCTTTATACAACTATTGAAGAGGCAGAAAAAAGAGCAGAAGAATTAGGATGTTCAGGACATCACGAACACATGGTAGATGGAGAGACAGTATATATGCCATGTAAGAATATGGACGATTACACACGTTTGACAGGTCAAGAACATGAGTCAGAGGAGGATACTTCTTTGACTTATAGAGATAAGGTTTCAAGTGAATCTGATGCAGGTATCGGAAAAACAGCCCAGCAGGGTATGAGACTTGAAGAGCATGCTATATCTTCTTTAGAGGAGATTAAAGCATTCATAGAGAGAATAGAAGATCTTGCACTTCTAAGAAACTCAGAAAAAAAGACATTGAGTTCAAAATCTACTGATCTTATTACTAAGTATCAAGAGGGATTGACTTCAATCTTTAATAGATTGGATGATGTCATCGAGACACACGGTTACGATCAGATTGACGATGATGAACTCTTTTTGGAAGTTCAAAAGAACATTTTTAACAACATAAAAGGAGACTAATAATGTCAAAGACATTAAAAGAACTTAGGAGCGAAAAGAACATTAAGTCTGATGAATTAATGGAAATTTTTGACTCCGTTGAAGAAATGTCCGAATTATCTTCCGATCAAAAAGAAGAGATCAAAAGAAGAAACAATGAACTAGCTGAACTTGGAGACTCAATCACAGAACTTCAATCATTAGAAGAAATTAAAGCTTCTAATAAAAAGGTAGAAGAGAAAGTTGCAAAAACTGCTCCTATCTATCAAGAAGAAGTAGAAGAAGCTCCTAAAACACTAGGACAACAATTCTTAGAATCACAAGCTTATAAGAGTTTTATGGATCATGGATTGAAAAATATTCCATTCGAGTCAAAAACAACTGTAACAACTTCTGTATGGGATAGAGATACAATCTATCAACAGGTTATTCCTGCAATAGAGCCAAATCCTAATCCAGCATTAGATCTTGTTGATTCAATTAATACAGATCAAACAACTTACTACTTCTTACAAGAGGGTGCTACCAATAACGCTGCTGAAAAAGCAGAGGGAGCAGCTTCAGGAGAAGATGCATTTACATATACCGCAGTAACTGCACCTGTGAGAAAATTCATTACAACTTTGCCTATAACAGCAGAGTTGCTTGAAGATCAAGCAGGAGCACAAGCATACTTTGATGGCAGACTTGCTAATCACGTTATGCAAAGATTAGAAAAACAATTTCTAATCGGCGGTGGTGTAGCACCTGAGATTAAAGGTCTTACACAACAAACAGGCATTAACACAATCACTTACACTGCTGGAGCATTTCCTGCAACTGCTGGTGGTAAGTTAAGAACTGTTTTAGATGGTATCAAAGATGTAGAAGTTAATGGAAAATTAGCTCCGGACGCAGTATTAATGAGTCCCGCAGCTTATAACGCATTAGTAGCACAAGTTGATGGAAACAACAACTTCATGCTCGGTGCATCTGCATTAGCTGGTACTCCTACAATATGGGGATTACCTGTAACTAAATCATCTCAGATCGGTGGAGCAGTATCTACAACAATCGATGTTGTCGTAGGTGCATTCGGTGGTGGCTTAGCAGCTAATCACGTATTTAGAAGAGGAATGGAAATTTCCATCTCTGATTCAAATGCTGATGGAGACTTTGCTAAAGATATACTTACAGTTAAAGCATCATTACGTTATGCATTAGCCGTGTATAAACCACAAGCATTCACAAGAATCAACGATATAGAATAAAATTATGGATAAGCAGAGTCATAGCTTCGTTATGAGTAATGAAATTATCGACTCTGCTTTACCACAAGAAAAGGAGAAAAACATGAAACTTATCGAAAAAGAAAACGACAAAGTTTGGAAAGATAACAAAACAGGTAAATTACAAAAAGGTAAAGAATGTCCATTTACTTCAGGAGTTCTTGTAGCAGGTATCGGAGATCCTGTTCCTGATATGCCAAAAGCTAAAAAGCCTGAAACAAAAGCAGTAAAACCAAAAGAAAATAAATAATCTTTTGTGGTTTGACGAAATAATATTAGACGATTTAGACGAGGAATTAGATGAGTCATCAATACGTAGATAAAACTGAGTTAAAAACATTCTTAGGAATGTCCGGATCAGGACAAGATAATAACTTAGATTTTGCATTAGATGCAGCATCTGCTGCTATTGATGACTTCTGTGGTAGAGTTTTTTACGCTACCTCTTCTACTGAGGATCGTCATTATGATTGTGAGTTTACTGATTTTGCTTATGTTGATGATATAGCAACAACAACAGGCTTAGTTGTAAAAACTCTTAATGTTGATGGGACAGATCACGAAACATTGACACTTGGAACTGATTTTTATTTATATCCTCATAATGCAGATAAATTAGATCCAAAGATGCCATTCGATAAGATCGTTATGGCAATAAAGAATGGAGGTAAGATACTTCCTACCTCATATCCAAAAAGTTTAAAAGTTACTGCAAAATTTGGTTTTCCTGTACAAACAGGATCAGAAACAGTTCCAGCAGCGATATTACAAGCTACACTTATTCAAGCATCTAGGTTTTTCCAAAGAAAGAATAGTCCGATGGGATTCTCAGGTAATCCAGAAACAGGCCAAGCTCCTGTAATATTTCTTTCTGAATTAGATCCTGATGTCCAAACTTTATGTAAAAAGTTTAAAAAATCTACCATAACTCTAGCTAGTGGAAGGCCTTATGTAGGCATAACACAGGTAAATAGGAACAGGGTTTATGGGGCATGAAACTAACAATTAATGGTGCTTTAGATCTAAGTAAATCCATAAATAGTCAAACTATCTTTAATAAGAGATCATTAGAAACGTTTAATGAATTAGGAAGATTTTTAAAACAAGACTCTAAAGATAGATTACGACTTCCTCCGTCTCCTAGATCTAAATCATCAAAATCAACAGGTAAAACAAGAAATTCTATATTTGTAGCTAAATTAGGTAATACAAATAGACTTAGAATGAGTCAGGGTATCAAACTTGCATCAAGTTCTAAAACAGCACCGTTTGTACATGGTAAACCTATTTTTAGAAGTTTTAAACCAATAATAAGAACAAAACCATTTTTTCCTCCATATAAGAAAGGATCTTCATTAGCAAAATGGGCAGCAAGAGGAACTCCAAAACTAAATGCTTTCTTAGTAGCTAGAGCAATTTCTCAAAGAGGTTTGAAAATGAAACCATTCATTGGCGGTACGGTATTTGAAAATCAAGACAAAATAAAAAAGGAACTAGATGACATGATGGAAAATATAGCTAGAGATATAGCAAGGTCGGTTAAGTAATGGCTACTTTTACAAGTATAAGAGATGGATTAAAAACAAGATTAGAGACTATATCAAGTCTTACTGTATATGATATTGTTCCTGATTTTCTTGATCCTCCTGCGGTAATCATAGCTCCATTCAATACATTAAACTTTGATTCAACAATGCAACGTGGTAGTGATACTTATGAAATACCTATAATTCTTTATATACAAAAAGTAGATGCACAATCTGCTCAAGATTCTTTAGACGCTTTTTTAGCAAGTTCAGGATCAGACAGTATAAAGGCAGCAATCGAGGGAGATATAACTTTGGGAGGTGCAGCAATGTCTGTTAGAGTAGTAAGTGCAACTGATTATGGAGAATATGAAGTGTCTCAGGGTACTTCTTTTCTCGGAGTAACATTTATAGTTGAGGTTATAGGATGAAAATAAAAATATTAATCGGAAGTAACTTTCCGGATGGAAAAGAAGAAAAGAGAGTAGAGGCAGGGGACGTTCTTGAAGTCGATGACAAAATCGCTAAAAGTTTGATAAAGAATAAAGCTGCAGTAAAATTTGATGATGATAAAAAATCTAAAAAAACTAAAAAAAGAGCTAGAAATGAAGATGGGAGTTTTAAAGCAGACGATCCTACAACTCCTGAAAACGAAGCTTGGGAGGTAACTGAATAATGCCAACATTTAATCATGGTAAAGATGCAGTTGTTCTTCTTGATAATACTAATTTGAGTACAACTCTTACGGATCTTTCTGTTTCACTTACAGCTGATGTAAGCGAAACAAGTACGTTTTCAAGTTCTTCTAAGAGCTACGTAAGTGGCTTAAAGGACGGAAATGCTACGGCGAGCGGTTACTTTGAAACATCAAGTCCGGATTCAGATGCAGAGTATTTAGCTCAATTAGGTGGATCAGGATCTGCTTTCTCAATTGCTCCGAGCGGATATACAAGAGGAAATCCTACTACTCTAGGATCTGTTATTGAAACATCATACGACAGATCAGCGGATATAGCAGGAATAGTGGCTGTAGCCGTAGCTTTCCAATTTGATGCAGATACTTTTGATGGTAAGAGTTTAGTTGCTCCAGCAGCTTTTACTACTACTTCAACTGAAACCTCAGTTGATTTTGGAGCAGCAGGTACAAATGGAGGTGGAGCAGCTATTCACGTAACAGCGGCTAGTGGAACTTCTCCTACATTAGATGCCAAAATACAAACAAGTGCAGATAATGCGTCGTTTTCTGATTACATTACATTTAGTCAATTAACGACAACAGGATCTGAATTTAAAACAAATACAAGTAATCCAGCAAGATACGCAAGAGCGGTACTAACAATAGGAGGATCTTCTCCTAGTTTTACTGTTGCGATCAGTTTTGGACATGGAAGATAAAGGAGAATAATGCCAACATTTACACACGGAAAGAATGCAGCATTCAAGTTCGATGATTCAGGTGGTACAATAAGAGATATATCAAATGTTCTTACAGATGTAGCAGTATCAAGAACAGCGGATGTTAGCGAGGTAAGCGCTTTCAGTAATTCTAGTAAAGCGTTCGTGAGTGGCTTAAAGGATGGCACAATAACATTAACAGGTACATTCGATGCAACTGTTAACGGTTATTTTACCGGTATTCTTGGATCTGAAGTCGATTTCGAGTTCTATCCAATAGGAACTACCGGAGGTAATCCAAAAGCTAGTGGAAAAGCAATATTGACTTCTTACGATAGAACTCCTGATATAGCAGGAGCCGTAGGATTCAGTGCAGCTTTTCAAATTACAGGCGACGTTACTGAGGGAACTGCTTAGAATATAGATTAACGATTAAAGGAGATCTATATGAAAAGATTAAAACTCGAAGATATATCTAATCCTCCTGCGTTAAAAACTCAGGAGGTAGAACTAGAACAATGGAATAAATCTGTTGTTGTTCAGGGATTAACTAAAGCAGATACCGTTGAAATAAACGAACTATCTGAAAATGAAGATGGTATAAGAGATGATGTTCTTTTTGAGAAGTATCTACTCTTAAAAGGATTAAAAGATCCTGAATTAGATTCATTAGAAGATGTTGAAAACTTCTACTCTAAAGCGACTCCACAAATAATCGATCAGATTCTTTTAGGTGTCTATAAGTGTATGGCATGGACAAAGGAGGATCAAGCTAATATAGCGGATCAATTTCGAGAAGAATGATGAAATCGCTTTTGAGTTCAGATTAGCTTTAGATCTAGGGATGACGGTAGATCAACTAAGAAAACAGATGTCCGTTAAGGAGTTTGAGTCTTGGAAGTTATACTATATAGATAAGAATAAAAAGGAAGCTAAAGCAATGACAGAAGCTCAAGCAAGAGGAAAGTTAGGGAGGAGATAAATGGCTAGTGCAACACTAGAGATGATCCTGAAACTTTCAGGAGTAGATAAAACTTCAAGAGGTCTTGATAAGGTTTCTAAATCCGCTAAAGATTTAGATGATACTGTAAATCATTCAACTAAATCTAATCAGAGATTCGGACAAAGTATGTCCGGTCTCGGTAAAGTTGCAGTAGCGGGTGGTGCTATATTTGCAGGTAAAGTTCTTTTTGATTTCTCTAAACAAGCAGTAAATGCAGCAGTTGCAGCAGATGAAGCAGCAGCAGCTTTTGGTACTACATTCGGAACTGCAGCAGAGAGAGCAACACAATTCTTAGAGGGTTTTGCTAATAAAGCAGGTCTTACAGTAGGAGAGGCACAACAACTTCAAGCTACTTTAGGTGCAGTTGCACAGGGTATTGGTTTTACACAAGAAGAATCCGCAGATCTTTCTATTGAACTTACAAAAATAGCAGCAGACGTTGCATCTTTCTCAAACATCTCTGCAGGTGCAGAGCCTGTTCTTCAAGCATTTAGATCTGCTCTTGTCGGCGAGCGAGAAGCGCTTAAGACTTATGGTATTGCTATAACCGAAGCTGAGGTGCAAACTAAAGCGTTTGAACAAACAGGAAAAATGAATGCAGATCAACTTACACGACAAGAAAAAGCATTTGCAACATTAGCTCTTATACAACAGAAAGCAGGAGTCCAGATAGGAGATCTTGATAGAACTTTAGATTCTTTTGCTAACCAATCAAGAGCAGCAGGTGCTGAACTAAGGGAACTAAAAGAGGAGATTGGTACTGAACTAATTCCAGCATTACAAGAAATGTTGCCAGCATTTAGAGAGTTTGTTGAGGATATATCTCCTAGTGTTATAGATGCTTTTACTCTTATTGCAGAGGGTACAACTAATCTATTTTTAGCTCTTGATCGTTTAGGAGATTTAGATGAGGGTTTGATATTTTTAGTACGTAATTTTTCTGATTTAGCAGATGAACAAAGAAAATTAAATGAAATCCAAAAGAACTTAAATAGATTAACAACAGATAAGATTATTCAAGATGCATTAGCTACTCAACAAACACAAAAACTTAGACAACAGACATTACTTCAAAGAGTAGAGTTTGAGAAAAATGCAGTTGTTTTAAAAAAACAAGCAATCCCATCTTTACAAAAATATTTAGAGTTTATTCAGTTACTTACAGGAGATGAGGATGATTTAGCAGATTCAGAATCAGGATTACAAGACGCTAAAGATAGGGTTACTGAAGCTACAAGAAAAGAGGCATTAGCTACAGCAGAAGAAAGATTACAAAAGAAAGAATTACAAGCACAAATTCAAGAACTCTTATTTTTCCAACAAAAAGGAGTAAATGTTAGTGAAGAATTAGCAGTTGCACAAGAGAAATTAAGACTTGTTGAATTTGAACTTACAAGAGAATCAGAGGAACTACGAGACGCTAAAAAAGAAGTAGCAGACATAGAAGAACAGTTAACAGCAAAAGTTGATAGTTCTACTGATAAGTTAGTTAAACAAGCAGAAACTTATATTAAATTAAATCAAAAAGTTGATACATTTAAAGAATTAGCAGCAGATAAAGAGTTTATGAAAATAGCAAATGCGTCTTCAACGTCTAACGGTTTTCTTGCTATTGGTCTTGATCTCATGAGTAAATTAGCTAGTGTTCAGGGATTAGATGAAAGAGCAAGAGAATTGGAAAGATTTGCAGATGCAGCACAAAGATTACAAGATGGTGCTCCAAATGTTCCTAGAGTTTCAGTTCCTACTCCTAGTCCATTTATACCAAATTCTGCTACTATTAGATCAGATCAAAAATTAATAGATCTAGGACAAAATATAGAAGTAAATGTTCAAATAGGAGATGAATCACTAGAAGATATTATTGTAACTACATCTAAAAAAGCAGAAGATAAGTCTGCATTCTTTTCAAGATTAGTAGCAGCTGGTGCTGAATAATGTCAATAGCTTTTGATTCAGATGTAACCTTAACTTGTGAAATAGCTTTTGATTCAGATCCTTTAGATTCTTCACAATCATACACAGATGTTTCATCTTTTTTACGTGGTTTTAAAACAACTAGAGGAAGAGCATCAAACTTAACACAATTCCAGCCCGGATCTGCGGTAATACAATTAGATAATTCAGATAACAGGTTTTCTCCTAATCAAACTACACATTATTACGATTCAACAAATAATAGATCAAAAGTACAACCATTAAAAAGGATCAGGATAAAAGCTGCATATTCAGGAACAACATATACATTATTTACAGGTTTTGTAGAAAGTTTTCCTGTTAGTTATGCAGGACAGGGTGCAGATTCAGTTACAAACATAAGAGCAGTAGATTTATTCAAATTGTTAAATAATGCTACATTAGACTCTGTTGGGTGGAAACTTGGAACATCTATACTAGGAGAAACAACAAGATTAGCATTCGGACAACAACAAGAATTATCCTCTGTGAGAGTAGCGAATATCCTAAACTCTTTTGGTTATACAGATCAAACAATATCAACAGGTCAATTACAAGTACAGACACAACCAACAACAGATACTCTACTTGCTGCATTACAAGCAGTAGAAAGAGCAGAAAACGGTACATTTTTTATTGCAGCTAATGGAAATGCGACTTTTAGAGACAGAAACTTTCGTTTGACTAATACAACTACTTCACAAGCTACATTCGGACAGGGATCAGGAGAACTTAATTATTCCGATATTGTAACATCTTTTGATGATACTAAGATCCGTAATACTATTCTTATGACAAGAACAGGTGGATCACAACAATCTGCAGTCTCAGATTCTTCAGTGCAAAGGTTTGGAACACATTCAAGATCTGAAACAGGAAGATTAAACATACAAGATTCAGACGTTTTATCAATAGCTAAACAAAAGGTAGTAGAAAACGACATACCACAAACTACTGTTAGACAACTAAAGTTTCGTCCACAAACTAACACTTCATTATGGCCAAAAGCTTTAGGTTTAGATATTGGATCTTTTGTAGAAACAAAAGTTACAACTCCGTCAGGTACTATTGAAACCTATGAATTGTTCATAGAAAACATTATTCATAGTGTTGATTCAAAAACTAAAACATGGACTTGGCAGATTGGTCTATCTCCAGCAGAAACAGGTGCTTGGCAGATAGGTGTTTCAAAGTTGGGAATTGATACAAACATAAGTTATACTTAAAAAAATAAAGGAGAATTATGGCAGCAGGTGGATGGTTTGATTGGACTACCGGAGATCTTGTAACCGAATCAAGATTTCAAGACATACAAGACAGTTTAGTATTTATATTTGCATCAGAGAGTGCAGCTAATAGTGCATTGACAAACAAAGTTGAAGGCACCGTGTTTTATGACACAACCGCAAATTTACTGAAGGCGTGGTCGGGCTCAGCGTGGATCTCCGCAGAAACAGGAGATATTGAGGGTATTACTACATCTTCTACCTCAGGTTTAGCAGGTGGTGCTACCTCAGGAACTCCATCTTTAAGTGTTTCTCCAAACTCCGCAACTTCAGGAACAATAGCATCAGGAGACGAAATACTATTCGGAGACATATCTGATAGTAATAATCTTAAAAAAGCAACTGCACAAACTATTGCAGATCTTGCTAGTGTTACTGCTCTTATAACAAATGTAACTGTAAAAGTAGCAGATGATGGATCAGGAAGTCAAAATGTTTTTTATATGTTGAGTGGATCAGATACAGGATCAGGAACAAAAACTCCTGCTATTGATGTTTATTTTGGAATGAAGATAAGATTTGATACTTCTGATTCTTCACTAGGAGGACATAACTTCAAATTTTCTACAACAAAAGACGGATCACACAACTCCGGATCAGAGTTTACAACAAATGTAACAACAAACGGTACTCCGGGCTCTTCAGGGGCTTATACACAACTCGAAATTACTCCTGAAACTATGGGAACTGCTACATCAACAGGATCAACTACAGAAACTTTATATTATTATTGTTCAAATCATAGTGGTATGGGTGCTGAGGGTAAATTAAGTTTATTTCCTGCTGCAGCAGCAGCTGGTGTAAGTCTTGGTTTAGTATTGGCTTTATCGTAATGAAAGAAAGGAAATAGACAATGGCAGACACGCTACACAGCGTTCAGGGCGTTCTAGGCACAAGTGCTGGAGACATTATAGATGCAGTTCCATCATCAACAACTGAAACTGCAATAGGTATTTTATTATCTAACGTAAGTTCAAGTAGTGCAGATGTTACAGTAGATCTTAGTGTTACAAAATCAGGTGGATCATTGAGACACATTCTAAACAATGTTTCATTACCGTTTGGAACAACTATCGAAATACAAACTAAAATCGCTCTTGAAACAGGAGATAAACTGCAAGGACTTTGTTCCGCAGCATCTAGTTGTGAGTTCAACGTAACATTTCTGAGACAAACCTAAAGGACAAACATGTCTTATATAGGTACTCAACCAAATGATGTAAAAAAGAATACAGGTTTATATACACCTAGCGAAATATTACAACTAACTAAAGACGGTAGTTGGGGTGGTAGCTTAGAACTTATTGAGGAACAAACTTTTTCTAGTTCAAGTGGTGTAGATTTTACTTCTATTCAGGAAAATAAATATGATGTTCATTTATTGCAATACAATATAGATTTATCAAGTTATAGACAATTATATTTAAGATTTTATGAAAGTGGAGTACTAGAAACTGCAAGTGTTTATCAATATGGACAACAATTTGGTTCTACTTCAGGAAGTTTTTCTGAACAAAATAGCACAGGTGCAACACAAATATTTTTAAATTTTACAAATCAACATCAAAATCAAGGATATATATATTTATACAATTTAGGAAATTCTAGCAAATATTCTTATACTACTCATCATAGTTTTGTAGATGATAGTGGTAATAGTAGGTTTTTCTTTGAGTTTGGTGGTGGAGTGTTACCACAAACAAGTACAGTTGATGGAATTAGATTTTTTCCACAAGCAGATACTTTTGATGGAAGTGCAAAACTTTATGGAGTAAAAAAGATATGAGTGCTTTAAGATTAATTAATGAAACTACTGCTAGTTCTGTTGCAAGTGTTGAAATAACAGATGTCTTTAATGCAGATTTTGATATTTATCAAATAACTTTTAATAATTTAGTGCAAGCTACTTCAACTGCAACTTTTTCTTATCTTAGATTTTTAAATTCTAGTGGTAGTGAAATAAGTAGTTCAAGTTATGATTATGCACTTTTAGTAACAAGAGCAGGTGGCTCATTTCAAGAAAGTAGGGCAACTAATCAATCTACTTTATGGCACTCAATTTATAATTGTGTAAATGAAAGTGATTTTGGTGGTGCAAATATGTATATATTTAATCCATATTCAAATAGTTCTTATACTTTTATTATTAATCAATCATTTTTTAGATATGATGGAACTTCAGGTGGAACTGTAGGTCATGAAGGTTATAAACAAATATCAGTTTTAAAAACCACAGATAGAATTGAGGGAATAAAATTTTATAATAGTACAGGAAATTTTGCTAATTTTGATTGCAAGATTTATGGATTGAGAGTAGATAGTTAATGGCTGGTAGTTTAGTACAAGTAGCAACAAATACAGTATCAAGTGCAGTTAGTTCTGTAACTTTAACAGGCATAGATAGTGATGATGTTTATATGGTTGCAGTTAGTGGATTAAGCCCAGCTACATCACAAGTTTTAAGAGGTAGATTAACTGAAAGTGGAACAGAAAATACAACTGCTAATTATGATTTTGCAGCTAAAGGTTTAAAAACAAGTGCAGCTTTTGAAAACAATTCTGGTGCTAATTATAGTTATTTCAACATTAGTGATAGTTATGTAAATGCTACAACAGAAAAAAACTTTAATGGAATATTTTATATTTACAATGCTAATAACAGTTCTGAATATACATTTATCACTTTTGAAACATCACAGTTTGCAGGTAGTGAGCTTTATGGAAATCAAGGTGGTGGTGTATTTACAGTTACAAGTTCTGTAGATGGGATTTATTTTTACATAAGTGGAATAAATATTGATAGTGGAACATTTACATTGTATAAGGTGGTGTAATTATGAGTAGTGAATTTGGATATATACCAGAAAGCCCAGAACAAAGTTTTGGAAATAATAAAGGGATTTTTACACCTACTGATATTTATGA
>MDTA01067340.1_pt1 | contig 12589 bp, 14 predicted proteins | sample 811151 | NCBI WGS metagenome assembly MDTA01 (sample SAMN05326648, study PRJNA326480) | marine metagenome | isolation source: seawater | place: Indian Ocean: South | collected 2010
CGTTTGACAGATGGATTGATCTGATGAATGGTGGTGTAGAGACACACCGGGACATCACTGGAATGGATGAGATAGAAGGCGGAAGTCATTTCATTATTCTCTACCATCGCACTCCATTTGACGAAGCACGAGATGCTTCTGGTGCGAGAGTCTGGCGAGACCAGAAGAGTCCGAATGGAATCATTCCAACTCTGAGGAATCTCTTCAGAGATCGAAAAAATGGGACCTGGATTGCTTGGAGACAGGTTGACGACCTGTCAAATGCTGAAGATGAGCGCATTGCCATGCGTGAACCAGCAGACTTCACTCTGCGAAGAATTCCCCTTGAGCAAGAACAAATATCGAGCTTTTATCATGTCACATCAAAAGAGTCATTTTGGCCAATCCTTCATACATTCCCAAACTATTTTGATGTCAACAATGCTAATTGGAGTATCTTTGAAGAGGTGAATCGGCGATTTGCTGACGCAGCTTGTGCCGAAGCAGCACCTGGAGCAACAGTTTGGATTCATGATTACAACCTATGGCTAGCACCTGGCTATATCCGAGATAAACGCAAGGATCTGAAAATTGCTTTTTTCCATCACACACCTTTCCCTGGAAGTGATGTCTTTTCGATTCTGCCATGGCGTATTCAAATTGTTGAAAGTCTCCTCAGTTGCGATGTCGTCGGATTTCACATTCCAAGGTACACCGAAAATTTTGCTAGAGCTGCTAACTGTTTGTTAGGCGTCGAAAAAGGCCCCAAAACACCCGCCAACTTACGTTTCCTTGCATGCGGCTCTGCTTTGACGGAACCCTCAGAAACACCCTGGTTGAACTACCGCGGACGCAAGGTGCATTTGCTGTCATCTCCTGTCGGCACCTCACCAGATGTCATCCAGTCGCTATCCCAGGATTCGCACGTCTGTCAATTGGCTGCTCGCATTGATGAAGACACCAAGAAAGGTCGCAAATTAATCCTCTCTGCTAGCAGGGTTGACTACACCAAGGGCAACGAAGAACTGCTTCTAGCTTTTGAACGCTTGCTCGAAAGACGACCCGAATTACATGGCAAAGTTGTGTTGATGCTGGCTTGCGTTGCAGCTGCATCAGGAATGAAGATCTACGAAGACACTCAACGCTTGATCGAAGAAACGATCGGCAGGATTAATGGCCGATTCAGTCAAATTGACTGGGTACCAATTCGGTTCTCAACACGCAGGATTCCCTACGAAGAGATGGTGGCCTGGTTCTCTCAAGCTGATATCTGTTGGATCACCCCATTGAGAGATGGACTGAATCTTGTAGCCAAAGAGTATGCAGCAACAAGAAAAGGCAGCGATGGCGTGCTTGTTCTTTCTGAATTCACTGGTGCTTCTGTGGTGTTGGATGGTGCTGTGCTTACGAATCCCTATTCTCATAAGCAAATGGACAATGCAATTGATAGCGCAATTGATATGCCGAATTCCGAACAACTTGAGCGAATGGAACGTATGAGTTCTGCGGTGGAAACCTTCACAGTGTCTGACTGGGCTGCAGAACAGATGAATGCGCTGGAATCACCGGATTGATGCCATGGGCTGGATGAAACGGATAAGTGGTCAGATGTTCCTGGTGTTTTTCACCTTCATCATCTCCACACTGATCGGTCTTTCAACACTCGCTCGTCAACCAGACAGTGTGTCGATTCTGATGCCTGCTCCATTCGCTGATGCAACCGTCGCACTTGTCGAAAGCTTCAACAGAGAGCACAAAGGTCGTATCAAGTTGAATGTGGTCCGTGGTCCACTCGAAACAGAATCGATCTCCGACCTAGCCATCAGTAGTTTGTTGCTGGGAGACACGCCCTTTGATGCTCTGCTAATGGACGTCACGTGGGTTGCTAAATACGCTCAAGCAGGTTGGCTGTCACCGCTTGATGCCTATTTCTCCGATGACGACATCGAGGCTCTCGCTCCAGGTGCTAGTGAAGGCAATCATTTCGATGGTTTTTTGCAACGGTGGCCGCTGACTTCAGACGTTGGGTTGCTCTACTGGCGAACCGATCTCATGACGGCGCCTCCACAAACCCCGGAGGAATTAGAAGCGATCAGCAGAAATCTTCAAAGCAATCAAAAAATCCCTTACGGATACGTTTGGCAGGGTCGTCAGTATGAGGGGTTGAGTTGTGTTTTTCTGGAAATGATTGATGGGTTCGGAGGAGTGTGGTATACACCACAAAATGGTCGAATCGGACTCGATGAACCTTCTGGTGTTGATGCTGCAACCTGGCTTCAACATCTGATTGAAGTAGGAATTAGCCCAAGAGCTGTTACAAACTATTCCGAGTCTGAAACGCTGCAGAGCTTCAAATCAGGTGAGGCAGCATTCATGCGCAATTGGCCCTACGCCTGGGCGGAATTACAAAAAGAAGACAGCCCCGTGAAAGATCGCGTTGGGATTACCACCATGGTGGCCAAACCAGGACAAACCCCAGCTGCGACGCTCGGTAGCTGGGGTTTGAGTCTTCTTAAAGGATCTGCACATCCCGATTCCACCGTGGAGGCCATCAAGTTCCTCACCAATGAACAATCCCAGCGGTATCTGTTTTCCAATTTTGGCTATACCCCAACCCAAGCAGCCTTGTTCAATGATGTTCAACTGAGCAGTAATTTTCCATCCCTCAACGCTGTTGGCGCTGCTCTGCCCTATGCCCGCCCCAGGCCACAGACACCGTTGTATGCCCAGATGAGTGACGTTCTTCAGCGCAATCTCAGCAGCACCCTCACTGGCGTTACGTCACCCCTAGAGGCGATGGATCAAGCCCAACAATCGTCGGATCAAGTGCTCATCGCCGCTGGAGCTACCCCCTAATGCCAATTCTCTTGCTGCTCCTGCCGTCATTGCTCTTCCTAGCGGCTGTGTTCGCGCTGCCGCTGGTTCGTTATCTGTGGTTGAGCTTTCACGCAGATTCGGTGATGACCGGATTGGTGGCCATTCCTAACGGTGGTGCCAACTGGCAGCGTTTCTTTCATGACGTTCGCTATTGGCAAGACTTAGTTCAAACCCTTCGCTTTGCGGTGTTTTCAGTCACAATCGAGGTGATTTTGGGCCTAGCCGTTGCGTTGATACTCAATCAACCGCTGCGCAGTCGCGCGTTCACACGCACCGCATCGCTGATTCCTTGGGCCCTCCCCACGACGGTCATGGCGCTTGGCTGGCGCTGGATCTTCAACACGCCCTATGGCCCCGTCAATCGTTTGTTTGCAGGCACGTTTGGACACTCACTGAATGCCTTGGGTGAACCATCACTGGCATGGATGACCACGGTTTACGCCGATGTTTGGAAAACAACCCCTTTTGTTGCGCTGATTCTTTTAGCTGGGCTCCAGACCATTCCTTCCGATCTCTACGAAGCCGCACATCTTGAAGGCGCCGGAGCGTGGACTTGTCTAAGACGGATCACACTTCCCTTGCTGCTTCCTTATCTCGGGCTTGCATTGATGTTTCGCTTAGCACAAGCGTTTGGTGTGTTTGATCTGATTCAGGTGATGACAGGAGGTGGCCCGGCTAGTAGTACAGAAAGCATCGCCCTTTACGCCTATTGGAATGCTCTGAGGTTTCTCGATTTCGGCTACAGCGCGACAATCATGATCGGAAGCTTCATCATCCTCACCGTGATGGTGGCAATCGCCTGGTTAGTGATCGCTGCAACCAGGCATCGAACTGTTGCGGGAGAACCATCATGAAAGCTAATCGAGCCTTGATCTTGCTCCTCGTGATCTGGTCCTTGGCACCTTTAATGTGGCAGCTCTACACATCGTTCTGCACAGATCAGGCATTAGTGATGCCTTTTGAGGATCATGTTCAACGTTGGACGTTGGCTCACTATCAAAGTGTTCTTGACAGTGATCCTCCATTCCTCAGATACCTCTTTAACAGTTTGTTTGCGGGAATACTTTCCACCGCTCTGACGCTGATTCTTGCTCTGCCTGCGAGTTACAGCCTTAGTAAGCTCAACAGAACTACGGCCACTTTGATCAAGAGTCTGCTGATTGGTTGTGCCTTGTTTCCCTATGTATTGCTTTTTCTTGCATTGCTAGAAGTGGCTCGATTCCTTCAACTTGGAAATAGTTTGATCGCTCTGGCCATTCCATACGCAGCACTCTCACAGCCCTTGGCTGTTTTGCTTCTCACGAATGCTTTCTCGGATCTCCCGTGAGAACTTGAAGATGCTGCCAGAGTTGAAGGTTTATCGATGTTTCAACGTTTCCGCTGGGTTTTACTACCTTTGATTGCACCAGCCATCGCTAGTACATCCATCCTTGTTTTTCTTTTTTCATGGAATGAATACCCAATTGCCCTCACGTGGATCAGTGACGCTGGAAAATTGACCCTTCCCGTTGCCATGGCGAGAATTGCAGGGTCATCGATTCACTCGGTTCCGTATGGTCCCTATGCAGCCGCTACAGTTTTGGGTTCAATCCCTCTGATTCTGCTGGTGATGGTATTTCAGAAGCCGATCGTTTCAGGTTTAACCAGTGGAGCTGTGAAGGGATGACACTCGATCTCAAACAAGTTGGTCGATGCATCGGCAATCAATGGATTGTGAGAGATCTTTCGTTTCAGATCAGCAACGACGAATGCCTTGCTCTTGTAGGTCCAAGTGGATGTGGCAAAAGCACAACGCTGCGCTTGATTGCAGGTCTTGATCCCGTCAGCGAAGGCTCCATTGCGATCAGCAATCACGATGTCACCAAGCTCTCACCTGCTGAGAGAAGCATTGGCATGGTGTTTCAAAGCTATGCACTTCTTCCTCACCTCACTGTTTTTGAAAACCTTGACTTGGGGCTAAAAATTCGTAAAGTTTCACCTAGAGATCGTTCGATCAAAATCCAGAGAATCCTCGATCTTGTGCAGCTCTCTGATCGATCCTCTCATCGGCCAGCTCAGCTATCTGGTGGACAGCGCCAGCGTGTTGCTTTGGCACGGGCGTTGCTCCGGGATCCAGAGGTCTATCTACTTGATGAGCCAATGAGCAATCTTGATGCTCAGTTACGCGAAGATATTCGCCCTGAATTGAGACGGCTGGTTCTTGAGCAACAAAAACCAACGATTTACGTCACCCATGATCAGCATGAAGCCATGGCCATGGCTCAGAAAATTGCTGTGCTAAATCATGGCAAAATAGAACAACTCGACACGCCATATAATCTGTATACGAATCCTTCCACACTGTTTGTGGCACGTTTCATCGGAAGGCCTCAAATCAATTGTTTAAAGCCCTTGAATAATCGTGTACGAACGATTAGACCTGAGCACCTTTGCTTCAGCCAGTCGGGTCTTGCCTGTAAAGTGCAATCAAGGGAGTGGTTAGGTAATTCCCAGTTAATATTCTTGGAGACCGAACAAGGAACCTTGCGGATGTCGACAAGTCCAGATAAACGTGTTCCCGACAGCGGTTATATCGCATGGAATCTGCAGGATGAACTGCATTTCGATTCTGTTTCTGGTGTTAGATTGCCTGCGGCGAAATAATATTGATCACCCAATTAACTATGAAATTTAATTAAACTAGTGATTGATGTATGTCCTGAAGATGCTCTAAGAGCATGCCCCGATGCACATCGGCTGATTCTCTGAGTTGTTCAAGCGTTGAAGATGACGCAGGGCTCTTTGATGCTTCAGACCATTGACTGATCATCTCGTCTGCGAGGAGTGGTTGCTCGAGGTCCACCCAGGGCAGGCTGCCCAGTTGTGCGGCAGCCTTCACCTTTGGGTCATAACTGAGAGCAGCAGTTGGGCAACCCGTGGTAGCCGCCAGGATCAAAGCGTGTAAACGCATGGCGATCACTAAGGACGCAGTGCCAAATAGATCTTGAACCTGCTCAAGAGAGTCGGCACGTTTCAAACGTGAGCGCTCTTTCAAAGCTTGAGGAATGAGTCCTCGCTTGTCCAAGTCTTGCCATAACCCAGCATCCTGATCACCATGGAATGCAAGCCAAATCACTTCGCACATCGATTGGCGGCTGTAGCGATCAATGGCGTGGAGTAGGCATTGCCAGCCCTCAGTATCGAGAAGAGGTGTGGGTCTGAAACACAGAATCAAAGAATCTCCTCCTGACCAGACCGGTGCAGGGTGGCACCAAACAGGATCTGGACCCATCACCATCGGCATGCGCAGTCGCCATCGCTGAGCCTGATGCAACGAAGCGGGATCTCTCCATGAGACCGCACGAATTCCTTGGAGCGTTGCACGCACGCACCAACGGCTCAATCGACGATTGAGCGGACCCAAGCCTTGGCCCCAAAGAATGACGGGGATGCGTTGCCACCGTGAAGACCACAGCACAATGAGGTAATAAACCAGACTTTTGAAACTGGTCCCGTCCTGCAACAAGCTTCCACCACCCAGCACGAGGGCATCCACCTTCTGAAGAGCTCGGATCGTCTCAGACAGGGATCGACGATTAACAATGCTCGCCCCGGGGGCCAAAGCAGAAACAGCATCACGATCCTTTGCCGTGATCACTGGATGCCATTCAGCAGGAAGCTGTGAAACGAGCACCTGAAGCAGTGCATCATCTCCGAGATTGTGTTCGCCGTAGTAACCACACAACAGCACCTTCGCCTTCTCTTGACCGCGAAGTGCCACCACCAGTCATCAACAGCGATTCGACTCATTATCCAAGTGTTCAACCGTTACGGTGAGGTTCCATTTTGATCTGACATGCACGCGCTCTCGCTGGGCACATGGTGGATTCATTGGGCTTCAGTGGTGGAATGGGTTGTGGCCATCGTGTTGATCCATCGCTTCAGATCTGACACGAGTGGGGCCTCAACACAGAGAATCGCCTGGGCGATGCTGCCGGCGTTAATCAGTGCCATGGCAGCTTGCACCTGGCACCTTTACGACAACAGTGAAAGTCTGCGTTGGCTAGTGACCCTTCAAGCCTCATTCACACTCTTAGGCAATGTGATGCTTGCTTGGGCCGCGTGGTCTATTCCCTCTCCATCGATGGGCGAGGAGCAGCTCTGATGCCAGATTTTGATCCCTCCCCACTGTTCGCCCTCTCTCTCTTCCCTTACCTCTTTTTTCTCTACTACCTCGGAAAAAAGCAGCTGCTGCCAGTTCTCGCCCGACGTGGATTTCAGCTGACCTTGCTGTTCGTGGGGGTCACCATCGTGGCTGCCATCTTCGCTGATCTTCGATTTGACGCCGAACTCGTGGCCATTGATCCACTCCATGGAGGAGCCGAGGCGTTTCTCACACTCAGCAATGCTGTGGTCGTAGACGGGTTGATCAGACACGAATCGGTGCAGTGATGAACATCTCTTACGAGAGGTGGGCCTAGGTTCGTGTGCGGCGGAAAATAGATCGTTGCCTCTGATCTTCATGCTCAGTCCTCTTCTGGCCATCGCGCCCGCCACGGTTTCCTGGTCTCCGAAAGTGGGCCTTGTGATGATTGCCTGCAACGTGATTGCCATTGGGATTGGCAAAGCCACGATCAAACACCCGAATGTTGGCGCCAAGCTCCCCAACGACTCCTTTTTCGGCGGTATGAGTCACGCCTCCCTGCTTGCCACCACAAGCCTCGGTCACGTTATGGGCATTGGAACAATCATTGGACTCGCAACCCGCGGCGTTCTCTGATCCCCCGCTTCCATAATCATTGAGGAGTGGCCTTTGCCACTCCTTTTTTTATGGCGTTCAGGGCGCCACGGACGACACTTCCGATGTTCCCTTGGCAACTGATGCCGCGAATTTGAAACGCTGCTTGATACGTTCAGCCATCTGGTCGGGCATCAGACCAATACTCTCGAAGCTCTGCTGAGGTGTGGCGTGATCAACCAGCACGTCAGGAATTCCAATCCGCATCACCGGCAGCTGCAGATCAGCATCCTGAAGCGATTCGAGCACTGCAGAACCGAATCCGCCTGACATAGCCCCCTCTTCCATGGTCACAACGCGACCGATGCGTTGTGCCAGCGGGTGAATCAAGGATGTGTCGAGGGGGCGCAGGAAACGTGCATTCACCACCGTGCAGTGAATGCCTTGATCCTGAAGGAGTTCTGCCGTCGCCAACGCTTTGGCATTCATGGCGCCATAAGCAACGATCAGAAGGTCGTCACCTGTGCGAATCACCTCGCCACAACCGATAGGAAGGGGTTCCCAGCCTTCCTCCATCAACGGCACACCTTCGCCAGGGCCGCGGGGGATGCGGATCGCACAAGGTCCATTGTGTTGGAGTGAACTCACCAGCATCCGCTGAAGTTCAGCCTCGTCTTTGGGTGCCATCACCGTGAAGTTGGGGATGGCTCGCATATAACTGATGTCGTACTGGCCCTGGTGTGTCGGGCCATCGGCTCCAACAATCCCGGCTCGATCAAGCACAAATGTGACCGGCAGTTTTTGAATGCCAACGTCATGAATCAACTGATCAAATGCGCGTTGCAGGAACGTGCTGTAGATAGCAACCACTGGTCGGAGACCATCACAAGCCATGCCTGCAGCCAAGGTGACCGCATGTTGCTCTGCGATCCCCACATCCACATATTGATCCGGTAGTGCCTTTTGAAGAAGGTCGAGGCCGGTACCGGTGGCCATGGCAGCCGTGATGCCAACAACTTTCGGATCTTGCTCACAGATCTTGACCAGCGTCTGGCCGAAAACCTTGCTGTAACTGGGTGGCTTGGGCGTTTTGCTCGGGCGTGCCTTGCCGGTGCTCAGGTCAAAAGCCGATTGCGCGTGATAACCGACCTGATCGGCCTCAGCGTAGGGATACCCCTTGCCCTTGGTGGTCAGAACATGCACAAGAACAGGGCCACCCACACGGTGCGCCTCCTGGAACGTGCGCGTCATTTCAGCGATGTCATGTCCATCGATGGGACCCATGTAGGTGAACCCCAATTCCTCGAACACCGCACCAACCTTGGGCACAGCCAACCGGCGCATGCTCCCTTTGAGGCGATTCAATTCAGCAGGGAGGTCACCACCCATGAAAGGGAGGTGACGCATGCTTTCTTCAACGCTGCCCGAAATGAATTGCATCGGCGGACTCAGCCGCATGCGATTGAGATGGCTGGAGAGCGCCCCGACCGGAGGTGAGATCGACATGTCGTTGTCGTTGAGCACTACCAGCAACGGCGTATCAGGCATGTGACCGGCATGGTTAATGGCCTCCAACGCCATCCCGCCGGTAAGGGCACCATCACCGATCACCGCCACACACTTGTGGTCTTGGCCCTGACGATCACGGGCCATGGCCATGCCTAAAGCAGCCGAAATAGACGTGCTGGCATGGCCGGCACCAAAGTGATCAAAGTTGCTCTCGCAACGCTTGAGGTAACCAGCAACGCCGCCCTTTTGCCGCAACGAATCGAAATCGCTATAGCGACCAGTAATCAATTTGTGGGGATAGGCCTGGTGGCCCACGTCCCACACCACACGATCACGGTCGAGATCGAGCGTTTGATAAAGAGCAAGCGTGAGTTCAACGACACCGAGACCCGGACCAAGATGGCCTCCGCTATTGGAAACAACCTCAAGGTGACGCTGACGGATCTGTGCCGCGACATCCTCAAGCTCGGTTGTGCTGAGGCCATGCAGCTGATTGGGATGCGACAGATCGCGCAGGTGCATGGTCTCTCGACAGATTTAGTCAATCTACGGGCCTTACCTGCCCTCTGCGGCAGCGTTCGGTTGCCAAACTGAACTGATGGACGATTACCTGCCCAGGATCCTTCGCGCGAGGGTCTACGACGTTGCCCGTGAGAGCCCGCTGGAGTCAGCCGGCAATCTCAGCCGACGGCTGAACAATCATGTCTGGCTCAAACGGGAGGACCTGCAACCGGTTTTCTCATTCAAATTGCGTGGTGCCTACAACCGCATGGCCCAGCTCTCTGTTCAAGAGAGAGCACGCGGTGTGATCGCATCCAGCGCTGGCAACCATGCCCAGGGCGTCGCTCTCAGTGCTGCTCATCTGAAGTGTCGCGCTGTGATCGTGATGCCGATGACCACACCCAGCGTGAAGGTCGACGCCGTTCGCCAGCTCGGAGGAGAGGTGGTGCTGCATGGAGAGACCTACGACGAAGCGTTTGCCGAGGCCATCAGACGCAGCAAAGCTGAGGGCCTCTGTTTCATCCATCCCTTCGATGACCCCGAGGTGATCGCTGGCCAGGGAACTGTGGGCATGGAAATCCTGCGCCAGTGTCACGAACCTCCTGATGCGATCTATGTGGCCATTGGCGGCGGCGGATTGATTGGAGGCATTGGCGCTTATGTAAAGAGTTTGTGGCCAGATGTGGAGATCATTGGCGTCGAGCCCCACGACGCCGCAGCCATGACTTTGTCGCTCGAAGCTGGTGAACGGATTCGACTGCCCCAGGTTGGGTTGTTTGCCGATGGTGTCGCCGTTCGTGAGGTGGGGGAGAACACCTTCCGCCTGGCGCAGCGCTACGTGGATTCCATCGTCACCGTGAGCACCGATGAAATCTGTGCAGCCATTAAGGACGTTTTTGAAGACACGCGCTCCATCCTTGAGCCAGCAGGCGCTCTTGCCATTGCAGGCCTCAAGGCCGACGTGACCAAGCGGCAATTGCAGGGGCGTCATCTCGTGGCCGTGGCCTGTGGCGCGAACATGAATTTTGATCGCCTGCGCTTTGTCGCAGAACGGGCAGAACTCGGTGAAGAGCGCGAAGCGATGCTTGCCGTTGAGATTCCTGAACAGCCGGGCAGCCTTCGCAAGCTCTGTGAGCTGCTACAGAAGCGCAGCCTCACTGAGTTCAGCTACCGCATGCGGGCTGGAGATCGGGCCCACATCTTCATGGGGGTCCAAGTTCAAAACCAGCAGGATCGTGCTGATCTTCTGGCTTCACTGCGGAGCAATGGCTACGAATGCCTTGATCTCAGTGAAGACGAGCTCGCTAAGGTCCATCTCAGGCACATGGTGGGCGGTCGGCTTCCACAGCAAACCGACAACTCCGAGCCGCCTAAACAGGAACTGCTTTACCGCTTTGAGTTTCCTGAGAGGCCTGGCGCCCTAATGCGCTTCGTCAATGCCTTGCACTCGAACTGGAGTATCAGCATTTTTCATTACCGAAATCACGGAGCCGATGTCGGTCGAATCGTGGTCGGTGTCTTGGTCAGTTCCGATGATCTTGAGTCGTGGCAAGCGGTGCTGCGCGATCTGGGCTACCCCAGCTGGGAAGAAACTTCGAATCCCGCTTACAGGATCTTCCTGGGCTCTTGATGGCTCCAAGGGAGATGAGCGTTACCTTGGCGTGTCGGATAAGGGGGTGCTGGACGTGAGTGAGCAACGTGGCGACCAACCAGATCAATCATTGAGCGTTGCTGAAGCGACCGTGTCGCTACCTGCACGACTAGAAGCCATCCTCTATTTGAAAGGTCGACCGATGGCGCTCAAAGAGCTTTCTGATTTGGTGGGCGAGTCTGAAAGCGACACCGAGCAGGGGATGCTGATCTTGATCGCCGGTTACGCCCAGAGAGACACGGCACTTGAGATCAACGAGAGCAAAGGGAGGTACAGCTTGCAGTTGCGTCCTGGACTGGGCGAATTGGTGCGTGATCTGCTTCCAGTCAATCTCTCCACGGCAACCCTGCGCACCTTGGCCACAATTGCTTTAAAAAAGCGGATTTTGCAATCTGATCTGGTCGATCTACGTGGTTCCGGCGCGTACGACCACATCAAGGAGCTCGTGAATCAGAATTTCATTGAACGCAAGCGCCAAAGCGAAGGTCGCTCCTACTGGATCACCCTTTCAGAGAAGTTTCATAGAACCTTTTCCGTGCTTCCTGAGCTCGGAGGCAGCTCCGAACCGTCTCAGGCTGCATAGAGTTCAGAGAACTCCACGGATCCCATGGCCCTCGAGCTTGTGTCCACCGTTCTTCAGGTTCTGGCTCAGACCCTGCAGATTTACACGCTGGTTCTGATCGTTCGCGTTCTATTGAGTTGGTTCCCCAACCTTGATTGGAGCAATCCGGTTCTGAGCACGGTCACGTCGATCACGGATCCTTATCTCAACGCTTTCCGCGGTCTGATCCCGCCTCTTGGTGGCCTGGATCTTTCAGCGATTCTGGCGTTCATCGCGCTGAATCTGATGCAGCAATTGCTGTTAACTGCATCCGTCTCCTTCGCTGCTGGATTTGGCGTCTACGGCTGATTCAGCACCCATTAGCGGTGATCGCCTTCCCCATGGAGGGTCCCGCGCTGTGCTCGGCTCCCCAGTTTGCGCAGATTGCCTTCAGCCACTGCATCGAGCTCAAGACCGAGTTCTGTTGCCAACTGGGCGATGTACCAGAGCACATCGCCCAACTCAAGGGCGATGTCAGCAGTGAACTGCGCATCTACGACACCGCCTCGATCCCGAATCAGTTTCTTGACTTTGTCGGACACCTCACCGGCCTCACCGGTGAGGCCAAGGGTTGGGTAGATCAAATTCCTGCCGGCATCCGGATAGCGAGCCGTGCTGCGCGATTCCCGCTGGTAGTCGTTGAGCTGCACGGAGATTCAGGGAAGGGTTGAGGTCATGACGGTAGATTCCGCAGGTTTCCGGCGCCAAGGATGGCCGAGCTCGATCTGACCCGCAGAACCAAGATCGTCGCCAC
>MDTA01050947.1_pt1 | contig 12588 bp, 9 predicted proteins | sample 811151 | NCBI WGS metagenome assembly MDTA01 (sample SAMN05326648, study PRJNA326480) | marine metagenome | isolation source: seawater | place: Indian Ocean: South | collected 2010
TACTCAAAGCCTGTATAATTTCCTCAGTTTTCCCAGACTCAAAAACTTCGCCGATTTTCCAGTCCCTAACAAATTCTGAGATCGTCAGGCAATCACTGCTTACAACTGGTAGTCCTGCGAATACATACTCAAGGACCTTCTTTGGAAGAGAAAAATCTGAGTTCTTTGACCTTTTGATAGGATGAATACCCACGTCTGCATCTTTAATAAAATTAGTAACTTCGTCAGGTCCAACAAATGACAACGTGTGTACTCTATCGGAACACCCCCTTTCATCACACAAACTCTCAATCTCATTCAGGAAACGCTTTTCACAATCCGAAACAATAGCAAGGTGAACTCGTTCATCCATCATGGAGATTGCATCGACTACGGCAAGTAATCCCGTAGAGTGGTTCACATCTCCAGAATAAACAATTAATTTTTCCTTTAAACTTAGACCTAGTGTGGACCTTACTGTATTCTCCCCAGACATTGGACTTTCCCTGAGCGGGGAATTAAGTATCACCGATGGCATGTCTGACAGAGAATAGTCCCCTGAAAGCTTAGAGGAAATTTTCTCAGAGACGGTAAGTAGTAGATCTGGAGACAAAATATGTTTTTCTTCATCCAATCTTGCTAGTCTAGACTTTTCCTTATTTTCGAAATCCATTCCCCTCGTGTAATTGTGAATATCGTGAACCCACTTGATTTGCTTCCCGCTCTTTCTTAATCTCCCAACTATTCTACTACCTATTTCCAGTGTATCGTAATCATTTGTCTGAATAATATCCGGATTAAATTGACTAATCAAGGGCCAAAGGATTGTCATCGATGATTGTTTCTTATACCTCCAAGTGTCACATAAATCGCTTACATCCGATACGTCAAATGAAATATTGGGAATTAAAGTAGTCCTAATCCTTCCAATATTTCCTGTAAGTTGTTTGGATAAGGAGGGATCGCCGCTAACTCCGAAAATGTGCACATCTAATCCTAATTCTGTCAATGATTCTGCTATTTTTATAACTCGATAGTCATTTTTTATTTCACCGAGAACAATCATCGCTACGCTAAACCCGGCGTTTTTTTTCAGCTCAGTCAAAACTATCTCCCCATTGAATCAATTTATCCCAAATCAGTTCAGAGGCGTTGCCTTTGCCATAGAGCGAAACTTCCTCTCCGGGAGATGAATTTGATTCTGCCATCAGCAGCCTTTCTTTCAAAGAATTAGTCTCTGTAGGGTCAATCAACTGATTCCAGCCATATTCAATTAGTTCTACCCACTCTGTTTCCGATCTAATTGTTATGCAGGGTACTCCATGGAAAAAAGCCTCCTTTTGAACTCCGCCTGAGTCAGTAATTATGACCTTCGCATTCTTCTCCATCTCTAACATGTCCAGATATCCTATCGGAGTGATGAATTCTATTCTGCTATTCTCCCAATCCCCTACTCTTGATTTTGTTCTAGGGTGTAGTGGCAAAATAACTCTAACTTCCTCAGCAATCGCATCCAAGGCACCAATAATCGCTTTCAGAACCTTTTCGTCATCAGTATTCTCTGCCCTGTGTATTGTTGCAAGAATAAAACTATTTTTCACCAAATCCAAATCTCCGATAATGGTAGATTTTTCTCTAGCTATCTTTGTGTACTTGATGCATGCATCGTACATTATGTCTCCTACAAAATGTATTTTTTCTTGATTTACGCCTTCATTGATTAGATTATCTATCGCCGATTCAGTAGGGCAAAACAGAATATCTGATAGTCGATCAGTAACAATTCTATTTATTTCTTCAGGCATTCGTTTATTGAGAGACCTCAATCCACTTTCTACATGTGCTAATGGGATATGGGATTTAGCTGCAACCAATGCTGCAGCAAGAGTAGAATTAGTATCTCCATAAACCATCATAGCTTGAGGTCTTTCATCTTCGACGATCCCTTCTAACTTAACCATCATTTCCGCCGTCTGAACAGCATGGCTAGCAGATCCAACTGCTAAATTGTACTTCGGTCTTTTTATCTCTAGCTCATCAAAAAATAAATCCGACAATTCCCGGTCATAGTGCTGCCCAGTGTGTACCAGAATCTCTTCAATTCCATTTTTTTCTTCTGCTATTTTTGAAAAGGCAGATGCTTTGACAAACTGAGGCCTCGTTCCGATTATGCTAATCAATCTCATCTACTAACCAACTATCTATTTCAGTTAGAAACGAATGGTGCCCTCTCTAATTCCTCTCAACAAATGAGTGCAATGCAGACCCACACTTTGGACAGCTAATGGACACTAGCTTGAATGCCTGCTCGGACATTGTTACATCTATAGGATCGTTCTCAATCCTATGTTCCCACGAATCAACAGCACCTTGGAGCTGTTTTTTCCGATCAGCACTCCTTGTCCTCGATAACTTTGCCTTCGCCTTTTTGAGTCCATCAGATAGGTAAGCGATTCTTCTAGCAATCCAATTATCCGTTTTCCTCATCGCAGACATCAGTGGGTCGATCATTATCTCGTCATACACCGGAAAACATTCCATCCATTTTTCGTGATCCCTCATCACGGGTTTCCCGGTCATCACGTGTTCACACTTCGCGCATTTAATTCCCATAGTTTTACTGGATTTGAGTTGAAATATAACTCTATTGGGTTTTATACTATTTTCAATAAAACGAATTTCCTCTACCAATTGAAAAGTAGTTAATTCCAGAAGAATCCAAATCCTTCTTGGAAAAAACATTTCTTGCATCTATAACTAGTGGGGTCCTCATTTTTTCTGAAATTTCAGACAGGTCTAGGTTTCTATACAAGTTATGGGAGACCATAATTACCAATGCATCAGAACCGCAAATCGCATTCTCTAGAGTTGATTCCAGGGGAACACCCTCACAATAATCCACGTAGTGATCATGAACTTTAATTTCACAACCTAATTTTTTCAATTCATCCAGAAGTGAAATGGTGGGGGAATTTCGAACGTCATCACTTTCTTCTAAGTAAGAAAGTCCCAGAATACCAATCACTGATTCGTTAATCACTACTCCCATTCTGTTTAGGCCATTCCTGATCAATTCTAAGACATAAGATGGCATTGAGTCATTCACTTCTCTGGACTTAATCAGAAATTCAGGAACATATTTTCCCTTGGATCCATGAGCCAATAACCAAGTATCCTTTGGAATACAGTGTCCACCTACTCCGCCTCCGGGCAAATGCAGATTTCTTGACTCTACAGAATTTACCAGTTCTCTGACTTCGTAGAAATCAACACCAACAGCATCACAATATTTGGCGAAATCGTTTGCAATAGCTATCTCCGCATCTCTGTAGGTATTCTCGAAGGTCTTTACAACCTCAGCAGTTTCCAAACTTACTTTGGTCAATTTCCCACTCGTTATATGGGAATATATGTGACTCATAGCCTGGTGTGTTTTTTCGTCAATTCCACCCAAGGCTCTGCCGTAATTTGTTAGATTCTGAATTAACTTTCCCGGCATAACTCTCTCCGGACAATGCCCGAGTCCGAAGTCAACTCCTGCAATTAGTCCGCTTTCGCCTTCCAACCACTCCTTTACTTCGCCAACCATCGTCCCAGGAGGAATTGTTGATTCGATAATCACTACACATCCCTTTTTCATTACGGAACCTACTGATTTTACCGAAGAAGATAATGCTCTAAGATTTGGTTGCATTTTTTCTACATCAAATGGAGTCTGTACACATATCATCCATATATCTGAATCGCTGGCAAGATTATAGTCAGTCGTACATCTAAGTTTTCCGCTACCAATAACTTCCTCGATCAACTCCTGCATACCCGGTTCGGACCCCTCTATGGGATAATCTCCCAAATTCAGAGAATCAACCTTCTTTTCATCAATATCGATGCCGATGGTACTAATTCCCGAATCAGCGATAATGGCCGCAACAGGTATTCCGACGTAACCCATTCCAATTACCGCAACTTTGTCCATGTCGGACGGATAAAAAAGTGGTAATTAACTATTCCAGAAACGTAAAACAGAGATAAATTATTCTAAAATGCCCCTTTACATGTATTTGTGGCTGGGACATCAGGGGGTGTGGTTAATCTTGAAACGCCTTTACCAGAATCTATCTCCGAACTGAGAAGGAAAAATGAACAAATTATCTCCAATTCGAAAAATGATATAATCGGACGCCCCGACCTGTCTTCAATAGATTTGTTGGTGTCGGAAGGGCACAAAGGTTTGGCAATAAGGATTTTAGAGCAATGGTTGATGTATAACGAAGGCGAAGAAGAATTAAAAAAAGTAATTTCACTAATGGATGATAGAAATTCCCTACAAAGCGCCATTTCATGGTGTGAAGAATTGCTGAGGTTAAATCCAGAAAATCAATTTGCTTTGGGAAAATTACTGGACCTGCAAGTAAAGAATAATGATCAGAGTTCTGCCTTCCGTACCGCTAGCATAATGGTGAAATTAAATTCCGACTCTGTAAAGGGAAATGAATTCCTAGGCCATTATTTCGTCTCCAAAGAAGAATGGGAACTAGCAATAAGTCACTCACAATCATGCCTCTCTCAAGACTCGAAGGATAGCAATTCAATTAGAAATTTGGCAATTTCTCTAGAAGGTATGGGGGATGAAGAAAAGGCAATAGAAGCGTGGGAGAAATGGTCAAATTCCGACCCTTGCAATATTAGTGATTTTGAATTAGCTTCAGACTTCTTTTACTCGAGAGAACGATATTCGGTAGTCGCCACTATCTCAAACAGGGGATTGGAAATAGATCAGTCCAATATCGCACTTTTAGAGTCACTTATTCTGGCATACTCGTCCCTCCAAGAGTGGTCACTTTGCCTGGAGGCGACAAAGAAATTATTGATGCTTGATCGTAATAATGCGATAGGAATGTGGAATAGGAAAAAATCTAATTTTAATCTTGGAATAACCCTTGGTTCACAATCAAACATAGATGAGGGGAAAAGATGGTATTCTCTGATGGAAATGGATGAATCCCAGGATCACTCCATCCGCTGGTTCAACCTCGTTTGATCGGAATTTTAGTTACTTCCCATTTCCCATTATTCTTCTCACATTTTATTTTGAAAAGTGGATTCCCTCCCCATCTTCTAGCTTTGAACTCCAGTTCATAATTATCAGAATCTGTACTGATGGAATTAACATCGAAAACGAAATCTCCGTTTTTGTCGGCCTCAATTTTAATCTCCTCTTTCTCATTTTCAAACAAAGAAAGGAGAAAAGGTCCGGAAAAGTAGTCTACATCCATATTTCCCTTGATTGAATCTCCCTCCACAAACAAAGACACCTCGATATCCGTTGAAACTTCTTGGAATAGATCCATCTCCTTTCGAGCGTCCTCATAAAGAGTTAGCAACTTTTCTTCCTGCTTTTCCCAAGAGTATCTCTTCGCTAAATATTCCCTAGTTTCAAAGTCTATATTTGGGGTATTTTCTGTCAAATTCTCTATAGCAGAGATCAACGAGGAAATATTCTCGGACTCGAATGAAACCCCCAATTTCCACTTTTCTACGAACTTTGACATTGTTTCACAATTCCCGACAATTATTGGCAGTTCTGAATGTAGGTAATCAAAAATTTTGTTTGGCATAGCCAGATCTCCGTTTTTGTACTTCAACATCGGATGAATGGCGATATCTGCATCAGATATGAAGGAGGGGAGTTCCGAATATTCTACATAGTTTACAAAATGAACCCTTTCTTTGACCTTCAATTCTGCGGCTAATTTTTCTAATACTGGGATGTATTTTGAATTCAGGTCTGCAATTATGCAAAGATGATATTTTCCTATTGTCTTGAGAGAAGATATTACATTCTCTAAACCACGTTGTTTAGCAAGTCCACCAGCATAAACGATAAGCGGACTATCCCTCTCTAATTGTAGGCTCTCTTTGACTCCAATTTTTGACAGTTTTCCGGGATATCTCGGACAATTAAATATCGTAACCGGAGGGGTTGACAGATCGTAATCAACTAACAACTCTCTTGCAATTGGGCCCGATACAGTAATCAATCGATTCGCCCTGTTAATCAACTCCTTTTGATCAAGTAGTGCTTCCCTGAGCACAGCTTCGTCCATCTGCTCCAGTCCCGCAACATATTCATGAAGGTCGTGAATCCAAAACGATGTATTTCCTTCCTGCCTAAGTCTCTCCACGAGGTCATGGCCCAATCTTATAGCGCCAAAGTCATGAGAATGAATAAAATCGGGTTTCAGTTTTTGAATATGTGGCCAAATCTCGGAGAACAATCCCAATTGGAGCAATCTCCACTTATCCCCTGAATGGCTCCCATATGGCAGGCTTCTCCTCCTATCTGGAAAGAGAGTAACCTCGACCCCCTCATCTAGTTTGAAGGTTCTAGTTCCCCTCCCAACTTCTTTTTTCAGACCGAAAATACGGATATCATATCCATGATTTCTGAGTGAAGTAGCACATTTTTTTACCCTTGAATCGTTAATCACTCCATTTAGAACAATCATTACGACCTTATTTCGCCATTCAGTCACACCATACACCAGCCAAATTATTTTCTTTCTAGAACCAGCCAGGAAATGAAGGATTTACTTCCGCAAATCCTGTCAACATTGGCCACGAGAGAAAATTTCTCACGCATGTGTTCTGGCAATCCGATGATATATCCTTCACCATTTGAGGGGAACGTACTTACTAGATCGTCTAAATCTAGATTGATTTCAATATCGCTAGAGTGACTTCTTACGAAATGAGTAATCAAATAGCCACCAGGCTTTAGTTGGTCAGCAAGTTTGGCTATCCTTCCATGGGTCAAACTTACGGGAATCTGTGATATTGGAGGGGCCATAATAATCAAATCATAGCCATCTATTCTTGGAGAAATAGGGTTGAGTAACTTTACTTCTGAACTCAAGTATTCAGATACCTTCTCCCTTGAGGAAATAGATGAGTTGAACAAATCAATCTCGCCTACTAAATCCGCGTAGTGAATCAAGGTTTTTACTCCACCATCCAGGGTCCCCCAATAATCCGCTATTACGCATTTCTTAGAAAGACCGAGATGTTTGATTAGGACTGGGAAAGTCTGATCACCCACCCATAGGTCTTCCATATCTTCATACATTCTAGAGGAGAATGTTCCATAGGTTGACAACAAAATTTCTTCGTCAGGTTGATCATCCTTGACCAATGCTTCAACTAAACTACCAAATTCTATTTCTGCATCTGAGATTTTGTGTTCCATTGTTGAGACCTTTTTCCTCAACTTATTCGCAGCTTCGTTAAATTGCCTCGTTTTCCTATCATCCTTCCTTTTCAGGTACTTTATCTGTTTTTCATAATCAGATTTTATTTTCTTCAACTCTTTTATTTTGGACAAAAAGGCCCCTTCGTCCGTTTTTTTTCCTGACGTAGCAGATTTAACAACAACCTTGTGTTGAGAGGTCAGCATTCTCTCTGTAAAAAGGGAAACATCTTTCTGCTTATCAGAGGAAATTATTGTAACGTCATCATATAATTTTTCCATCGAAGCTAGTACCACTTCGTTGGAATGAGTTTTTTGGAAATATTCTCTGGATTTAACTGAATAATTCTTCCTCATTTCGCTACTAGAAATCACTCTCCTTAGTTGCTCCTTGATAGTTATGGGATTTGCATTAATTACTGGAAGACCACCCTCAAAACAATCTTCTAGATCTTTTCTGATGTAGGCAATTACTGGTTTACCTAAAGCCATAGACTCTACAGACAGAACACCGTACCAGCCGATCAAAAGTTGATCAACAATTATGTCTGCATTTTCATAGATTTTCTTCGCCTCATCATTGCTCACTCCAACGACCTGTTGGTATTCAAAATCCAATCCTTCTTCTTTCAATTCATCAATTGCCTTTGTGACGAATTCGGTTCCTTTGATTTTTGGTCTGGAAGGGGCATGGACAACCAATGGCCTATTGGTTTCCTGGAACTGAACTTGTTTCCAATGGTCCCCAATGGTTCTGTGAAGTATTTTTGAATCGTTTACATAGGATTGCAATTCGTTATCAACCACACAAAATTGATCCACAACTTCTCTCAACATACTCATCATCTTTTGCTGCGATTCTACTGAATACTTAGATGAGAAGTCATAGGGATCATCTGTTGTGTACGAAAAGGGGTTCATCTCTGCAAATTTCAACGGATCCCTAATTTCTGTTCCTCTGAAATGGAATATTATCTTGCCACCTCTCTCTTTTAGATACAACAGATCGGCGAGACTGGGATTTTTCCATTTCGGAGGTCCCCAAAGGAAACTTGAACTGTGAAAATGAAAAATCTGAAAATTACCCAATAGGTAATCCAAATACTTAGGGATTTTATTTGGCTCAACCCTCCTAAATGGCATATAAATATCCGAAGAATACCCAAATTTCGTAGGTACTGTGAGGATATTACTTCCGACATATTTTTTCGATTTCTCAGTCAAGAGTCTGGATAGATTTCTTGGCTGCCCAGCCGAACCCAGAGGCCCATGAAGCACTGGTATTCTTGCTATGTCTTTCTTTTCATTGTTATAATCTTCAATTAAGCCTCTAGAGATGATCTTTCCTAAGGAGAAATAACTAGCATACGGGAGTAGTAGATTTTGCTCTTCATTTTGCCATGAAAATTTCTTCCTCAATTCATCGGAAGGCTTCATTTCATTTACTTTTGTTAGTAATCTAGTAACATTCTTTGTGACTGTTACAGGTTTATCAGAATCAAAGACTACACCACATCCATGTTCTTTTACGAATCTACTCATTCTTTTCGCATTAGAAACTGCTACGGGCAATCCTGCCTGGATATACTCGAATAACTTATTCGGCAACGCTACATCTCCGTTCCCGTAACGAGGCATTGTGTGAAATCCAAAAGTCGCAGAACTCAAGAATTTTGGCAATCTTTCGACATCTACGTATCCAGTAATATGGACTCTGTCTCTGGCACCGCAATCATCTGCCAATTTCAATATCTCTTCGAGATATGGCCCTCTATTATTCGTAATCAATGCGATGTGTAGATCCTTTATTGTTCGTAAAATATGTATGAACTTTATGACTCCCCTAGTTTCTTTTACCTGCCCGCAGTAGACTCCAAGAGGTATATCTTCCTCGATTCTCAGAACTTCCCTGATTGTCTCCCTATCATCATCCGTGTTTATCCTGTAAGGGACGTTTAGTAAGAGAGAAGGGCGGCTATCCAAATTATATTCATTTTGGTATATCTCAGCTATATCGTCAGAGACAGTGAAAAGGTGATCAGAACTGTCTATTGCGCTCTTTTCATCCATCAATGAATTTTCTAAAATATCCGAATTGATGTTCGTTAAACCGCCTACCCACTCATGCAAGTCGTGAATCCAGTAAGTTCCAGTTTTTCTTGAAACGTCTTTTCCAATTTTAATTAGGTGCATATCGTGAGTGTGCAAAATTTTAGACTTATGCCTCTTGATAAGACTCTCTAACTCATTAGCGAATTGCTCCTCTCTGTACTTATGAAAGTCCCCGTAATCCATATTTCCAAATTCTTCAATTTTTCTTGAAATCCCATTAACAATTACACAGGGAAATGGATAGGAATCATTTACAGAAACGCCCGTCGTTCTTCCTATCTTGGCGTTATACCCCACCAGTAACACATCTATTCCGTGAGAGTACAATGTCTCTGCACATTTTATGACTCTTCCATCTCCATCAACGAGATTCATAACGGCCATCAAGACCTTGTATTCTCCTGTTTTTTTGTAGTTCGCCATTATCAAACTACTCTCCTATACCTCACCGAATGCATGGGTTCTCACTTTGAAAACAATAGGGGTCATAGGACATTATTCCAACCTTAAATCTCTTCTGCCCATCTCTTGACCATTTTACCTACTTCGCTTACCTCTGACTCAGCCAATGAAGCGTGAACTGGCAATGATATTACCTTCTTCACAACCTCATTTGCCACTGGCGTAACCCCATCGAATGAACTCAAGTGGGGATATTCAGAAATCAATCTCGGGTAGTATACCCCTGTCCCAATTCCATGTGATTTGAGATAATCTGACAAGGATTTTCTATCTTCCACCAATATTGTATATTGGTGCCAGGCATGCTCGAATTGCGAATCCACCTTGGGTGTGGTCACCCCCTCGACTTCATCCAGTATTTTCGTTAACTCAATTGCGTTGCTCTTCCTTCTCGAATTGAAATCTGGTAATCTCCTCAATTGGACACGCCCAATTGCTGCACCGATATCAGTTAGTCTGAGATTCAGGCCGAACCTCTCATGTTCGTAAACTCCAAGCTCCCCTCCTGGCCGACCATGATTTCTGATACTGACCATTTTTCTGTACAATTCCTCGTCGTTAGTAGTTATCATACCCCCCTCACCAGTAGTCATGTTTTTAGTAGGATAAAATGAGAAACACTCCGCGTCCCCGAAGTTCCCGACAGATTTTGCACCGATCTTTGCTCCGTGTGCTTGGGCTGCATCACCTACAATTTTAACACCGAATTCCTCAGAAATATCCTCAAATTCCCCCATATCGGACGGTAAACCATATAGGTGAACAGGCATAATTGCTTTTGTTCTATCAGTAATAGCGTTCCTAGTCGATTTGGGGCATAGATTATACGTTTCTGGGTCAATATCTGCAAAAACGGGCTTTGCTCCACAGCTAAGTATGCAATTGGCGGTGGCTACGAACGTCATTGGGGTGGTAATTACTTCGTCTCCAGGGCCAATTCCCAATGCAGACAAAGACAAACTTAACGCGGAGGTTCCGTTATTCACTGCACAAGAGTACTTGCATCCTATGTAATCTGAGAATTCACTCTCAAATTTTCTAGTTTCGGGCCCACTTGCAATCATCCCAGATTGAATCACTCTGGTAACCTGCTCTATCTCATCATCGCCCAATATCGGATTAGCTATGTTTATTCTCAATTTATCCCTCCGGTTTCCTCTAGTGCAACTTCTTCGCCCGATTTATCGCATAAGAAAACTCCTCCTTTTCTGCCAATATCATAATCCAAATTCAACCTCTCACCAGATTTAGTTACCCAATCAACTATCTTTCCAGGAACTCCGAGAATAAGGGCATGTGAGGGCACGTCTTTAGTGACTACTGAGCCAGCACCAATCATACACCAACTGCCCAGTGTTATTCCGCACCTTATGGTGGCATTTGCACCAATCGAAGCGCCCTCCTCAATCTTGGTTTTTTCCAATCTAGACTCATTCCAAATATTCGCTCTAGGCCTCAAATCATTGGTAAACACTGCATGCGGTCCGACAAAAACATCATCTTTTATTTCCACTCCACTGTAAATACTCACTCCATTTTGAACCTTACACCGATTGCCTATTTTCACACCCGAGTCAACATAGACATCTTTCCCAATGATACAATCTTTGCCGATTTTAGACCCACCTCTAATGTGAGCAAAATGCCAAACCGATGTCCCAGATCCAATTTCAGAACCATCTTCTACCACAGCCCTGGGATCTATTTTCACATTCACTTCAGACAATTGGAATCACCTTTCCCGTGTTTAACGACTCCTTTGCCGCCTCTGCAACCCTTAGAGCTAGGATTCCGTCATCGACAGAAACCATTGGGGGCTTACCTTTCTCTATACTAGAAATGAAATCCTCAATTTCCAAAAGTAGCGGCTCTCTTTTTTCAACCGGAATACTTTTTGTTTCAAATTGAATCTGTGGTTGAAATTTACTTGGTTGGTTCAACTCGACGAAATTACTACTCGAAATCATTATTTCTTGACTCATGTAATCGATATCAATAAATGCTTCATCGCAAGTCATAGAAATCTTTCTCACTTTCATTGGAGTGATCCAATTAACTTCAACAACCGATGATCGTCCATTCTCGAAGTGAATAATCATAGTTACGTGATCTTCAAAATCTATTTTGTTGTTCGTCCCTCCAACGCAATATACAGAAACGGGGTTACTTCCCATTAAGTAAATCGAATTATCGATGTCGTGAATCCCAAGATCCAATAGCACTCCTACATCGCGAATTCTACCAGGGAAATTTGAAACTCTTCTTGATGAAGTAGTAATAACTTCTCCAAATTCCCTTCCTGAAATAATCTCTTTTGCCTTCATGATTACGGGATTGTATCTTTCGATATGCCCAACAGAACAAATGATTTCCGTTCCGTCAAGAGCTTCAGAAATCTCTTCTGCCTCTTTAATATCATTAGCTATTGGTTTCTCAATTAACGCATGAAGTTTGCTTTGGATTGCGGTCTTGAGGACTTCAAGATGCGTAGTTGTCGGAGTTGCAATAATCAACGCATCAGGATTACACTCCCTGATTGCAGAGTCTAAAGAAGAGAAGGATGGGACCGAGTATTCATGCCCTGCTCTGTCAGCAGCCTCTTCACTCTGGTCACATACTCCCACTAGGGAACCTAGGCTAGAACAAACACGAGCATGATTCCACCCCATTGATCCCGTTCCCACAACTAAAATTTGTACCATTGTTATTCTCACTAAGATGAGAGTATTAGTTGTTATTGCTTGGTACTTTTGTTAAATATTAGTCTCCAATCACGCATAATTATGCGA
>MDTA01070577.1_pt1 | contig 12588 bp, 10 predicted proteins | sample 811151 | NCBI WGS metagenome assembly MDTA01 (sample SAMN05326648, study PRJNA326480) | marine metagenome | isolation source: seawater | place: Indian Ocean: South | collected 2010
GGCCATTTTCCTTCAATATTAGCGGTTCATATTCAATCTTTATTTATGATAAAATTAATGATGAGATAATTTTAATGAATGATCAAATAGGGATTTACCCTATTTATTACAAAACTCATGAAAATAAAATAACTGTATCTTCAAATATTTCTATGGTTTCTATAACGCACAATGTTGAAGAAGATAAAACAGGAATATTTCAAAGATTATACTGCACTGAGATGTCAAATATTGGATCAAGAACAATTGTTAAAAATCTCAAAAGGTTACTGCCTGGTGAATTAATAAGATTCAATGTAAATAAAAAAAGTAGTTTAAATTTTTTTGATAATTCATTATTTAACTCTTTGAATAATTCAAAATGTTCGTTAAAAAAAATTTCCAGTGAATATTGGATTAATTTTAAAAGAGAGCTTAAATACATAACCAAATCAGAAGATTTATATTTAGCATTAAGTGGCGGGATGGATTCAAGGATTCTCCTAAGTGCAATAGATAATTCCAATAAAACTACATGTCTTAGCTATGGAAGTGAAAAAAATTATGAAGTAAAAATAGCAAAAAGATTATCTGAAAGAAGTGGTTTAAAATTCCACTCATTTTATGATTCATCGTTATATCAGCCAGATTTAGATACGATGAAGAAATATACTTACAAAACAGAATCAATGGGAGTAATTAGTTGGCTTGAAATATTTGAATCAGAAAAAATCAAATCTATTAAAAATTATCCTACACTTTTATATGGCGATATGTGTGAGGCATTACCTGGTAGAAATATTGGGAATTTTAATAAAAGATCACATAGAATAAAAAATTTTATTTTTAAAACTTTTTTAAATCGCCCATATAATTTCACCAAAATTAATAACGATAATTTAATAGAGTGGAAAAAAAGAATTATTAGAAATGAAATAGAAAGATTTCCAAATAAAATTTTAGGAGCTAATTTGAAAGAAATTAAAAATGAAACTATAAAAGATATTAATCAGCTGATAGAAAGAATATTATGTCACAATATCCAATTTACAGAGCTTCTTGATGAATTGTATAAATGGTATACCCATGGAAGAGTTCCGATGGGAAAGCAGGTAAATCTAAGTCAAAGTTTATTCAACCCTATATGCCCGAGTATGACTTCAAATATACTTAGGTTTTCTAGCAATATTCATCCGAATAATAGAATAGACTACAGGCTAATTAACAATATGACTAAAACCATAAAAGATATTTCAATTTATAATGATATTCCAGTTGTTCAATCTCCCTTCATAAATCTTTATTTTCCAAATTATCTTAGATTATTAATATGGGGATTTAGATCATTAATCGATCAGTTTTTGATAAAACGAATGATTCGAAAAAAAAATCCAGAATTAAGATACAGGTTATTCAATTCAATTAATTGGCCCAAAATTTATCAAAAAAAGTTTATGTTAAAAAATTTTGATGATTGTTTTAGGGATACAAATTTAGATAAAAATATTATTGAGGATTTCAGAAATTTATTAATTAGCAGAAAAAAATTAAAATCTTGGCCCCTGACCAATTATGATATAATTTCTTTTTGCTCATTAAACCTTGAGGTAAATCTAATTGAAAAGTTAAATGAAAAAAAGAAGTAAAATATTATTGATATCACCAATTCCACCACCTGATGGTGGTATGTCAACATTGGCAAGATCAATAATTCATGGCTTAAAAAAAAATGATTACAGTGTCGATGTTTTGAACACAAATCAATTTTTTGGTTTTGTTGGAAATATTTATTTAATAAAAATTTTTCAATTTTTTTATTTTCTAGGTGGTATGCTTTATAATATCATTAAATCGGATTTGATATTTATCATTTCATCATCTGGAAATTATTATTTTTTTAAAACCTTACCTGCACTGATTATAGCTAAATTATTGCGAAAAAAAATTATTATAAATTTTGTGGGTGGTGCTTTGAAAGAAAAGTCCTTTATATTCAAATCTATTAATTTTTTTGATAAAATTATTGTTCCAACAAATTATATGAAAAATCTTTTTCTTAATGGTGGTATACAAGTGTTGAAATACCCCAATATGGTTATGACTGAAAAGTTTATGAAAAAAAGCAAAAGTGAATATTTTAAAATTATATGTGCCAAAAGCCTTGATAGGTACAGCAATGTTAGATCACTAATTTTAGCATTTAAAATTATAAAGAGAAAAATACCTAATGCGGTATTTGAAATTGTAGGTACTGGTCCAGAAAAAAATAATTTAACTAGACTTGTTAAGCAAAATAAAATAAAAGACATAAGATTTTTAGGTAACATAGAACATTCTATGATGCCCTTTATTTTAAAGGATGCTGATATTTTTTTTCACGGCACTAAATATGAGTCTTTTGGAATAGTTTTGATTGAGGCTATGTCTGCCGGTGTTCCGATAATATCATCTAATGTAGGAGGTATTTCAGAGCTTATAAAAAATAAAGAAAATGGTATTTTGGTTAATTATGATGATAGTAAATCATTCGCTGAAAATGCTATAGAATTATCAAAAAATTCCAAATTAAGAAAAAATATAATCGAAAACGGTCTTAAAACGGCAAAAAAATATTCGATAAATAATCTGATTTCAGGTTTAATTAAAATTATTGAAGACTAATATTTTGAACTTATTTGAACTTTCTTTAAAAATAAATCAATTTCCTTTAGAAAAGGCTAGATTAATTTATGAAAAAATAAATGCTTTCAATGATATTGAATTTCATAACTATCAAAATGAAACAAAATTTAAAATTTTTAATTATCATTTTCAAAATAATAATTTTTACAAAGGTTTTTTGAATGATGAGAAAGTAACAAATATTAATAAATGGGAAGATATACCAATCATTCAGAAAAAAAATTTTCAACTTCCAATTAATAAAATGATTTCTTCACACTATAATATTAATAATATACATGTTCACAATACTTCTGGTTCATCAGGAATTCCATTTTATTTTGCAAAAGACAGATTCTGTCATGCTTTATCATGGATTAATAATATCCACCTTTATAAATGTCATGGGATTGAGTACGGTAAATCTTTACAGGCAAGATTTTATGGTATTCCACTCGATTTTAAAAAAAATATTAAGGAGAGGTTTAAAGATTTTTTATCCGCCCGTATTAGACTTAATATTTTTGACCTATCTGACAATTCACTTTCTAAATACATTAAAATTTTTAAGAATAATCCTATTGAATATCTCAATGGCTATACTAGCTCTATTTTATTATTTGCTAAATTTTTAATAAAAAATAAGATAGTTTTAAAAGATATCTGTGAATCATTAAAAGTATGTATACCAACCTCAGAAATACTTTTTGAATCAGATAGGAACTTAATGAATATTGCATTTGGGGTTCCAGTGATAAACGAATATGGAGCAGCTGAATTAGAAATAATTGCTATGGAAGACAATAAATCCAATTTTTTAATAAATGATTCTAATTTATTTGTTGAGATAGTTGATGATGATGGAAGAATATTAAAAGAAGGTGAAGAGGGTAGAATAATTTTAACATCTTTATATAATAAGGCTATGCCTTTTATTAGATACGAAATTGGAGATATTGGTTCAATTAACAATTTGAATAAAAGCAGAAAAAAAGTAATTTCAAAACTTCAAGGAAGAATTAATGATAACATTATTCTACCTAGTGGAAAAATTTCACCTGGTTTAGCTTTTTATTATATATCAAAAGCCATTCTGGAAAAAGGGGGGTTTTTCAAAGAATTTATTATTAAACAAAAAACAAAACAAAAGTTTTTAATTGAGTATGTTTCAGATTTTGAATTAAATTCTAATGAAAGAAATAAAATATATATTGCAATGGATAAGTACCTTGAGCCAGGTTTAGATTTACAATTTTTAAAAAAGAAAAAAATTGACAGAACTAAGCATGGAAAATTAAGACATTTTCAAAGATTATTTTAATATGATAATATCTTATTCATCATCAAGTTGTATTGAAGAAATTGCAGAAGTTCATATCTCAGCGTTCCCTAATTCAATTAGCTCTTTATTAGGTAAGAGATATGTGGTAAGTATGTTAAATTGGTATTTAAAAAATAAAAATACATTTATTTTTCATGTCAGTGTTGAAAATAGAATTGTTGGTTATTGTGGTGTTTTGATTAGTGATGGTATGAGAAAGAGTGGTTCTTCAACTTTAATATTTCAGTCAACATTTTTGGATTTGATTATTTCTTTTTTAAGACGTCCGTGGATTATTTTTAAAATTAATATTAAAAAAAATTTAATATTCATTATCAAAAATATTATTATAAAAGTCAAAAAACTTTTTTCAAATAAAAAAGTTGAAGATAGTTTAGTCGATGAAAGATTATACACCTCAATAATCTCTATTGGTGTAAGAAATGATTTTTTGGGAAAAGGATATGGAAAAGCATTATTAAAGGAACTAGAAACATATTCAATCAATAAAAATATTAATTTTATAAAGCTTTCAGTAAAAAAAAATAATCATAGAGCCATAAGAGCATATAAAAGACAGGGTTGGATTGTTGAATTTGAAGATGATACCAATTTACATTTATTAAGAAAACTTTAAAAATTTGGAAAAAACAGCTAACTACATAAAAAATTTAATTTATTCACATTTCATAATTTTAATTGATTGCTTAATTATATTTTTTGTTTTTTCAGCACTTTCAGTTTTTTCAAAAGAGAGTGTTACTTCATTATTCTTGTACAATGATTTAATCTTTTCTTCGACTATAGTAACATTTATATACATGCTAAATTTTTTGTTTTTTCAGACTAACAATATAGCTTTAATTCATTTTAGTTTTCAAGACACATGGAGGATAATAATTAGTTCCTTTTCTTCTTTCATTTTAATAATCGTCATAGTATTTTTTACATCTAACCTAAATTACAGTGTATTTATTTTATTGTTTTCACATCTTATTTTTTGTTCATATTTAGTTATATTTTACAGATTTATATTTAGAAAATTCTATTATAATCTTTCAAGTCCACAAAATAGGATAATAGTAAATACTTTGATATATGGCGCTAATCCATCTTCAATTTTAACCAGATCTGCTTTACTTAGGGATAAGAAGTTTAGATACTATATCAAAGGTTTTATAAATGACAATAATTTTAAAAAAAAATTTTTGAGTGGTGTTGCTATTTTTGACGAAAAAAAGGCACTAAGTAAAAAGTTTTTAATTAAGAACAATATTGATGAAGTAATATTTTCATCTGATAAAATTTCAAACAAAAAAAGAAATGAAATTATTGAATCATTACTTAAACTCAAAATTAAGACAAGAATAGTACCTACAATTGACAGATGGGTAAATGAAGAGCTTTCAACATTTAAAATCAAGGAAATTGAAATCGAAGATTTACTAGGTCGGGAACCGGTTTCCTTAATTGTCGATAAAGAAGATAACAGTTTGAAAGATAAAATAATCTTGGTAACAGGTGGTGCGGGGTCTATCGGGAGTGAGATTATAAATCAATTAGTAAATTACTCACCCCAACAAATAATTGTTTTGGATAATGCTGAAACTCCAGTATTTTATTTAAAAAATCAATTAAATAAAATTCTAACTGATAATTCTAACCTGAATATTGTTTTTGAAATTGCTGACATTTGTAATAAGAAAAAAATGAATCTTATTTTTTCTCATTATAAAATTGATTATGTGTTTCACGCAGCAGCTTATAAACATGTCCCTTTGATGGAGGAAAATCCAGATCAAGCAGTAAAAGTAAATGTGTTTGGTACTAAGATTCTAGCCGATTTATCTGTTCAATACAATATTGAAAAATTTATTTTCATTTCCACCGATAAAGCAATTAACCCAACAAACGTTATGGGCGCAAGTAAAAGAATTGCTGAGATGTATATTCAATCTATTAACCAGAAAAATACAGAATTTATTACCACAAGATTCGGTAATGTTCTTGGTTCTAATGGTTCGGTTATAAATATATTCAAAGACCAAATTAAGTGTGGTGGACCAATAACAATCACAGATAATAAAATAATCAGATATTTTATGACTTTGAGGGAGGCATGTAATTTGGTTATTCAGGCTGCCCTGATCGGAAAAAATCAAGAAATTTTAATGTTTGATATGGGTAATCCTGTTAAAATATATGATTTAGCAATTAAAATGATTGAGCTTAGCGGTTATATTCCTAATCAAGATATTATGATTGAAGAGATTGGTCTTAGACCCGGAGAAAAATTATATGAAGAATTGCTTTCAGACAAAGAAATATCAATAAAGACTAATCACCCAAAAATTGTAAAAGCGAAAACACAAAATCATGATTTTACACTTTTATCTAGTTCTTTAAATAAAGTAGAAAATTATATCAAAAATGGTGATAATCTTCAAATTGTTAGTGAAATGAAAATAATAGTGCCTGAATTTAACAGCAATAATTCTGTTTATTCAATTCTTGATTGATTTATGAGTAATAAACCTTTAATTTCAATAATCTTACCCACATATAATGCTGAAAAATATATAAAAGAAACTATTGAAAGTATATTAAATCAAACATATAAAAATTGGGAGCTTATAATTACCGATGACAATTCGAGTGATAAAACTCTAAAAATATTAAGATTATATGCTAAAAGATTTGATAGAATCAAGCTTTACATTAATTCAAAAAACCAAGGAGCAGCATGGGCAAGAAATAATTGCTTAAGATTTTGTAATTCAGATTTTATAGCATTTATTGACAGTGATGATTGGTGGGAAATAAATAAATTAGAACTACAGATAAATTTTATGTTAGAAAATAATTATCCAATTAGTTTTACTTCATATAGATTAATTGATGAAAATGGTGTTAGTATTAATAAAATAATTGAATCTAAAAAAATTATTAATTACAACAATTACTTAAAAAATACTATAATTGGAATGTCAACATCAATGATTAATAAAAAAATTACTGGACCTTTTGATTTTGTAGATATTAGGACAAGACAAGACACATATTTGTGGATATCTTTGCTTAAAAGAGGCTTGAGTGCACATGGAATTAACCAAGTTTTGTGTAATTATAGGGTTAGAAAAAACTCACTTTCGTCTAATAAGATTAAAGCAGCATTGATGGTTTGGAGTTTATATAGAGATTTTGAAAAATTTAATTTTTTTAAATCTTTATATTTTTTCTTATTTTATCTGTACAACGCTTTTAAAAAACGTTTTTTATGAATATACCATTTTCAAAACCACTAATTGATAAGGATGTTGTTTCTGAGGTTAACGATTGTTTATCAAATACCGGTTGGCTGACAACAGGTCCTAAGACAAGAGAATTAGAGGAAGAGATTAAAAGTTATACCATGTCAAATAATGTTTTATGTGTAAATTCCTGGACCTCTGCTGCAATGTTAATATTAAAGTGGTATGGTATAAAGAAAGGTGATGAAGTCATTATCCCATCTTACTCATACAGTGCAACAGCACTTTGTATAATTAACTCAGGCGCTAATGCAGTAATGGTTGATGTTTGTGATGATTTTAATATTGATATAAATAAAATAAAAAGCGCAATAACTACAAAGACTAAGGCAATTATGCCGGTTGATATTGGCGGTTTCCCATGTTGCTATGATAAGATTTTAGAGTTGTTAAATCAAAGTGAAGTCAAGAGATTATTTAATCCAGAAAATGATATTCAAAAAAAACTTGGTAGAATTTTACTAATGTCTGATTCAGCTCACTCTATAGGTGCAAAATTAAAAGGAAAACATATAGCACAATACGCCGATTTTACATTATATTCTTTTCACTCTGTTAAGAATATAACTTCTGGTGAGGGTGGTGCTATTTGTGAAAATCTTCCCAATGATAAGTTTGATAATAAATCAGAATTTACAAATCTAAAATATTTGTCTTTGAATGGTCAAACAAAATCTGCTTTCGAAAAATATAAAATTGGTGGTTGGCGATATGATATTATTTATCCAGGTTTAAAAATAAACATGCCTGATGTATGTGCCTCAATTGCATTAGCTCAAATTAAAAAATATGAAAGCAAATTACTCCCTGAAAGGAAAAAAATATTTGAAAAATACAATACTTATTTCAAGAAATTAAATTGGGCAATCTTACCTCCTCAAATGAGTAAAAATAAAGAGTCATCATATCATTTATATATGATTAGAATAAAAAATATAAGTGAAAATGACAGGGATTTGATGATCGAATATATATCAAAAAAAAATGTAGGTGTAAATGTTCATTATATCCCAATGCCTATGCTTACAATATTCCAAAAACTTGGCTATGATATAAATAATTATCCCAATACTTATAAAATTTACTCTAACGAAATTACCCTGCCTGTATATAATGGGTTAACAAACAAACAAGTTTCTTATGTGTGCAGAGTGGTTTCTGAATCTTATAAACACATTACAAATAATAAACAATTATGAATTTTAATTTAGATGAATTTATTTCCAATAGAATAACAAAAAGAAATTTCAGTTTATTTAAGTCTGATTTAGATGCAAATGCAGATAAAATCAAAGAATGTGTATGTGATAAATCTGTGCTGGTGATTGGAGGAGCAGGTACAATAGGATTGAATTTTATAAAGGCTCTTTTAATTTTTCATCCAGCTAAATTAGTTGTAGTCGATAAAAATGAAAATGCTTTAACAGAATTGACCAGGGATATAAGAAGCTCTTATGATACTGTTGTCCCAAAAGAATATAAAACATATCCTATAGATTTTGGAGACACCTCATTTTATAAACTAATAACAAATATTGGGCCTTTTGACATAGTTGCTAATTTTGCTGCTCACAAACATGTTAGAAGTGAAAAAGATAATTTTTCAACAATTGAAATTTTAAAAAATAATATTTTAAATAACATTAATTTGGTAAATTTTTTAAATCAATTTCCCCCCTCACATTTTTTTTGTGTTTCAACCGATAAAGCTTCAAATCCCGTAAATATAATGGGTGCAAGTAAAAGAATTATGGAGTTAGTTATCTTTAATAATTTTAATTCGTTTCCTGTGACATCTGCAAGATTTGCAAATGTTGCATTTTCTAACGGAAGCCTATTAGATGGTTTTATAAATAGAATTCTTAAAAGACAACCTATTTCAGCACCAAATGATGTTAAAAGATATTTTGTATCTCCCAAAGAGTCAGGTGAGTTATGTTTGTTAGCGTGCATTTTGGGAAAATCAAATCAAATTTTTTATCCAAAACTTGAATTTAAAAGTATGTTGACGTTTTCTGAAATCAGTGATAATTTTCTTAAACATTTAGGCTATACGCCTTATCACAGTTCTAGTGAAGATCAAGCTAAATCCTTATCATCAAACTTATTTGATCCTGACAAATATCCTGTTTACTACTTTAAATCAAATACAACTGGAGAAAAACTTTATGAAGAGTTTTATACAGAAAAAGAAAAAATCAATGAAGATCTATATGATTCTGTTGGAGTTATTGATGTATCACAAACGACACATAAAAATGATATTACCGATCTGTTAGAACAATTAAACATGTTAATTTCCGATACACCTAACAAAAAAGAAATTATAGTCTTGTTAAAAAAATACATAAATAATTTTTCACATACTGAAAAAAATAAAAATTTGGACGAAAAAATGTGATTTATGTATATTTCTTTTTTTAAAAAATGTTTTGATATAATTATGGTTAGCTTTTTATTAATCTTACTTCTACCATTTTTAATTTTAATTTCAATAATTCTTTTATGCACTGGTGAGAACCAAATTTTTTATTTGCAGGAAAGGGTCGGCCACAAAAATAAGATTTTCAGAATATTCAAATTTGCTACGATGATTAAAAATAGTTCAAATATGGGTACTGGTAGCTTAACTCTTCGAAATGACCCAAGAATTTTACCTTTTGGAAAATTTTTAAGAATTTCAAAAATTAATGAGCTTCCACAACTAATAAATGTTTTTTTAGGTAACATGTCAGTAGTCGGTCCGAGACCTCAAATGTATGTTGATTTTAAAAAATTTCCTGAAGCAGTTCAGATGAAAATTTATAATGTTAAGCCAGGAATCACTGGAATTGGTTCAATAATTTTTAGAGATGAAGAAAAATGGATATCTTCTTACAAAGGAAATAAGCACGAATATTATAAAAATTTTATTGCTCCATACAAAGGGGAGTTAGAAATATGGTATCAAAAAAATATTTCATTTAAAACAGATATTTTATTGATATTCTCAACCATTATCTCAATTTTAAGACCTTCAAGTAATTTCGTTTATAAATTATTTCCAAACCTTCCTGAAAAACCCAATCATTTAAAAATATAAGATTTTATTTCTTAAACATATAAATTATTATTCCTAACCATTTAACCAAGAATAAATATGCTAAATATATATGCAGATTCGAGTTTAGAATTTTATAGATAATTAGATATGGAATATTTCTTTTAAAATTTATTCTTTTTGTCAATTTATTGAATCCCAGATATTCGCTTAAACTCAGATATTCATTTACATAAGTTTTGTTCAAATTGACTAATTTAAAAGTTTTTTGTTCACCCTCCATTATAATTAATGAATCTGAAATACTTCTAAGGGAAACTTTGAATTTTAACCTACCCCTATCATTTATTTGAAAAGACAAAATATTAATTAGTAATTGATGTAATCTGTTTGGAATTGAAGTCCATTTTTTAATAATTTTTTTATCAATTATAATTTCTGAGCTTATTATCTTATTTTCTTTTGAAAAACACCTGCTATGAATTTCAACTGCGAATAAATTATTTTTTTTTATTAACCTCGGTAAATGTCTATGCTCTGAAGACCTTATTTTTTTTAAATCAGCTGAATTTGTAAAACCAAAATCCTTCAGTTTTTGTTGAGCTTTTTGTAGTTTATCTTTTTTAATCAAAATATCAATATCCCCGATCATTCTTTCGTTAAGTATATATTCTTCATCAAATATGAATGAACTCCCTTTAATTAAAACAAATTCAATTTTTTCTCTGTTAAAAATTTTGGATATATATTTTACTTCTTCAATTAGTTTTAAATTTCTATTGTAATTTATTTGGTGTATTTTTTGAATATATTCAATAAAATCAGAGGGAAAATATCTAAGTAATTTTAATTTTTTTAATTTAAAAAAAAGTGTGGGAATTAAAAGTTCTTTGCTAGTAATTTTAATCAGTTTTTTTAAATCAATCTTTGGGATTAAATTGAGAACTATTCGCTTATTATCCTGAATTAAATGAATTAAAAAGTTTAGTTCATTGGAATTACTCATAAATTATCCTGTATATTAATCTTTCATCAATATAATATATATTTTGTAGATTTGCATTCCATTATTATTATATGAAAAAATTAATATACTTATTTTTAGTATTATTCATCTCATGTAGCTCAAAAAAAGATATCCTGTATTTAAATAATATAGATTTTGAAGCTTCCTACAATACAAAAACAAATGAATACTTACTAAAAACTGATGATATTCTTAAAATTGATGTCTTTTTTGGTGATAGTCAGTTTATTAATGATTTTTCAAAACCTGATATAAATAGTAATTCAATTGAATCAGTTCAGATAGAAGGATATCAGGTTGATTCTAATGGTTACATCAATTATCCTGGAATTGGGGAGATTTATGTTAAAGAAATGACAATTCTTGACCTGAGAAAATTTATAACCGATTTTTTAACTGAAAAAGAACAATTTATAAATTTAGTAGTTGATATAAAGTTAGTTAATAACCATATTACTGTTTTAGGTGAGGTTAATAAACCCGGCAGATTCCAATTTTTGGACAACAATATAAACATTTTTGAAGCAATTGGCTTTGCAGGCGATATGACTATTTTTGGAGACAGAGAAAATGTAAGAATTATCAGGTCATTCGAAGGAACATCCATAGTACACAACATAAGTTTAACAAATAAAGATATTTTTGATTCTGACCTATTTCAAATTATTTCAGGTGATGTTATAATTGTCAATCAAAATAGTACACGAGTTAAAAATGCTGGAATAATTGGTAACTCTGGAACACTTCTCAGTTTACTTTCTTTTCTTTTGAGTTCAATTATTATAATTTCTAATGCTGGTTGATGGATAAGGATTTGTCTAATATTAAACTTGAAATTTCTAAATATATCCTTTTTTGGCCCTATATATTAGCGTCTGTTTTAGTTTTTTTATTTTCCGCCTTCATATATTTAAGATATGTCGATTATGTATTTCTATCTGAAGCTAAAATTGAAATAATTGATAAAGCTCAAGATTCAGAAATGTCTCTACCAACATCAATGACTATATTTAATAGATCAATGATTAATATTGAAAATGAAATTGGAGTTTTAACATCATTTCGTATTAATAGTAGAACAGTAAAAAATCTAAAATCAAATATTCGTTATTATACCTCTGGAAATATAAAAATTTCTGAAAACCATTTCTCAGATTGGTTTGAGGATTATAATTTAAAATTTAAAATTAATACTGACACAATACGCAATAGACATAAGTTTACTTTTTCATCTGAAAACCAAGGCTTA
>MDTA01201959.1_pt1 | contig 12588 bp, 11 predicted proteins | sample 811151 | NCBI WGS metagenome assembly MDTA01 (sample SAMN05326648, study PRJNA326480) | marine metagenome | isolation source: seawater | place: Indian Ocean: South | collected 2010
ATCATGTTTGCATCACCGCGCCGGAAGGTGGTGTCCATGACCCTATTGCTGACATTATCGGACAGTTTCCGGATGTGAGCCTCGTGCGCGGACCGGAAGGTGATGTCTTGCGCCGATATGCGCTGGCGGCTAACGCGACCGACGCGACTAACGTTATTCGCATCACATCCGATTGCCCGTTGATCGATCCGAAAGTGAGCGGGGCTGTTCTCGCTCTGGCGCAGACGACCGGGTCGTCGCTGGCCCGCACAGCACCTGATAGCGGTTATCCCCACGGATACGACACCGAATTTTTTTCTGCAGAACTTCTAAGAGTAGCTGATCGCGACGCGACGGATCCTTATGATCGGGAGCATGTTTCGCCGTATCTGTGGGCGCGCTCGGAGGAATATCCGTCGGTCTTACTGGATCGTCGGCCGGACCGTCGGTACTGGCGCGTCACCGTAGATACGCCTGAAGATTACGCGCGGATATGTGGAATATACGACCGACTACATCCTCAAAACCCACTATTCGGTATTAGGGAACTGGAAGCATTATACGCGACCGAGCCGGAATTACTCAGGAACCCCGCCGCCGATACCTGATGAGCCGGTTTACGAGAAACAAAATCATATGAAATATCGAGTTCTGGTCTCTGCGCCTTATTTCCTTCCCGTTGTCGATGAATACCGCAAGTATTTTGCAGACCACGATATCGAGCCGATCATCGCTGATGTCGAGGAACGGCTTGAGGAAGAAGATTTGATTGCGGTGTTGGGCGACATAGACGGCGTAATATGCGGCGACGACAGGTTTACTGATCGCGCCATTGCAGCAGCCCCGAAGCTTAAGGTCATTTCAAAATGGGGTACCGGTATCGATTCAATTGACCAGACGGCAGCGGCCAAGCGTAATATCCGGGTCTGTCGGACGCCTGATGCATTCACGGAACCGGTCGCTGATACGGTACTTGGGTATATGCTTTGCTTTGCCCGCAGCCTGCCCTTTATGGATCGCGATATGAAAAAAGGCGTTTGGCAAAAAATACCGGGCCACGCCATGAACGAGGCGACGGTCGGCGTCATAGGGGTTGGCGCAATCGGCCGGGCCGTTCTGAGGCGTGCCCGTCCCTTCGGGTCGGTCCTTATCGGGAATGACCCGAACGTGCCCGACGGGTTTGCCGAGGAAACCGGGACAGAGTTTACAAATCTTGAGGATCTGCTCGCACGTTCGGACTACGTGAGCCTGAATTGCGATCTTAACGAGACGTCCCGACATTTGATTAATTCACATACTTTGTCGCTCATGAAACCGACTGCAGTTCTGTTGAACGCCGCTAGGGGGCCCGTGATAGACGAAGCGGCGTTGGTCGACGCGCTTCTTGACGGCAAGATCGCCGGTGCGGCGCTCGACGTGTTCGAAAATGAACCCCTGCCCTTGGACAGCCCGTTACGGGGTATAGACAATGTTTTGATGGCGCCTCACAACAGCAACTCCAGTCCGACGGCTTGGAAAAGAGTGCATTTGAGCACGCTCGACCAGTTGGTCGCTGGTTTAGAGGCATAATGCCCACATGCTCCGGCCTGTAAAATATGAGGAAAACAAATGACGAACGGGGAACGGCACGATGACGACCTGCTTAATGTATTGAGGGACGACGGAGTTACCGACGTCGCCATTGGCGATTTTGAGAACCGCTCGACGGTTGGCCTTAATGAACTGATCGATCACTTCGACGCGGATAGCTGGGCGGCGCGGGTGTTCTATAATGAACGTTTCGGCGGTGTGCTTATTCGGCAAATGCCCGGCGAGGGAAACCGGCTCCATTACCATCCAGATGCAGATGAGTGCTGGGTGATTCTAGAGGGTGAATGGGAATGGTTTATCGCAGGACAGGGTACCCGCGTCGTCGGGGAGAAGGACATCATCGTCGTTCAACAGGGCATTCGCCACCAGATTAAATGCATCGGCGACAAGCCTGGCATCCGGTTGGCGATCACGGCACCGGACGTCAATCACGTTTACGCCGAAGGCGAGACCGAGACCGCCTGACTTGTCAGACCTTTCCTTCGACTTCAGCGGCCGGCGTGCACTTGTAATCGGCGGATCACGTGGGATCGGACACGGATTGACGCAACGGTTACTCGAAACCGGTGCGGAAGTAATCTATACGTCTCGAACGGAAGGTAATGGCCTCCACGGAGCGAGATTCGTTCCCTGCGATCTTAAGGATACGGACTCTATTCTTGACCTTTTTCGGACCGTGGACTCGTTGGGCGAGCTACACTTCATGGTCAACATGGCCGCGACCAACTATTTTCACAAGATTTCGGAAATTGAGCCCACCGAATGGGACGAAGTATTGAACGTGAATCTTCGCGCTGCTTATCTGGCCTGCCGTGAAGCCGGAAAGCGAATGATGCCGCGTAATTTCGGACGCATAATCAACGTGTCGTCTATCGCAGGCCGCCATCGCAGCCCGGTCAGTGGTGCGCATTATTCTGCAAGCAAGGCCGGTCTGCTCGGCCTGACCCGACAGTTGGCATTCGAGTTAGGACCATCGGGCGTCACGGTAAATGCCGTTTGTCCGAGTCAGACCAGGACTGACATGCTGAAAGACTCGATGAGCGACGAACGGGTCGCTGCCCTTGCGGCCTCAATCCCGCTTCGCCGCGTTGCCGAAGTCCGTGAACAGGTAGAACCTATTTTGTTTCTCTGCAGTGAAGGAGCTTCTTATCTCAATGGCGCGATCATTGATGTTAATGGTGGCCAAATCTGATACCGGCCTTCAGTGCCTATGCCAGTGACCCAAAATCTGCGATTTGCGCCCATCCGCGTTTTTGGCAAACGGCCGGGCCGTCTGCCCATTGGGATCGAGCCGAGACGAACACGGGGGTCAGGCTGCATTGTTCAGCCGTTTCCATATCTATAATCGCGTCACCGAACATAACAGCACCCGAAACCGGCAGGCCTGCCAATCCGCCAAGAACCGCTTTGACGTTTGCCAGTTTTGACGCCGGACTTCCGAGAATATCCCGGAAATGTCGATCAAGGCGGCGTTCACGGAGTACATCACGCAGTTCATGCTGGTCCGATCCCGATACGACGAAACAGGGAACACCCGCTGCATTTAGTTGTTTCAGCAGGTCGGTGACCCCGGGTATGAGGGGGCAGTCGAGAAGCGCATTTTTCGTGGAGTACGCGAAGCGTTCCAGCGCCTCTTCCATTTTTGCACGATAATCGGACAGTCCAACAAGGTCGCGAAAAAAATATTCGAATTTTTCATATCTCGACAATCCGCCGTTCTGGCGATGGTATTCGAGGAATGCGTCGACCACAGGGTTGGCATAGGAGTCAACGGCTTGCCGAAACCCGTCGGTCTTTACGTCATTCGAATCAAGAATGACGCCATCACAGTCGAATAGAACGACGGGGCAGCCCATGAGGGCTGCGCGTGACGGAGCAGCTATTCCCGATCTTTGGGGCATCACTGACGATACAACATAATCGGACGCGGCACTCTTACAAACATACGATTATAAAACGAGATCCGACAGGCGCTGACCTTACGATCAAGTCAACAATCAGGCAGAACATACAATGAATACCGTCGCTATTCTTCTCGGTCGAAAAGGGTCGAAGGGCCTTCCGGGTAAAAACACCATGCAGCTTCTCGGCCGACCAATACTTCATTACCCCCTGCTGGCAGCGACGCACTCGAAATACGTCGACAGTATTTACGTCACGACCGATGACCCGGAGATCGCCCGAGAGGCTCAAGACTTCGAGGTAGAACTGATTGATCGTCCGGCCTATCTGTGCACCGATGCCGCCTTGTTCGAAGACGCGCTAGTCCACGCTTATACCGAGGTGAAGATTCGCACCGGAAAGGTTCCCGACTACATTGTGGTGTTGATGTGCAATGCACCGACTATCGATGCAGAGATGATTGATGCGGCAATAGAATCTTTGGAAGCCGATAAAGAAGCGGATTCTGCGGTTACCGTCACTTGCCTGAATATGTATAGCCCGCTGCGCGCCAGAAGACTCAATGACCACGGGTATCTTGATCCGTTTGTGCCGTTTGAATCTTTCGGTGATCCGGCAACGTTGAACTGTGATCGGGATAGTCAGGGAGATTCGTATTTTGCCGATATGAGCCACAGCGTCACACGCGCTGAGTGCCTCGAAAACCTGGCAGAAGGCCTGCTACCTCAGCGCTGGATGGGACAGAAAATTCTTCCTGTCTACAACACGTTTGGATGCGATATCGATGCGTCTTGGCAGGTTGCAGTTTCGGTAAACTGGCTTCAGGAGCGCGGTTATGAAGAAGGAAAAACACCTTATGATGATTGATATTGCTGATCTCCGCCTACAAAAAATTAGGGCCTGAAGGAATGAAAGAAGTAGTGGTATTCGGCGGCAGCGGGTTTCTGGGAAGCTACGTAGTCGAAGAACTCGCACGGCGTGAATACAATGTGTTAATCGCCGATACGAAAGACCCGCCGCCAGCACTTTTTGGTTTCGAATATGTTCAATGCGATGTCATGAACGAGGAGGAAGTCGAACGAGCGGTATCAGGGCGTTCAATCGTATATAATTTTGCAGGCTTCGCTAATCTTGACGCCTCTATCGATCAGCCACGCGAGACCATAGAAAAGAATGTTATCGGCACAATCAATGTCTTGGAAGCCTGCAGGAACGCTAATTTACAGCGTTTTATCTACGCTTCAAGCGCCTATGCCCTCAGCAGCAAAGGCTCGTTCTACGGTATCAGTAAGTTTGCTTCGGAGAAGATCGTCGAGGAATACTACAACCGCTTTTCGATCCCCTTCAGCATTGTCCGCTATGGATCGCTGTATGGGGAAAGGGCTAATGCCGATAACGCAATCTATCGCTGGATTACTCAGGCCTATCGCGAGGGACACATTGTTCACAATGGCAATGGCGAGGAAATTCGAGAATACATTCACGCCTCGGACGCTGCCACGCTGTCTGTCAATATCCTCGAAGATGAGAAATACGAGAACCAGCATATCGTCTTGACCGGCGTGGAGCGGATGAAACAGAACGAGATACTGCAAATGATACAGGAGATTTTCAATGACCGTATCACCATCGAGTTCACCGACACGAAATTTGAGGGCCACTATACGGTGACGCCCTACTCGCTCGACCCGAGCGTTGCCAGAAAACTGGTATTGAGCGAATTCATGGATTTCGGACAGGGGCTGGTCGAATACGCGAAGCATATCCACAAGACGGAAATCAGCGAGCAGGATTAAGTGCACCTGTACATTGCTACATGATACTGGCCAAACCGAATCTTCTTAACGGGCCTGGGTTGCTGTTCAGAGCTCTGCGGGGCGTCGAAATTGTAGTGATCGACGACCTGCCGCGCGACAGGGCCGAGAAAATCTCGAGGCTTGGCGGTGGCAAATTTTGCCGGATTTTAACGCAGTTTACGAATGTGTCTCCCGCTAGTTCCCATGACCGGCGGCTCGCCGTTGCCACGTGGTACCCCGACTCCCTCCTGCTAGCTGACCTATACAGTCTTCTCGAGCCGTGGCAGGATCTCCACTACCGCTTTGAGCAGGTTGATCGTGAGTTACCGGAATATGCGTTGTGTTTTCGGGCGATGATATGTTCACTCAGGTATTCACGACAATTTGACCTCTTTAGCCGTCTCTGCATCGCAGAGAAGTATCCCGACGCAGAGGTCAGGCTCGTTGGTTTTGACAAAGATACGGTTTCCGCCATTCACTTTCTCCTGGACCGGCCGATTTCCGTCGCATGCCGGCAAGCGTCGTGGTCAGGCCTGTTGGCCAATGCTTTGACGGCCGTTTTATGTAGTATCGCCAGCGTGTTAGCCCTCTCGTTTTTTGTCCGTGTCCGGAAAGTGAAGGATCAGGAAACCTTTCTGCTGGCGGACTATATCGGGGATTCTGCCGACGTAAATATTTACAACGGCGCCGCGGAATATGGCCCCGTCGCCCTGGTCGCGCGCAATCGGGACGTCCTCTTTGACGATGTGACCGCGCCCGGCCACGCCCGCCGGCACCGGCGATCTGACAGCGCCATTTACTGGCGCGAGTTTCCCAGTGTGGTGGCCGAGGTTCTCCGCGATACCGCTGCAATCTTCAAGGCGCTGCGATGGATGTCTGCCAGGGAATTCTTCTATGCAGCCATGCTGCCGAACAAGAAAATGGCAGCCCGGGCATTGCTTCAGGTCTTCCGACCGAAAGTCTTCTTCGCAAGAGACGCCTACAACTACGCGCATATCCTCCGCCATGGTGAGCTGAAAAAAATCGGTGGCCGCCACTACAGCGTCAATGTCGGATACCCGGCCTATACGAACATTTTCCCTACCTCACGGTATATGAGCTTCGATACGTATTTCGGCTACGGTCGCGAACTTTACCGCAGGCACTATGCAGACAGGTGGCCAGACGGCATGAAGGTTGTCGCAGCGGGATCTTTCCGACCGACCATCGACCAGTTTGAACGCTCACGGCGCGCCGATAAAAACGGAGATATCGCGGTGTTTACCGGTGTCATGGTTCCCGAGCCCGCACTGGTGGAATTCGTCCGTACCCTCGCCGACGCTCTCCCTGAACGCAATATACTGCTGCAAATCAAGCCGAAATACGCGGAAAGCGAGATCGGGCGGCGATTTCTGGCGGAATGTACTAGGGACATGGGCAATGTCTTTCAATCGACCGACACGGTTTACGAAATCCTGGAACGGGTTGAATATTCATTCACGGATCCTGGTTCTATTGTAGTGGAGGCGATGTCGATGGGCGTTCGAAGTTTTCTCGTCGATGTATGCTCCTGGCATCGCACCTGTTTTTATCGTGACTATCCGGAAGTCGTCGTCAATGGTGGTCTAGAAGCCGCAGAAAAGGTACGTTTGATCGATTCTGGGGCTCTTGGCTACCCATGGGAAGAGATGAAAGATGTCGCCGATCTTTCGGGGCAACATTTCGTCGATCGCTTCAAAGAAGTGTTGCGTTCTGATTTCCCGTGTAACCCGCAACAAAGTGATATTTCACAACCCGCTGCATAGTAATTGGCCGGCAGGCGCGATTTTTTTATCTCCTACCGCCAGCTGACTGAAGATTCGATATTGTTACGTCGAGTATAGGAAACAGAAATGCCTGTAAAACCTCCTGAAGATTTTCGCGTACTGATCGTATATCCGAACCTGCCACTGATGCTGGTGCCGTCCCTCGCGATTGCGCTGTTTACAGCCCGGCTAAAAAAACAGGGCTATCAGGTGGAACTGTTCGAGACCACGCATTACCTCAGCGATGAGGTGTCGAGTTCAACGAACAGGGTGGAAATTCTGAACGTTCGGGATTTCGACATGACGGACGATCTCAACATCACCATCCGCAAAGACATGTATGGTGATTTCCGTAAGCGGGTCGAGGATTTTGAGCCCGATTTCCTGATCTACTCGGTCGTAGAGGACGTCTTCCTGCAAACCCTCAATCTGGTCCGAGCGATTGAAGATCTCGACATACCGTCTCTGGTCGGCGGGGTTTTTCCGACATATGCCCCCCAACGTTGCATCGAGCCCGACGAGATCAGGCTTGTCGGTCACGGCGAAGGCGAAAACACGGTCGTCCGCGTTGCTGAAGCCATCCGTACCGGCGGCGCGCTGCATGATATTCCGGGCACGTGGTTCAAAGACGATGATCAAACCATTTACAAGAACCCGAAAGACCCACTTGTTAAGCTGGACGAAACCCTGCCCGATTTTTCACTGTTCGAAGAATCCCGTTTTAACCGACCGATGGGCGGCCGCGTTTTCAAGATGATCCCGGTCGAGACCTATCGCGGGTGCCCGTTTGCCTGCACATACTGCAATTCGCCGGCACAGCGGGAATACGCAAAGGTCGAAGGTTTGGGGAACTTCCTGCGCCGCAAATCGTTGAAAACGGTGCGGACCGAGCTTCGGCACTATATGGAAGTTTACAACCCGACATTCTTCTATTTCGTCGACGACTCCTTTCTGGCGCGACCAAAACAGGAGATTTTCGATTTCTGCGACATGTATGAAGAGTTCGGGCTACCGTTTTGGTTCAACACGCGCTCGGAATCTTGCGAACCCGATATTATGGTGCGCCTGAAAGAGGTCGGTTGCTACCGGATTTCGTTTGGTATTGAAGCTGGCAACGAACAGTTCAGACAAACGGTCCTGCGGCGCAAGATCAGCAACGAAGAACTGATCAGGAAGTTCACCGATGTTATCGCGCCAAGCGGCATCGCCTTTAGCCTCAACGTGATAATCGGCATGCCGGGGGAAACCCGCGACCTTGTCCTGGATACAGTTGAGCTGATCAGGTCGATCCCGGGCTACGATTCATTGACCGTCAGTATTTTTACCCCCTATCACGGTACTGTTCTTCGCGATGTTGCGGTCCGAAACGATTGGCTGGACGCATCCAGGATCACACGCCACACCACATCATCATCGATACTGGATATGCCGAAACCTTATCTATCGTCGGCCGAGATCGATAGCCTTGTCGCCACCTTCCCACTGTATACTTATTTCCCCAAATCCGAATGGGACCAGATCCAGCGAAGTGAAGTGCAGGATGAGGAGGGCCTGAAAATCCGCCAGCACTATCAAGATATCTACCGGCGGAATTTCCTTGGCGAAACTCAGGACGATCAAAAGGTCATGGTTGGTGGTACCGGGTGCCGAACAAACGACAAAGACGCCTTCAGAATCAGTCCGAAGCGGTTCAATCCTGAAGAACTAGAACGCCTCGTGATCGCAGCGAACCACTAGGATCAAAGATTTCTCAGGTTGAAACCTAGGGTGCCGGCGGACCGATGCTGACAGCAGCACGAAAATCGCTGATCCTGTTCACGGCGAGATCCAGAATTTCGGCGATAGTTCTGTTGTTGTGCATCACCATTGGGGCGTTGCTTGAAATATTGAGCATCGGCCTTGTAATTCCGCTCATTCAGAAATCGGTTCTCGGACCCGAAAGAGCTTATATCGAGAAGCCGATGGCGCTGACACATTCAACCTTGGGACTGGGACGCGAACTACGGTTGATGAACTGCTCGAGACAACTGCCAATTGCGTTGGTCAAACACCGGTCGAGGTACAAGACGGCACTCCTGGAGATCAACTAGGAGTTTATGCCCATGTTGCTAGGCTTCAGGAAGTTTTTGGCCCACGGGATTTTATATCGGTAGAACAGAGTGTTAAATTTTTATACGAAAGCGAAATTAAACAACCAACCGCTCTCGCTCCCTAAAAAACCGCCCTCAAATGACCAGAAGGCACCCTGAAATAGAACCTTCATTTTTTTACCATCGGATGCCGTCTTGCGGGCGGACACCCACCATCCTTGCATTTTCCGACTCTTTTGCACCTCGCTAAAGACTGGCTTACTCTAAAATGACTGACACTCTATCGCCTTCAAACGGGCCTACGGACCAACAGCAGATATCTGAAATCGAGTTGCTCTGCACGCTTGGGCCGGCTTCGATGAATGAACGGACGATCCAGCGGCTCACCGATCTCGGTGTTACGTTGTTTCGAATTAATCTATCACACACTGACGCCGCAGACCTCGCTGCGGTTATCGCCACCGTGCAATCGTTCACCGATGTGCCAATTTGCCTGGATACCGAAGGCGCTCAGATTCGGACTGCCGCTCTCGCCGACGACATGCAGGACTTGCGCGAAAACGATTTCATTCGCGCCGTTGGTGCCGATCATCCAGCCCGCAATCGGGAGATCACGTTCCACCCCGACCACATCGTAGGCGCTCTCGAAGTCGGCGATATTCTGAGTATCGATTTTAATGCCGCGTTGGTCCAGGTTGTTGAAGCCGATGCGACTGGCTGTCTACTTCGCGTGCTGACAGGAGGTCGGATCGGTAAGAACAAGGCGGTCACGCTGCAACGCCCAATAACTATGGCGCCCCTGACCGAGAAAGATAGGGCGGCCATCGCCGTCGGGCGCAAAGCCGGGATTCGCCATTTTGCTCTTTCGTTTGCGAACACGCCAGCGGATGTTGACGAAATTCGGCGGCTCAGCGGCGAAGACTCTGTGATTATCTCCAAGATTGAATGCATTAACGGGTATAATAATCTGCGCGAGATCGCTGCGCTGTCGGATGCTGTTTTGATCGATCGCGGAGACCTGTCGCGCGAAATACCGATAGAACAGATACCGTCAATTCAAAAACGAATTACTGCGACAGCGAAGGCTTGCGGTGTAAAGGTTTATGTTGCCACAAACCTGCTGGAAACGATGGTTGAGGCGCCGGTCCCGACGAGGGCCGAGGTGAATGATATTTTCAACACCCTCGCAGATGGCGCCGACGGTCTGGTTCTTGCTGCAGAGACGGCTATCGGCGTGAACCCAGTAGCCTGTGCTAATATGGTGGTGCGCCTCGTGCGGGAATTCCGGCGGAAGGATTTCCCAGCGGACACCTACACGCTTGGGGACACGTCTTTACTGGTGCCACCTCACGGCGGAACGCTCATAAGCCGTGTGGCGCTTCCCGAGGAAAGGGATCGGGTAGCGCAGCTTCCGAGAGTGGAAGTTGAACGCGAAGACCTGGTAGACGCGGAGCAGATTGCGCTTGGCACTTTCTCGCCGCTCCGCGGCTTTATGGATCGAGAGATGCTGGACTCCGTTCTTGATACTTATCGGCTGCCCGATGGCACAGTGTGGCCGTTGCCGATAGTGCTGCGGTTGCCGGCCGATCGAGTGGCAGGCCTTAAGGCCCAGTCCAGAGTTGTGCTGACAGGGCCGGGGGGAGACCCGCATTCGCTGCTGGAAATATCCGAGATATTTGAAATCGACCCGGCGGCGGTCGCCGAACGATGGTTCGGGACGATTTCACAGGATCACCCGGGCGTCCGCCGCCTCTTTGAAGGTGGAAGTGCGCTCATCGCGGGTGATGTCACCCTTATTACGCCGACCCAGCATGATAATCCGCGTTACGAGCTATCGCCATCGCAGCTTCGGCTTATCTTCACGCATAAAGGCTGGAGCCGGGTGGTCGGTTTCCATACCCGTAATGTCGCGCACCGTGCGCATGAGCACATCCAGCTCCAGGCGCTTGAACAAACTCATGCGGACGGACTGCTGATCAGCCCGGTGGCCGGCAAACGCAAACCAGGCGACTTTCTCGCGGAAACAGTGCTTGATTGTTACCAGGCACTGATTGATTCGGGAGCGTATCCAGAAGGCAGAGCTCTATTGAGCAGTTTTCATACCTATCCCCGGTATGCAGGCCCCCGTGAAGCCGTCTTTACAGCACTTTGCCGCAAGAACATGGGATGTAGTCATTTTATTATCGGCCGTGATCACACCGGTGTCGGAGATTTCTATGCCCCCGATGCAAGTCAAACCCTATTCGGAGAACTGGGTGATATCGGAATTCAGCCGGTTTTTTTTGATGCGATCGGATACAACGCTACCGCTGAACGGTATGTCGAGGCAGGAGGCGGTGATGAGGTGACTGCTATCAGCGCAACTTTGGTTCGCGATCTGATGACGGCGGATGAAGATATTCCAGACTGGCTCCTTAGTTCGTCCGTCGTAAAGGCATTAAGCGACAGGGTTGCGCGTGGTGATGCGTTGTTCGAGACCGTCAAGTGACAAAGATCTTCTGGTTCACCGGCCTGTCCGGGGCAGGCAAGACGACATTAGCAACTGCGGTGGCTGCCGAGTTGAAAACTGCCGGAACTACGCTTCGGATCCTTGATGGGGACGATGTCCGCGAAAAATGGCACGGTCACCTCGGTTTTTCCCGAATGGATATCTTGGAGAACAATAGATTGATCGCTGAGATGTGTGTTGAAGCAGTCGAGAATGCGGAGAGCGTGCTGGTACCGATAATTTCGCCATATGAAGAAGGCCGCGTATTCGCACGTGAACGGCTGGGAGGCGCGTTTCGGCTGATTTATTTTGATGCCCCGCTAAGCTACGTAGAAAATTCCGACGTCAAGGGGCTTTACGCGAAAGCTCGTAGTGGAGTTATCAACGATATGATCGGGGTCTCGGCTTCGAATCCTTATCAGGTGCCGGCACATCCGGACCTGACAATTGATATTTCGAAAGAATCCGAAGCGCAGTCAGTTGCTCGGCTCGTAAATTATGTAGTGACGGAAATTAATGACCGTTAGTCAAACAACTGCTGACGCTCGCGATACATACGTTGATTATGAGTTGATTTGGGAACATATCGACCAACTGCCCTGGTGCGCCCTGGTAACGACTGGAAGATCCGGGACAGATTTTTTCCAGAGCCTTCTGGACTCGCATCCTGAAATCGCTGTCTATAACGGAACCAATTTCTTTTATATTTTTTGGGATAATGCCCAAAGCGTCCAGCACGACGGACCAATGGTCGCCGAACATATCGTCGACGAATATATCGGCGCCAATATCCAGAAGCTAATCAGCCGGTATGATACACTTGAGCGAAAGAACGAACTAGGTGAGAACGGCGATCAGGACATCGACGTCAACGTTCCCCTATTTCGGCGGCACGTCCTCGGCCTTCTCGGCGAAAAACCAGTATCTTCACGTAATTTTCTGATTGCCGTAGTTGCTGC
>MDTA01006291.1_pt1 | contig 12587 bp, 8 predicted proteins | sample 811151 | NCBI WGS metagenome assembly MDTA01 (sample SAMN05326648, study PRJNA326480) | marine metagenome | isolation source: seawater | place: Indian Ocean: South | collected 2010
ATTTGAATAGCTGTTTTTTCTGTAGCTTTTACGTCCATAAATGGCATATCGATGTATATCAGGGTACGTTGGTAGTCTGGAGAAATGAACAACTCCCTCATTTCATCTGTCATGCTATTGTAGAATACATAGAGGAGGAAGTTCTGGATCTGTCGTCCCCCATCATCCTCTTGGGCATCAAGCGTGTCCAAAATAGTCCAAAATGAAACATTTCCTGATTGTTCCCTATCGAAAATTAATTCTGCAGCCTCCTTGATAGGATCTGGCAAAGGGGTTCTTTCGATAATATCATTGACGGGTGTTCCCGAAACGTTGACGCCGACTGCAATAGCTTTCATCAGGAAAACAATCGATACAGCGGTCGCGTTCTCAACATCGTTGCACCTTATTTCTAGATTTTCTATTCCTTCAAGATTAGCGTATGGGTGGTCAGCCGTTATAGATCCTATACCTAGATCTGGATCTGCTTGGATATCGGCTTCAACAAGCAGAAAACCTGGTTGTCCGGCCTCAAATTCCTGTGAATAAACATCCATTTTCTGAACCGCTTCGACTTCATTTGGCGCCATTTTGAGTAAGTCGATGTTCTCCTCGACATTTTGCCGATTGTAGCCAGCGGAAATCAACATGAGTGTAAGAAAGATTGTTAACGTAACCTTGGACCATTTGACAGGCATATTTACTGCTGCTACGAATACTTTGGGAGGCGGATGTGAAGGTTTCTTTAGATCAAGTAAGATAGTTAGATTGGGAACCATTAACATAGTCATTACGTAAACTACTACAATTCCACCAGCCAATGCCCATCCTACTGTTTGAATTGGTTTCATAGGAGCAAATGTAAGGGATATGAATCCAATTATTGTGGTCATGGCTGAGAGAAAAACTGCCCTTCCAGTTGAATTGAGAGCAGCAGCCATTTTTTCATGGGGAGTCCCCTTTGATTCTGCATATCTGTTAGTAATATGTAAACCGTAAGATACGCCCAAAGCAAGTACAATAGGGCCAACTAGAATTACGGTCATCGTGACTTCATAATCTAGAAAACCTATCATTCCAAGTGTTATCCAAACCGCACACAGAGTGGGAAGACCGGATATGATCAAGACCTTGATGCCCTGGACCCATCGAATCCTACCCGTCTGAAGTAGGTCACAATGGAATAGGAACAATCCTATTGCTACATAGACTACGCCCATAGGAAATACTTTCCAAAATAGGTTGAAGGATTCCTCAGTGACCGCGTTAGTTAGTGGGGCCGGTCCCGTAAGAGTCATCCTTAGGCATAATTCGGACCCGTCGTTCTGTTCATCGTCACAGTTACCTTGTTCATTGGGAGTTCCCCAGTTATTATCAACGGCTATTTGATCAATTTTTGACTGGGTCTCTGTCACGATATCTCCAATTGACTTGTCTCCGGTATCATCTGCGATACCAATTATTATTACTGCTCTATTCCATCGGAATGCTTTGTCCTCAGTTGCCGTTCCAACATCCCTAACTAGTTTGTCTAAAGCATTCTCTGGCATCTCTTGTAGTATCTGGTCAACTCTCTGCTGTTCCTCGGGTATGGCATAGTTTCCGATTATGTCTTGTTGCGAGTCAATTGTCTCGTTAATTTCATCAGATAGTTGTTGATTCCCTGTTGCCTCCGCAAGACCAGAGAAAAATGCTTTCACAACTCTTCCAGCGCTTGAGTTGACTTCTTTGACTACTGTTGATATTGAAAGGACATAGATGACGTCATCGTATTCACCCGCATCATTTCTGGTGGGATTTATCCCCCTCTCTACCTTATCTATTTCATCAAGAATGCTCACATCTGTTACATTGTAGTTGTAGGATTCAACATATATTACCATGACATTTGTTGTCCAATCGTCCTCTACTTCTTTGATAAGGTTCTTGACGCTGTAAGGATCATCGTCAGTAGGGAGGTACACCTCAAGATCCCCATTTACGTTCAAAGCAGGTTCATCATTGCAGAGAGATGGATTATCAAATCCATCTCTGCAATCTAATATCCCGGAATGAGGTAAGATGAACAAGGTAAAAAGTAGTGAAAAAGTGACTGCAGCTACCGGAAACATTGTGATTAAAGATGACCCATCGGCTTCTCTTAATCGCCTTCTTATCAAATTAGGGAGCCTAGTGAAAGAAGTCTGAAGATTCTCCGTTATTTCACCGGTATCATGTTTGGATTTATCAAATTTCGAGTCTAAACGACCTCGATCCGAACCTCCTACTCCGCCTATCGACATGACCCTCCGACTATTACGTGAAACTGCATACCTTCAACCCCACGGAAGTAGACACAGGAGAACTTGTGTTTTCTGACCCGATGGGAACCGTCAATAATACAAATCTTTGCCAATTGGTCGGAGATTAACATGGGTGAGCCCAAAATCAAGGATAAACGTTGGAGCGTAGACCTTGAAAAGAGAATTCAAGAAGGTCATTTTGAGCCCGGATCTTATCAAAACAGATATTCTTTTGATCCCACTAGTGATCGCGAGATCTTCGTAATTGATACCCCTCCACCCTATCCTAGCGGAACTTGGCATATTGGCGCTGTGGCACAGTACAGTATGATAGATGTTATTGCTAGAAGTCAGAGACTGCTAGGCAAAGAGGTTAGATTCCCATGGGGAGTTGACCGGAACGGCATCAACATTGAATTTACTGTTGAGAAAAAAACAGGAAGAAAAATGAGGACTTATGATAGAGGTGAATTTTTGGGTCTTTGCTCGGAGACAATAGAGGAATATACCCAAGCCATGCGCAAGACTGCAAAGAGAGTGGGGCTTTCGTGCGACTATGATAATGAATATCTAACAGATTCACCGGATTACAGAGCTATTTCCCAATCCATATTTGTAGATCTCTTCAAAAGAGGAGATATCATTGAAGACCTTAGGCCAAACCTATACGACCCAGTAGAAGGCACGACAATCGCTGATGCCGAAGTACAGAGGGCCACTAGAAAGACAAGCCTATGCCATGTCACCTGGACCACGGAAGAAAATGAAGAGATTGTAATTTCAACAACACGGCCAGAGATGATTTGTGCATGTGGCGTGGTTGTGGTACATCCAGATGATTCCAGATATACGAATTATGTAGGAAAGAAGGTGAGGTTGCCAATAGCCGTGTCGGGTCGTACCAAGGAGGTTGAAATTCAATCACATCATTCAGTTAAAATGGAATTTGGAAGTGGTGTTCTAATGGTCTGTTCTTTTGGAGACCAGAATGATGTATCGATATTCAGGGAGTTAGGTCTAGAGCCATACGTTGCCATTGACCTAGATGGCAGAATGACAGATGTGTCAGGGCCTTTGTGTGGCCTGACAGTACAAGAAGCGAGGCTAGAAGCAATATCTATCCTGGATAAATCTGGATTGATGAAGAGCATAGAAGAGAAAGATCAAGAAGTCCCAGTAAGCGAAAGAGGGGGCAACCCGGTAGAGATAATTCTCTTGAAAGAATGGTACGTTAGGCAAACTCACATACAAGATAGGCTAAGAGAATTGTCTAACCAAAGCAAATTTATTCCTGAAAGAAACAGACAGTTCCTTCATGACTGGATGGATAGTGTATCGATAGATTGGCCCATTAGTAGGAGGAGATGGTACCATACTGAAGTTCCAATCTGGTATTCACAGGATGGAACCAAGATTGTAGTGCCACCATCTGGATCTTATGTTCAGCCTTGGAGGGAAGATCCTCCATCTGACTCAGAAGTAATAGACAGAGATTCAAAAACTGTTATAGGAAAATATAGTGAGATGTTATCTGATCTAGGAAAATTGCAAGGGGAAGAAAAGGTCTTCGATACTTGGATGGACTCCTCGAACTCAAATTTATACGTATCTGGGTATCTTAGCAACGGTGAATTATTCCAGAGGGCATTCCCAACGTCCATCAGACCTCAAGGAAAAGAAATTGTAAGGACTTGGTTGTACTATACCTTACTAAAAAGTGCACTACTCTTAGACAAGCCGGGATTTGAAAACATCTGGGTTGATGGACTAGGAATGGATCCTTGGGGCAGGAAGATGTCAAAATCACTTGGCAACGGAATAGACGCCGATAGCGTTCTAGAATGTGGGGCTGGTGGCCGAACCGGTTCATGGAAAATCAAGGGAGCAGATGGGAAGCAGGTAGTTCTGAAGGCGAATAAAATTGGAAGCGAATGCTTCAGGCTATGGAAGGCCTGTGATGCCCAGGTAGGAGATGATTTTCATATCAATCCAGAAGAGATTGAGACGAAATATTACGGGGTGCTTACAAAGATTTTCAATATTGCAAGGTTTGCTAGCCAATTCGATGTGCCCGAAGATCTCGAGACTCCCCCCCATCTACAACCGGAAGATATCTGGATACTGGCTGAGTTTAATAGGACCCTGACCATAGTAAATTCATCCTGGAAGGGCATAGACATCTATTCAGCAGCCCAGGCAATCAAGTCTTTCGGCACTGGTGTGTTCCCCAGTCATTGGCTAGAGATGTCCAAAACTAGATTGTATGATGGAAACTTGTCATCTTCATGGGCACTGCACAGAATAGTTAGGGACCTGATGAGTATTTTCAGTCCAATTTGTCCCTTTTTCACACATTATCTAAGCTCTACATTGTATGGCACCAGCTCTGTAGATGTAAGAGAGTTTCCAGTGCTACCTGATGGATGTGGTTCTCAAGATTTTGAATCTATGCAATGCCTTACTGAAAGTTTAGTGGCTTTCAATTCGATGGTTTGGAAGAAAAAGAAGGAGTCCGGAATCTCATTGAAGGCGCCCATATCAAAAATAGATCTTCCTCCTGAATTGGAAATATTTGGAAAATCTCTGAGGTCTATGCACAATATCGAAATTTGATTAGTTATTTTCAAATCTACCTTCTTTTGTTCTACTCATAGAGGCTCCCATGCCACCTATTGCCATAAGTCCGTAGCAACATAATTCAGCTGGAATATTACTGAGAAACGCATTTCCAGAATTGGAAAAAAATGACATACCTAATATTAGAACAAAAAATATAGCTACGGGTATTGCGATTAAATTCCAGAAAAAATCAGTGTTTTGACTATCTTCTATCTTAGTTTCCCCACCTTCCACTTTCCACCAAAAACCCGCGGACAGATTTGGGTCGGAGATTTTCTCTTTTAGAGTAGATAGTGCTTTTTCATGACTCATTCCCACAGACTCTAACATCTTGCTATCATTCCAATGTTCTAACTCTTCGTTATCTATTGAATATTGAATGAATTCATTGGAATCTAGACCTAATTCTACTGTCCAGAATTGATTTGCTTCGGATATTTTGGCAATTATTTCGTCAATATTCTTCGATGGTATGGAAAAATCATTACCATCTATATTGAATAATATCCGGGAGCCTGCATTATCTTTAGACACAGAATGTGGTTGGATTTGCTCTATGTATGAATCATCATCTGTAGCTAATTCCTTGTGTTTGTAGCACCTAGTTGAACCATACATAGTGGATCTTCTGCAGCCACTAATAGAGCAAGGACCACCCACGACCATAATTATACAAAGGACTATCTGACATTAAACTTGTCACGGATTATCTTTAATTTATGGAATAGCTAGGTTTTCCGAATTGGAAGAATTCTATCAGTAAAGAAGCCATTTCTATACCTATTCTGTCTTGTGCTTCATGCGTGGAGGCGGCTATGTGAGGACTTCCGTGAAAGTTTTCTTGTTCTAGAAGTGGGCTATCACCAAGTGGTTCAATATCGAACACGTCCAATGCCAGTGATGATAACATCCCGGATTCCAGCGCTTCACAAGCGGCCTTCTCGTCTATTATTCCGCCCCTAGCGCAACTTACGATATGGTTGCCGCATTTAGTCCCGTCTAGTCCGATACCAGGCATAAGGGAAATCATGTCAGAATTTACCAAATTTCGGGTTTCCTCCGTAAGGTTGCAATGAATGGATATGTGAGTGCAGTTTGCAAATAATTCCTCGGCAGTTTTGTGCAGCGTCACCCCTTCAATGTCTTCGTTAACGTACGGGTCAAATGCATGAATTTCCATACCAAAAGCCGATGCGATCTTAGCAACGCCCCTAGAAATTCTGCCAAAACCAATTAGTCCGAGCCTCTTTCCACCGATCTCTGAACCCCTAAGTTCCTTTTTGGCCCATTCTCCCTTCCTCAATTTTCTATCGCCAGTAGCTATGTGCCTCGTGGAAGCAATTAGATGGCCAATAGTAAGCTCTACGACGCTTTTTGTAGAAGCTCCGGGCGTATTACAGACTACTATGCCATGTTTAGTAGCAGTATCCAAATCTATGTTGTCTATACCTACTCCTGCCCTCCCAATGAATCTGATTCCGCCATTTTCAACCACTGATGATTTAATTTGGTTTTTATGAAGCTTCGTTGCGCTTCTGATTATCACCGCATCGAATTTTGAAAGTGATCCTTCTAGGATTCGATCATTATCATGATGTTCGACGATTACCTCGTGCCCTGCTTTTTCTAACATTGATATAGCATCTGGCGACATACCATCAGTGACTGCTACCCGACCCATGCTATGACTGAGAGTATTGGGCGCATCAATATTTTGAGACTCGGTCTTCCGTAGGATTGAAAATGTCAACCCCCTAATCACAACCGATAAAATATGGGATTTGAATTGCCTGAACTAAAATATGCGTATGACGCACTTGAACCACACATTGACGCTTTGACGATGGAGATACACCATAGCAAACACCACGCGGCTTATACATCAAACCTAAACGCTGCAATCGACGGTACGGATATGGATGGAAAATCCATTGAAGAGTTGTTGATTGAAAATTTTGATAATAATGCAGTTAGGAATAATGGTGGTGGATTTTGGAATCACTCATTATTTTGGAATATTATGAGTCCAAACGGGGGAGGGGAGCCAACAGGAGAGTTGTCCAGCGCAATCAATGATGCGTTCGGATCTTTTGATTCTATGAAAGCAGAGTTCCATAAAGCCGCCATGACCAGATTTGGAAGTGGCTGGGCTTGGTTGTGTGTATCAGATGGGTCACTTTGTATTCTTTCCACTCCAAATCAGGACAATCCGATAATGCAGGGAGAAGGTATTCCGATTATGGGGATAGATGTTTGGGAACACGCATACTACAAGAAATACGGTCCTGGTAGGGCTGATTACATCAGCTCATGGTGGAATGTGGTAGATTGGTCCATAGTCTCTGAGAACTACCAAACTGCACTATGAAGTCACTCAAAACATAAGAATTGACCGTTTCATTATTGTGATTAGTCTCTACGCGAGTATGTGGCAGACGACCTAGAGGCCCTATTTACCTCCCTACTCATACTCGCCTCACCTGTGATTTTTGCTATGCCTGTATCCGTAGCATGGAGATGGTGGGTAGGTATTGAGCCAGAGCACGAACATTATAGAGAGAAAGTTAGGAGGGTTCTCGACTCGGGTATGCCTTTGGTGCGATATAGATCTGAGTTGGATGCAGAGGCAAGAAAGGTACACCTTACTTCAGACAGACAGGCTAGAATTGAGTCAGATCTTCTTCATAAACTTAGATTACAACACTTTCTATTATTCCCGAGTCTAATTTTATGGCCTTTAGTCGGCATATTCGCAGCCATAATTACGATACCGATGATGCCTCTACTTAGACTAATAGAATGGGTCCTGATAGAAAAAAAGGTATTGTCATTTGTTGCGGTTCTTATCCAGAAATATACAAGATGGGAAATTATTGGGATACCGAGGCTAGATGACGGGGCGAAACAACTTGACAAAGTTCTTGCATCAATACACAGGATGCCAACAACAGTTTTTCTCGGTTTGTTTGCATACCTGATTGTTTCTTACGCCCCCTTGTCATCGTTTCATGTACTTCTACTAAGCGCCTTAGTTTACATCATTCTAGTATCTGCAATTTCTGTTATTAGGGCTGCTACTGAGAGCACTCTTACTTTCGCTGACCCAACTAATCGGAAAATTATGCCCATGGACAGTTATGTTGATGAAAAATTGGGACCATGGGTAGGGGTAGGGCTCCTGTTCTTGCTATCCAGGCAAATGATGTATGGCTCTAAGATAAGAACAGGAGATTTGCTAATTGACCCTGTGCCATTTGCAATCAGTGTTCTCTTGGTACTATACACGGCCACCATCATAGGGATCACTGTTGAGATTGTCTTTTTCAGAAATCGTGGAGAGTCAGTCAAGAAGACATTCCAAAATCAAATGGTTGGTGTTTTCAATCCAATGGTATATTTGTTTAACAGAAATTTAGGCTCCCTAAGACTTGTGCCATTAATGACATTGTCAGAATGGGTAGAGGGTGACGAGGATTTTGATACTGCATTCAGACAGAAGTAAGCATCTCAGCTACTGCTTTGGTACCGTCTGGTAGATTGAGTAGGGCTCGATCTCCAATTATTGAATCACAAATTGCTAAGGATAGAGAGATTTCTCCGTTAGTAGCGGATGAAGTCACAAAAATTCTTCCCACATCATCAATCAAAATTTTTCCAACCTCTAATTTAGTCTCTGATTTTATCATCAACATTTGTTTAGAAGACTTTCCCCTACTATCCATTCTAGCATGAATTTCCTGACCAGGATAACACCCCTTGTCTAAACTTATCAAATCACCCATTCCTAGATCTCCGGGTAATTTTCCTCTTGAATCTAGCAAAGATGGAATGCCATTGTTTATTCTGAGAAAATCCCATCGACCTAAGTTCCCTAATTTTGATCTTGACTCCTCCAAGGAAGTAAGTAAACCATCTAACTGCTCCTTGGGGGCCATAATATCTATGATATGGCAATGATTATATTTTTTCATTGAAATCAGTAGGTCTCCATGTTCCAAAACTCTATCATTTCTTAAATTTACAGATTCAATTAGAAATTTAGCCAGAACAAGGTCGGGATTTTTGCAAACTATCAAAATCTGGGTTATTGCATCATCCGCATTTAACACTTGACAGTCTTCATCCCAAGATACGCCCGTGACCAACTTTTTCCTAGTTTCATGTGATTCTTCTTTATCGGAAATTACCAATAATTGGCCATCAATAAAAATAATTGAGACTTGATCGACAATTCTTCCATTAGCATCGCAGAATAGAGTACTTTGTCGACCTAAGTTATCCATTCTTGTCAGGTTTGTAGACACGGTTCTATCAATAACTTTCAGTGAATCTAAACCTTTGAGCAGAGTCACTGAGGAGTCTAAAATGAAGTGTTCGGAGTTGCCGTTGAGATAGTTCGTCAATTGACTACCTCAGCCGAATGACTGCCCACAACCACAAGATCTGTCGGCGTTTGGGTTATTGATTTGGAAACCCCCTCCCATCAATGTGTCTTTGTAGTCCACCAATATTCCGGAAAGAAGGGAGCTGTCTTTGTTATGTACGACTACTGGTATTCCATCTACGTTTAGTCTCTGGAAGTTGTTATCCTTAGGGTCTTCAATTATTTTCATGTCATATAGATACCCTGAGCACCCGCCTGATTGGGCACTGATTACAAGAACGTGAGTATCTTCGTCTCCGTTCATGTTTTCCTTCAGAGCCTTCTTTGCTGACTCGGAAAACTGTAAGTCTACATCTACAATGGGTGTTTCTGTCACAACTGGTAGCGAGAATCCTTCCCCCCCTAGTATGCCCATGATATTACGTGTAAACAGATGTATTTCAACAGTTGGTATAATCTCACATCACACATATCAATCAGATTCAACTCCCAGCCACATGGATGGCATAGAACAGAGAGATGTGGCGCGAATCATTGGCTCTGATCTTGTGAGGGAACATGATGCAGTGACAATGGAGGATCCTCTTACAATAGAGCTCATCACACCAGAATATGGGACCTATAATCTAGGTGTCACCATGAGAACTAGGGGTGAAGATCGGAGCTTAGCTCTAGGCTTTCTCTATTCTGAAGGCATAATATCAAGTATGGACAATATAGAAAGAATTGATTCTGAGGATGACGTAATTTCTGTGACTCTACAAAGGGGGTCAAAATTCGATCCTAAGGTACACTGCAGACCCAGTACCGTGAGCTCTGCTTGTGGTATTTGCGGGAGAAGTACCATTGACGACGCCCTTGGTATGCATGGTCGTATTGATCTCGACGAGGTTTCATCTATTTCGTTGAAGGTAATTGCTGAATGCCTCAACCAGATTAGAACTTCGCAAAAAATATTTGATTTGACGGGAGGTTCTCATGCCTGTTGTAGTTTCACAACCGATGCAAAAATGATCGAAATTTTTGAGGATGTTGGTCGCCATAATGCTATGGACAAGCTTGTAGGATCATACTTCAGAAAACGGAAGATGCCTCCTACTGAGCCGATTTGTATCCTGTCTGGGAGGGCTTCATTTGAGCTAGTGCACAAATCCCTCCTTGCTGGATTCCCAATATTGGTCGCTATTGGCGCGCCCAGTACTATGGCAGTAGATCTTTCCAAAGAACATGGCCAGACACTGATATGTTTTGCAAAGGAGAATTCGTTAACGGCTTACAGTGGTGTTAGGAGGATTTCCCAATAGAGGGGGAGTCCCCAGAAAAAGAGTACTCGAAAGACTTAGTCAAAACATTAAGTCCACCTTTCATGCCCATCCTAACTAGTATTCGAACACTATTCACCCTCAGTATATTGAAATGTGGTGTCTAATTATAATGTCCGTGCGTGAAAGGCCTGTTCATACAACCCCACTCGATTCGAGGGTGCCGAGCAAATCAAAACCCAGTAAATCGGCAGCTGGTATGCCAGCGATAATTTCGACACTTAAGCACAGTGTGACTAAAATGGGGGTAAGGGGTACCATCTCTAATCTGACGAAGGTCAACAAATTCTCTGGGTTCGATTGTCCGGGATGTGCTTGGCCTGACCCCGATTACAGAAGGACAATTGCTGAATTCTGTGAAAATGGGGCTAAAGCAATAGCTGATGAAGGCACGTTAAGGAGGGCGGACCCAGATTTCTGGTCACAGAACACGGTTGTAGAGTTATCAAAAAGATCTGACCAATGGCTCAATAGCCAAGGTAGGCTGACTCATCCATTGATTCTTAAGGAAGGATCCGAATATTATGAGGAGATCGAATGGGGAGAAGCATTCGATTATATTGCTAATGAGTTAGCAAATCTGGACTCACCGGATCAGGCGCTTTTCTACACTTCCGGAAGGACTAGCAATGAAGCAGCATACCTATGGCAGCTATTGGCAAGGAGAATCGGAACTAACAACCTGCCTGATTGCTCGAATATGTGCCATGAGTCATCAGGAGTCGCCCTGAATCAATCTATTGGAATCGGTAAGGGGACTGTAAAACTTGATGACTTTGAAAAGGCAGATTTGATATTAGTGATAGGCCAAAACCCTGGAACTAACCACCCTAGAATGCTAACTGCCCTTAGAGATTCAAAAAGGGCAGGTGCCTCAATTGTTAGTATTAATCCGTTAAAGGAAACAGGCATGGTTCGTTTCAAACATCCACAAAACCCCTTGGAAGTATTGGGTACAGGAAATTCAATAGCAGACAGGCATATCCGGGTTAAAGTCAATGGCGATCAAGCTCTTTTCAGAGGATTGGCGAAAATCATAATTCCACTATTGGAAGAACAACCTCAATTCATCAAAGACCATACGCACGGTTTTGACCAATACAGGGATTCTGTAGCCAATACATCATGGTCTGAAATCGTATCACAGAGTGGTGTTGAGAGGTCGGAGATCAATAAATTGGGAAAACTGATGAATAGGGCTGATTCTATAGTATGCTGCTGGGCAATGGGACTCACTCAACACAAGAATTCAGTAGCGACAATACAGGAAATTGTCAATGTTCTTCTCCTAGGTGGAAATATAGGGAGACCGGGTGCAGGCCTCTGCCCGGTTCGGGGTCACTCCAATGTTCAGGGAGATAGGACTGTAGGAATAAATCACGACCCGTCTGAGGAATTCCTCGAATCGTTAGAAACTGAGTTCGGAATAAAGCCTGTTTACGGGAAAGGTTCGGATTCCGTAGATGCAGTAAAGCGTATGACAAATGGGAAATCTAATGTATTCCTATCTATGGGAGGGAATTTCCTTTCGGCGATGTCCGATACAAATGCAACGGCTAAGGCTCTACAGAACTGTAAGCTGACAGTTCAGATATCCACGAAACCAAATAGGTCACACTTGATAACTGGGAAGACTGGGATTATTCTCCCCTGCTTAGGTAGGACTGAGAGTGATATGACAGGGGGGCATTCCCAGTTAGTGACCGTTGAGAACTCCATGGGGGTTGTCCACACCTCAGTAGGAGTGGCGCGACCTGCGAGCAAACACCTAATGTCAGAACCGGCTATAGTTTCTGGAATAGCCGGGTCATTAGAATCGTTAATCGGCAGCTCAGGAATCAAATGGGCAAATCTTGTTGAGGATTACGACAGAATAAGGGATTGTATTGAAAGGACAATTCCCGGGTTTGATCAGTACAATGACAGATGTAGATGGGATGGAGGTTTCTATTTACCTAACCCCCCCAGAGATGACCTTGTTTTCAATACAAGTACGGGAAA
>MDTA01071698.1_pt1 | contig 12587 bp, 15 predicted proteins | sample 811151 | NCBI WGS metagenome assembly MDTA01 (sample SAMN05326648, study PRJNA326480) | marine metagenome | isolation source: seawater | place: Indian Ocean: South | collected 2010
CAGTTGAAGGAGTAGAAGAAAAAGTTGCAAAAAAAATATATAATTTTTTCCACGAATGAAAATTAAAATTCCAAATTATTTGACCATAGGAAGAATTATAATTGTTCCAATATTTGTAATTGCATATTACCTTCCTGGTTTTTATGGAGATTTAATTCCTTTTGTTCTTTTTTTAATTGCATCTTTTACTGATTTCTTAGATGGACTGCTTGCAAGAATGTATAAAGAAGAGTCAAAGCTTGGTGAGCTCTTAGATCCAATCGCGGATAAAATAATAGTAGCAACAGCTTTAATTTTACTTGTTATGGATAATACTATCAAAAATTATGAAGTAGTTGCAGCAATTATAATACTGACTAGAGAAATTTTAATTTCAGGTTTAAGAGAATTTTTAGCAATGGGAAGGATTAAACTGCCAGTCTCAAATCTTGCAAAACTCAAAACTGTTTTACAAATGACTGCTATTTCAATTCTTTTAACTGGAGAAACAGGTAATAAAATTATTAATTTTCAAGACTATAATGCACAAACCATTGGAATAATTTTGTTATGGTTGTCAGCTTTTATAACTTTGTATACGGGTTATGATTATTTGAGAAAAGGAATTGATCATGCTATCTCAGAGGATAATAAATCTTGAATTAAGCTGCAGCCTTTTTTCTAACTAAAGATTGATAACTTTCAGATAAATCAATTATAGTATTACAAACTTGAAATTTGAAATTCTGTATCTGAGATACCGGCGTAACCTCTGCAGCAGTGCCTGTTAAAAAACAACCTTCAAAATTACCTAATTCACCTGGTGAGATCTTCCTCTCATTTACTTTGATGTTTTTAGACTTTGCAATATCAATGACAGTTCTTCTTGTTATCCCATCTAAAAAACTATCTGGAATTGGTGTATGAAGATTTCCATCTTTATCTTTAAAAAAAATGTTTGCTCCTGTAGCCTCTGCAACATTTCCTTCATAGTCCAACATTAAAGAGTCTGTGTAACCTTCTTTTTCAGCCTCATGTTTAGAAAGTGTACAGATCATATACAACCCTGAGGCTTTCGTATCCCATGGAATGGTATTTGGAGCTGGCCTTCTCCACTTAGAAATATTCAATCTAATGCCCTTTAATTTTAAATTTGGATCAAAGTAAGATCCCCATTCCCATGTTGCGATTGCTACGTGAATTTTTGTTTGCTGTGCTGAGATTGCCATCATCTCGCTTCCCCTCCATGCAACTGGTCGTACGTATCCGTTTTGAACTTTTTGAATTTTTACTGTTTGAATACAAGCTTTATTTATCTCATCCTCAGTATATGGTATTTCAAAACCCATTCTTTTTGCAGAATGAAAGAATCTAGCAGTGTGCTGTTCTAATTTAAAGATTTTTCCATCATAAACTCTAAGTCCTTCAAACACACAACTTGCATAATGAAGACCATGATTTAGAACGTGTAACTTTACATCGCCCCAATCAACCATCTCATTGTTGTACCAAATTTTACCGTCTCTTTTATCGTAAGGTATCATTAAAAAAATAAAAAATTATCTTTCTATATATAATATGTCAATATAACTTACCAATATAAATAAAATGAAAGAACTTCTTTATCTAAAGGATGAACAAATAAAAGAGTTTATTGAGAAGCTATTTCTTAGCTATAGGGACACCTTTTCAGACTCAAAATCAGTTTTGGAAAAATACTCGTTGGGAATTGCACATAACAAGGTAATTCATATTTTATCCACATACGAAGGTATAACTATAGGTGAATTGTTGAATAAGTTGAAAATAACAAAACAAAGTTTAAATAGGATATTGAGAGATTTGATCAAAATTAACGTTATTGAGTTTAAGAAAGATCAAAAAGACACACGTGTAAAACATGTGTATTTAAATGAAAAAGGCAACAAAATTTTTGAAGAAATATTTTCTAAGCAAAAGAAAAGAATTTATTATGCACTTTTAAATTCTTCTCCAAAAGAAGTTGTTGATTTCAATAATGTTTTAAAAAAATTAATTAAAACAAATGAAAGAATTTGAAGCACATATATTAGTTGTTGATGATGATAAAGCCATTAGGGAATTAGTAAAAGAATATTTAGATCAGAATAATTTTTTAATTTCAACTGCTGATAGTGCTGAAAATGCAGAGGAAAAAATTAAAACAATTAAATTTGACCTTATAATTTTAGATATAATGATGCCTGGAAAATCAGGTTTAGATTTTTTAAAAGAAAATAGAAATATAATAGATACACCAATAATTTTGTTAACAGCTAAAGGTGAAGCAGTAGATAGAATTGAAGGACTTGAAATAGGTGCTGATGATTATTTGCCCAAACCATTTGAGCCAAGAGAATTAATTTTAAGAATAAAAAATATTCTAAATAAAACTAATATTAATAAAGAAAAAAGAGAGATTGAATTTGGAAATGTTAAAATCAATTTAAATAAAATGGTAATTTATAAAAATAATAGGCAAATAAAGATTAACAATACTGAAAAGAAAATTTTTGAAAAAATGCTCAATTCTCCAGGAAAAGTATTTTCTAGGGAGAATATTGGCAAACTTATAAAAATTGATAAAGAAAGATCAGTTGATGTTGTAATAACAAGACTAAGAAAAAAAATTGAAGACACTCCAAAAAATCCAAAATATCTACAAACAATAAGAGGTGAAGGTTATGTTCTATGGATTGAGTAAGTTTTTAAAAAAAATTTTACCAAAACAACTTTTCTATAGAAGTCTACTTATAGTTGCGCTGCCAATTATTATATTACAAATAACCATTTCGGTAGTTTTCTTTGATAGTTTGTGGATAAAAACAAATGCAGGAATGACTAGAGCTCTTGTAGGTGAAATTAAAACATTTATAGACTCTTACAACAGAGAAGGTGCAGATAAAATTTTCGTTGAGAGTACATTTGAAGAATATCTAGAAATTAATGTAATTTATTACCAAAAAAAAGAGTTTGATGATTTGATGAATGAAAAATGGTATAGTCCAATTGACCGTGCACTAAGGCGCGAATTAAAATCTAAAAATCTTCAATATTGGTTTGATACATCAAAATTTAAAAATACTGTTAACCTCAAAATTAAAAATCAAGATGGTTATTTTGAATTTTTTATACCCAGAGAAAGATTAACAAGTACTTCCGTAAGAATCTTTGCGCTTTGGATTACTTTGCCTGCAGTACTTATAATAGCAATTGCAATAATATTTTTAAAAAATCAAACTAGACCTATTAAAAAATTGGCTGAAGTGTCTAAAAAATTTGGAAGAGGAGAAGATATTGAAGAATTTGTTCCATCTGGAGCTTCAGAAATAAGACAGGCAGGATATGAATTTGAAAGAATGAGGAAGAGGATTTTGAGACACTTGAACCAAAGATCTGAAATGCTATCAGGTATAAGTCATGATTTAAGGACGCCTTTAACAAGAATGAAGCTTCAATTGGCTCTGATAAAGGACGAAAATCTTATTAAAAGATTTTCAAGCGATATTGATGAAATGGAAAAAATGTTGAATGAATATCTTCAATTTTCAAGTGAAAGTAATAAAGAACAAAACGAGGAATTTGAATTTAATGAATTAATACATGGAATTATATCAAAATTTGATAATAATTTGATTACTTTTAATCGGAGTGAGAATTTTAACTTTAATGGGAGAAAGATATCAATCAAACGGTGCTTAAATAACCTAATTGAAAACTCTACAAAATTTGCCAATAAAATTGAAATAAATTTTCAGAAATTAAAAAGCAGTGTTTTAATAATTATTGAAGATAATGGGCCTGGAATTCCAATTCATGAAAGAGAAAATGTTTTTAAACCTTTTTATAAGATAGATAAAAGTCGTTCAGAAAAAAGCTCAAGTGTTGGCTTGGGTCTTTCTATTTCATCAGATATTATAAGATCTCACGGAGGAAAGATTGAACTTTCTGATTCGAAGTTTGGTGGCTTAAAGACTACTATTTCTTTGCCTTTTTAAATTTTTTTTTTTTTAAATTTTTTTCTAAGTTATCAATTTTTTTTTCCATTTTTTGAATTCTTTTAATCAAAACTTCTGTCTCTTCAGTGCTTGTAAGTTTCAATTTATAAATTAATTCATCTCTTTTTGACCTAAGTATTGAAATAAATTCATTTGAAATATCTTTATAATTATACAAACCTTGCTCAATTAATTTGGATATTTGACTAATAAATAATTTTGATTTTGACATAGCTTAATTTTTTTTTTATTTTACTTTATAGTATTTTTTAGCAATGTTTATCAATGATTTTGATCCTGTAGCCTTTAATATTTTGACCCTTGAGATAAGATGGTATTCATTATCTTACATTTGTGGAATTATTTTGGGATGGATTTATTGTAAAAAAAAACTAATTGCCAGTGATATATATCAAAAGTTATTTGATGATTATATTATATATTTAATTTTTGGTATTATTTTAGGTGGAAGAATTGGTTATATATTAATATATAATTTTAGCTACTATATAAATAATCTACAAGAAATCTTAATGATATGGAAAGGAGGCATGTCCTTCCATGGTGCGGTTTTAGGTATAGTTATTGCTACTTATTTTTTTTGCAAAAAAAAAAATTTAAAAATGTTCTATTTTTTAGATTTAGTAGCATTAGTATCACCGATAGGGATTTTTTTAGGAAGAATTTCAAATTTTATAAATTCAGAACTATATGGGAGAGAAACTGACGTAATGTGGTCAGTAAAGTTTGAACTGATCGATAATTTAAATCGTCACCCATCTCAATTATATGAAGCTTTATTTGAAGGTTTTATATTATTTATTGTGTTAAATTTTTTTGTCTCAAAAGAGAATAAACAAGATGGATATATATCTTCTTTATTTTTAATTTTTTATTCTATTTTCAGGTTTTTTATTGAGTTTACAAGAGAACCAGATTTGCATATTGGATTACTATTATTTAATTTATCTATGGGTCAAATTATAAGTATAATTGTTTTTATCATAGGTATATTATTGTGGCGATCTAAGAAATATGTTCAGTAAAAAAAACTCTACAATTCCACTAGATACATTTATTAATAATGCTCTCTATCATCCTAAAAAGGGTTACTACACACAAAGAATGCCTTTTGGGGAGCATGGAGATTTTATAACTGCTCCAAATATTTCTAAAATTTTTTCCGAGATGATATTTTTGTGGATTATATCTTATTGGGAAAAATTTTATAAAGATAAAAAAATAAACATAGTAGAACTTGGTGCGGGCAATGGTGAGATGATGAGTCAAATTATTAGCTCTTCAAAAAGATTTGATAATTTTTTTAAAAACTGTAATTTTTTAATTTTTGAAAGGAGTCTTAATTTAATCAAATTGCAAAAAAAAAATTTAAAACAAAACAATGTTAGATGGTTGAAAAACTTAAATAAACTACAAAATAGACCTACAATATTTTTTGGGAATGAGTTTTTGGACGCTTTGCCAATTAAACAATTTATAAAATTAAAAAATATTTGGCATGAAAGATACGTTGAAAAGAGAGGTAAAATTTACAAATTTAAGGATTTTAAGTACGATATTAAGAAATTAGAAAATAAATTAAAATTTAATATAGCAAAAAAACAAGATTTTTTAGAAATTTCTTTTGAAGAAATTAAAATAATAAATCAATTAAACAATATAATTAAGAAAAAAGGTGGTAGTATACTTTTAATTGATTATGCATATTTAGATCATAAAATGGTAGATACCCTCCAGGCTGTAAAAAAACACAAAAAAATAAATGTTTTAAAAAAAATAGGTAGTTCTGATATTACTCATATAATAAATATTCCTTATTTAAAAAAAATAACTAAACAATTAAATTTAAAAGTTGATTACACTAGTCAGAGAAATTTTTTAATTAATTTAGGTATTATGAAAAGAGCTGAAATTTTAGCAACAAATAAGAAATTTTTAGAAAAAGCCAATATTTTTTATAGAATTAATCGTTTAATTGACAAAAGTCAGATGGGTGAAATATTTAAAATATTACATATTTATAAAAATAAAAAATTTAAATTAGGCTTTTTGTGATTATATCTAAGTTACTTCTTAAGACCAAAATAGTTAATCATGGTTTTTTTAATAGAACAAATGGTTTTTCAAAAGGCATATATAAGGGTTTAAATTGTGGGTATGGCTCAGATGATAGTAAAAAAAATATTAGGAAAAATCTAAGTTATGTAAAAAATAAAATTTCTTCAAAAAAAAATAATATTGTTTTGTTGTATCAAGTCCATAGCTCAAAATATTTTAATATTAAAAAGTTTCCAAAGAATAAACTAGTTGGTGACTGTTTAATTACAGATATCAAAAATCTTCCTTTGGGAATACTCACAGCAGATTGCGCGCCAGTATTAATTTTAGATTATAAAAAGAAGATTATCGCTGCAATACATGCTGGATGGAAAGGAGCATACAGAAATATAATAACAAAAGTATTGAAAAAGCTAATTAAATTAGGTTCAAATAAAAAACATATTATTGCAGTAGTTGGGCCAACAATTAGTCAAAAAAATTATGAAGTTGGTAACGAATTTAAAAATAAATTTATCAAAAAAAGTAAAAAAAATTCAGTTTTCTTTAAGTTAAAACAAAAAAAAAATTACTTTAATTTATCCAAATATATTCAATATCAATTAAATAGTTTTGGAATTTCAAAAATTGATGTTATAAGAAAAGATACCTTTGAAAAAAAAAATAACTTTTTTAGTGCTAGAAGATCTTTAAAAGAAAATGAAGCGGATTATGGTAGAAATATATCAGTAATTATGCTTAAATAGGATATTAATGAAAATAATCACAGGTAATTCTAATAAAAACCTAAGTGCAAAAATATCAAAATATTTGAAGAATAGGCTTGTTCGATCAAGTATTAAAAAATTTTCAGACGGTGAAATATATATTGAAATAAATGAAAATATTAGAGGAAATAGTATATTTGTAATACAATCTGTTTCATCCCCTGCAAATGACAATTTAATGGAACTTCTTCTTTGTATAGATGCTCTAAAAAGATCATCTGCAAAGAATATTACTGCTGTTATTCCTTATTTTGGTTACGCAAGACAAGACAGAAAAGTGGTGCCTAGAACATCAATATCAGCAAAATTAGTTTCCAATTTGATTACAAAAGCAGGAGCTGATAGAGTTGTAACAATTGATCTGCACGCAGGACAAATTCAGGGATTTTTTGATATTCCTGTTGATAACTTGTTTGCAACACCAATTTTTGCAAGACATGTAAGAAAAAAAATTAAAAATAAAAAAAATTTAATTTGTGTTGCTCCAGATGTAGGTGGTACAGAAAGAGCTAGAGCCTTAGGTAAATTCTTGCATGCTGGATTAGCTATAATTGACAAAAGAAGACCTGCCCCAGGAAAATCTGAAGTCATGAATGTAATTGGAAATGTTAAAGGTAAAATATGTATTATTGTTGATGATATAATTGATTCTGGTGGAACAATAGTAAATGCAGCAAGTGCTTTAAAAGATAGAGGGGCAAAGGAAGTTCATGTTTATGTCACTCATGGTGTGTTAAGTGGAAAAGCTGTAGATAAGATAAAACATTCGAAAATTAAAAGATTAATAATTACTGACACAATCGATAATTCTAGCAGAGTAAAAGGAGCAAAAAATATTGAGATATTAACAATTTCTCAATTAGTTGGAGAAGCAATAAAAAGAATATCAAATTCTACATCAGTATCAGACTTATTCACCTAATTTTCTTCTTGATAATGTTTAACTACTGAGCTAAAAGCTAAAATTTTTATGAGTAATTTAGAAGCAAATCTAAGATCTAAAAAATCTGCAGGAAGCAATAATATACTTCGAAAACAGGGCATGGTTCCAGGTATTTTATACGGCGGTGAAGAGAAAAATGAATTAATTAGTGTACCTAGAAAAGAATTAAAAATACTACTCGACCAAGAAAATTTTTTATCAAATGTTCTGAAAATTAAAATAAATGATAAAGAAATTAATGTTCTTCCACGAGAAGTATCGTTTGATGTGGTAACAGATGAACCTATCCACGTAGATTTTTTAAGAATGGTAGCTGGAAGAAAAATAGTTTTAGAAATTCCGGTGAAATTCATCAATTACGAACAGTCTCCTGGATTAAAAAGAGGTGGTGTTTTAAATATAGTTAGAAGAAAAGTGGAGTTAAAGTGCCCAACCGAAAGTATTCCTGATGAATTAGTAGTAGATTTAGATGGATTAGATATTGGTGCAAGTATAAAAATTTCAGCGATTAAACTTCCTGAAAATGTTTCCCCGACCATTACTGGAAGAGATTTTGTGATTGCTACAGTTGCAGCTCCAACAATTGTTAAAGAGCCGGAGAAACCAGCTGAAGAAACTGCAGAAGGTGCTGAAGCTAGCGCCGATGGAGAGGTGCCTAAAGAAGGTGAACAACCTACTGCAGCTGAAGATGCTAAAAAAACTGATGCTGATAAAGATAAAAAAGAAACCGCTCCAGAAAAAAAATAATTTGCGCTATAAATTTAAAAATAATCTATAAAATGATCTTATTTGTAGGTCTAGGTAATCCCACGCCCGATAGTGAAAATAATAGACATAATATCGGTTTTAAAATAATTGATGCGATAAATCAAAACTTAGGCTTATCTAAACAAAAACCAAAATTTAAAGGTTTATTAACTATGGGAAACATTGGAGAAAAAAAAGTTTACGCAATAAAACCTCTGACGTTTATGAATAATTCAGGAACTTGTATTAGAGAACTGATTGAGTATTTTAAAATAGAGTCATCTGAAGTGATTGTTTTTCATGATGACCTAGACATCGAATTTGGAAAAATTAAAGCTAAATTTGGGGGTACAGATGCAGGACACAATGGCATCAAGTCATTAGATAAATTTATTGGTAAACATTACTCTAGAGTAAGAATTGGAATTGGAAAGCCAGAAAATATTAAAGTTAATGACTTTGTTTTAGGTGATTTCAATGAGGATGAAAAAATTCAACTTAATGAGATTTCAAAAAAAATAATTGAGTCTCTGGATTTATTAATAGATAAAAAACTAGACTTATTTTCAAGTAAAATAAATAATTAGCCATGGGTTTTAAATGTGGGATAGTGGGTTTGCCAAATGTAGGTAAATCTACGTTGTTTAATGCTTTAACTAATTCTAGTAAAGCTCAAGCCGAAAATTTTCCATTCTGCACTATAGATCCTAATCTTGGCATAGTTCCTATTGTCGATGAAAGATTAGATAAGCTTACAATCATATCAAATTCTAAAAAAAAAATTTATACAACTATTTCATTTGTGGATATAGCTGGTTTAGTAAAAGGTGCTTCAAAAGGAGAGGGTTTAGGAAATAAATTTTTATCTCACATAAGAGAGGTGGATGCGATTATCCATATGATTAGATGTTTTGACTCTGACGATATTCAAAATGTAAATGCCGACGTTAATCCTATTAGAGATATTGAAATAATACAGACGGAGATGAGGCTAGCTGATCTTGAGTCAATTCAAAAAAGATTAGATAAAAAAAATAAAAAAAATATGTCAGAGCAACAAATTCAAATTTTAACTATGGCTTTGGATTTTATAAATAATGATAAAAATATAAATGAATTAAATAATCTATATGAAAAAAAAGAGATTGAAATAAGTGGATTATTGTCCTTAAAGCCAAGTTTGTATGTTTGTAATGTTGATGAAGAAAGTATTTCTAAGGGAAACCAATATACTAGAAAGTTTATAGAAAAGTTTGGGGAGAAGAACACAATTATAATTTCTGCAGAGATTGAAAATCAACTAAATTCATTAATTGACAAGGAAAAAGCTAATTATATGGAAATGCTTGGAATAAAAGAAGAAGGTATAAAAAGGCTCTCCAAAAAAGGTTATAACTTGTTGAATCTAGAAACTTTTTTTACATCTGGTCCTGAAGAGTCAAGGGCTTGGACTATAAATAAAAACTGCTTAGCCCCAAGTGCCGCAGGAAAAATTCATACTGATTTCGAAAAAGGATTTATAAAAGTAGAAACGATATCTTATCGGGACTTTGTAGATAATAAGGGATGGCTAAACTCAAAAAATAACGGCAAAATGAGATTAGAGGGAAAAGAATATATTGTAAAAGATGGTGATGTTTTAAATTTTCGTTTCAACACGTGACCATATTTTTTTCATAGTCAAATATACAAGTATTGAAAGTATTATTAAGTAAACAATAACTCTGAAGCCAGTTTTATGTCTTGTTTCCAAATGGGGTTCTGCTGACCACATCAAAAAAGTTGTAATATCTTTGGCCATCTGTTGTTTGGTAGCTGGCGTACCATCGCTATATTCAACCAGACCATCTGACAAAGGTGCCGACATTTTAATTTTGTTTCCATACATATATTTATTATAATATACTCCATCATCTAATTTGATATCAGTTGGAGGCTCATCATATCCCAAAAGAAGGGAATAAATGTAATCTGCGCCACCCTTTCTAGCTTTTGCTAATACTGACATATCTGGAGGATAAGCCCCTCCATTTGCTGCTTTTGATGCTTCAACATTTTCATACGGATTAACAAACTTGTCCGACAATTTAGCAGGTCTCATAAACATTTCCCCATCACTGTTTGGACCATCTAAAACTTCAAAACTTGCAGCAATAAATTTTGCTTCCTCCTCTGTAAACTCTGGCCCACCTGGTTCAGCGAGATTTCTGTAGCTTAAATATTGCATGGAGTGACAAGCCGCACAAACTTCTGTGTAAACTTGATACCCTCTTTGTAACGAGGCTCTATCATATTTGCCAAAAAGACCCTTGAATGACCAATCTGTTTTTAAAAACTTTGGTGTTTCAGCTGAAATTGAGTGATTTTGGAAAAAAAAAATCGATAAAATTGTTAAAATTATTCTTGCAGTTTTTTTCACCCTAAGCTCTTTAAATTATTTTCTATTTTATCTTCTCCTACACTTTTAGTTGCCATTGCTGATCCCGCTAAAACTGGTTCTGATATACTTAGTGGGATTGGGTTGGTTCTTTCTGTCAATCCCAACACAGGGAGTATAATTAAAAAATGTATAAAATAATAAGCAGTAGCTACTCTTGCTACAAGTAAATATAATCCCTCAGCAGGCATTGCTCCGACATAACCTAAAACCAAAACATCAATTACTAAGATCCAATAAAATTGCTTATATAGTGGTCTAAATATTGCGGATCTTACTTTAGAAGTATCTAACCATGGTAAAGCTGCTAAGATTAAAATTGCTGAGAACATTGCAATTACGCCCATTAACTTGTCTGGCACTGATCTTAATATCGCATAAAATGGTAAAAGATACCATTCCGGCACTATATGAGCTGGAGTAACTAATGGATTTGCTTCAATATAATTATCTGCGTGTCCTAAAATATTTGGAGTATAAAAAACGAAAAATGCAAAGACAATTAAGAATAATAATAGAGCAAATGCATCCTTTATAACTATATATGGGTGGAAAGGAACAGTATCATTTGATGGTTTCTTGATTTCAATTCCTGCTGGATTATTATTTCCTGGAACATGAAGCGCCCAAATATGTAATACTACTAAACCCAGTATTAAAAAAGGTATCAAATAGTGCAATGCATAAAATCTAGTCAATGTCGGATTGTCTACTGAGTAACCTCCCCATAACCAAGTGGTTATACCTTCTCCAACAAAAGGAATTGCACTAAATAAATTTGTAATTACTGTTGCACCCCAATAACTCATTTGACCCCATGGAAGCACATAACCCATAAATGCTGCTGCCATCATTAATAAATAAATAATAATTCCTAGTATCCAAATAATTTCTCTTGGTGATTTGTACGATCCATAAAATAAAGATCTAAAAATGTGAATGTAAACTGCTAAAAAAAACATTGATGCGCCATTTGCATGGACATATCTGATTAACCATCCATAGTTAACATCTCTCATAATATGCTCAACACTAGCAAAAGCCAATTTGGTATCAGCAATATAATGCATAGCTAAGACAAGTCCGGTTACAATTTGAGTTATTAGACAAAATGTTAGAATTCCACCAAATGTCCACCAGTAATTTAAATTCTTAGGTGTTGGATAATCTGTTAAATGATTTGCAAGTGTTAACAATGGTAATCTATCGTTAAACCATTTTCCTAATTTTGATTTTGGTGTGTAGTGACTATCGCTCATATAAATTTTTATTACCCAATTTTAATTGTATTCTCATTTAAAAAAACATACTCAGGTATTTCCATATTAATTGGTGCAGGACCTTTTCTAATTCTACCCGAAGTATCATAGTGTGACCCATGACATGGGCAAAACCATCCATCATACTCACCTTTGTCTGATAATGGAACACATCCTAGATGTGTACAAATCCCGAGCATAACTAACCACTCAGGGTTTTTAACTCTATCTTCATCTTTCTCTGGGTGTTTTAATTCATCTAAAGTTACTGCTCTTGCTTTGTCTATTTCTTCTTGAGTTCTTCTTTTGATAAATACTGGTTTACCTCTCCAAACAACTGTTATTGATTGACCAGGTTTC
>MDTA01147619.1_pt1 | contig 12587 bp, 15 predicted proteins | sample 811151 | NCBI WGS metagenome assembly MDTA01 (sample SAMN05326648, study PRJNA326480) | marine metagenome | isolation source: seawater | place: Indian Ocean: South | collected 2010
AATAAAAACAACTTGCTCACCTTCAGGTGATGTTGCTATTAGATCTGTTTGTGTTCGTGAAAAATTAGCTTTCGGTAACCATCTTGGTGTATTTATAATAGATAAACCATTACCTGAGAAAATATTTGTAAGGTATTGATTTTCTTCAATAATTATATTTTTTAGCATATAAATACCTTACTTTGTTTTAATCTCCTTGCTAAAACAGTATCAAACTATTCTTCTGTTACCAAATCAATTGTATCCAAAGTAAGACCTCCCATTAAGCTAAGTAAAGTGTAACTATTAATCAACACCTCTATTTTTGCAGCTATTGCGTCTGCCTGTGCGTTAATTAAAGCTGTTTCACCTCCTAGAACATCCAATAAAGTTCTATTACCTGCTTTTCTCTCTTTTCTTGCCAATTCAAGAAACTCTCCCGATATTCTTGCTTGGTTAGTAAGGAATTGTGCATTTTTTTGAGCAGTATCTAAACCATCCCAAGTTGTTCTAACCATTTGCTTAATCATATTTTCTTGATCTCTAATTCTAGTTGAAGTAGCCAAATATGATTCTACTGCAGCATCTTTTCCTGCGTATTCAGAAAAACTAAGATTTAAAGGATATGAAAAGTCAATTTTAGCAGAACTTTCTCTTTTAAAACCAACTACACCACCAAAATCTTGTTTTTCTGAATGACTAATTATACCCTTAATCTTTGGGAATAACGATGAGCGAGCAGTATTTATAGCTTCTTTACCAATATCCTCTGCAACTCTAGCTGCTATCAAAGATGGGTTATTTTTCATTGTTTTTTCAACTGTTTCTTCCATTGATTCTGGTAGCTGATCAAAGATAGGCTGAGTTAATCTTAATTCATTAATTTTTTCTGGAAAAAAACCGAAAAGATATTCAAATTCGTGTTTTGCTGCATCAAGAACGCCTTCAAATTGAATTAATCTTGCTTGAGCACCTGCTAATTGAGTTTTAGCTTGTAAAACATCTGAAGTTAAACCTCCACCCGCGGATACTGCCGCATCTTCTAGTTCGGTTTGTTTTTTTATATTTGCTACTGATTGAATCGCATACTTAACACTTTCTCTTGACTGAATTACCCTTAGATAAGCAGTTAATGCCCTCAACAACAGATCATTTTTTATTTGTTTTTCCAATGCAAGGCTTTGCTTTAAACTTAACTTTGAAGTTTTAACTGTTGAACTGGTAAGACCAAAATCCGTAATCGTCTGAGTAATTTTAGCAGTCGCATCTCTTGCCATCAATTGCGTATTATTACCTGGTCCATACTTAATGATATTTTCGTGACCATAGTTTGCCGTTACATCTAATGATGGATAAAAACCACCTTCAGATTGTTTTACTCTTAGTTCTGCAGCTTTACTATCTATCATTGATGCTTCTATTAATTTATGATTTTTAACAACCGATTCTAGAGAACTAATTAGATCAAAATCGCTACCTGCCTCTAAATCTTGAGAATTCAAAGGTTTCAAGGCCAGAAAAAGTAAAGAAATTATAAAAAGGTATCTCATCATCAAACTATAGCAAAGTTAGTGCCAAGTTTTCCACAGGTTGATATCTTGTGGAAAAGTAATAAACAATTATTAAAACTTAGGCCTACTCTCATTTTTAGCATGATTTTTTCGAAGAGTCTAGATACAAGCTTTTTGAATCTAAAAGTTTAAGAAATCCCCTAAAAAGGACATCTGTTTTATTATCAAATCTTATTTCATGTTTTAATCTACTTGCAAATGTAATTCCTGTACTCATTCCAAACATCAAAGATGCTAAAACGTCTGCGTCTAAAATAATTTTTTCAAGGTCATCAGTTACAGATAAAGGTTTTACAGGAAAAAATGTACTTCTAAATATTCTTTTGATTCTGTTATATTTTTTATTAGTTATTTTTTTGTAAATAATATAGGCAAGATCCTTAAAGCTTTTATCTTCTTGATAATATGGGATGTTGATAATCCTTCTTCCTTGATGATTAAGATCATGAGTGAGAGCTATTATAACAAGTAATATTTTATCTTCATTAGACTTAAATTTTGAAAGTTTTGCTAAAAGACAAGAAATTAAAATAACAGATTTGAAATGATGTTGATCATGATATGAATTGTAAGTAAAGTTTTTTGAAGATAGTTTGGAGAGTTTTTTCAAAATTGGTGCATAACCACTTAATTTTAAAACATTTAAATCTTTAAGACAGTTAGTGCATATTTTATAAAAATCAGGTTTTTTGTGATTCGAAAGAACGAATTTTTTTAATAAATATTTGCTTCTTGGCCAGTTTTTGGCAATGTAAGAAAGTGAGGGGTTACCCTTTTCAAAAATGTACTGTCTCATTTACTTTTCATAACCCAAACTCCATCCCAATCTTTTGGGTTTTCTTTTAAAAGTTGGTTACACCTGTCAATATAAGTTTTTGATAACTGATCGTTTTCATTTCCTTTTATACATTCTTTAAAGGAATTAATTGCATTGTTAAAATCACCATTTTTGTATTTTTTTCTTCCTTCATTAAAATGATTAACCACATCCATCAAATTAGGAAAAGTTCTATCATCATGGAAATCTAAAACTTCAAAAACACCTATTGGTTCAGTTTTACCTTTAACAACAACATCATCTATATTTCTAATACGGTAGGTACCTTTGAGTTTTTTATACGTAAAATCACTAATTAAAATTCTTGCATTATACTGTTTGCAGGCACTTTCTAATCTGGCAGCAAGATTTACCCCATCACCTATCATTGTATAGTCCATTCTTTTTTGAGACCCAATATTCCCAGCTACAATCTTATCTGTATTTAAGCCTAATCCCATATCTAATGACGGCTTACCATCCTTTTCTCTCAGTTCGTTCCATTTCCAAAGTCTAGAAATCATATTTATTCCTGCTTTCACACCTCTATCTTCGTCATCTTCGTGCTTAATAGGAAGACCAAAGGCAGCCATTATGGCGTCACCAATAAATTTATCAAGCATTCCTCCTTGCTCGGTTATACATTCGACCATGATTTCAAAGTATTCATTTAATAATTTAACAGTACCTTGTGCCCCTAAAGATTCAGTTATATTTGTAAAACTTCTTAAATCTGAAAATAATAATGTTGCAGTTGTATCTTGACCACCCATAATATCTGCACCATCTTCTAATAACTGATTAGCAATCCCAGGATCCATATATCGTGACATTGTTGACTTCATTCTCTTTTCTGACGAAATGTCTTCAATCATTAAAAGAATCCCAAGAAAACTATCTTTTTTGTCTGTTCTTCCTTCACTATCTTCATTAATTAAAGGTAAAATAGTCAAGTTAACTGAAATCATCTCATTTTTTTCTGTTTCTGGATCTTTAATTTCAATTTCAGCATCCATAATTATATCAGGCTCTTTAGTTTCTTTTGTATTTTTAATTTTCTCCTCTATCCAAGAATTTTTATCTACGAAAAAAATATCTGATTTTGACTCTAAAACTTTCTCTTCTGTAGTTTTAAAAATTTTCAAACCTGATTTATTACAGGTTACTATTTTTCCATCTCCATCAATTGTTATAACGCCATTTGACATACTTGAAAGCATACTCTCATTGTACTTCCTAGACTTTGAAACATCGTCAAATAATTTTGCATTTTCTAAAGCAATTGCTACTTGTTGAGTAAAAGCTTTCAAACGAGATTCGTCTTCTTCGGTGAATTTACCTCCTTTTTTATTTAAAACCTGTGTACAACCAATTACTTTTCCATTTTTATTTGAAACAGGAACGCACAAAATGGATCTTGTAAAGTATCCTGTTTGTTTATCAAATGAGGGATTAAATCTTAAGTCAGCATATGCATATGGTATATTCATTGTTTTTCCTGAAGTAAAGACACTGCCGGCAATACCAGCTGTATTAGGCAATCTTATTTCTCCTATTCCTTCACCCATTGCTACTCTAGAAAATAATTCATTCGTCTTTTCATCATTTAAAAAGAGTGTTGCTCTATCAGCATTAAGCATTCTTGTTGCTTCCTCCATTACTCTTTTTAATAAAGCACTTAAGTCAATTTCAGCAGTAACATCTGAGACTATACTTACAAACTCCATCTCCTGAGCTCTTTTTTTTTCAAAAAATTCATTATTCTGTGCGTTTTGAATTGAAACAGCAGCTTGAGTAGCTATCGCGTCGACGAAATTTAAATTATCTTTTGTAAATCTACCTTTTTTTTTATTTAGAACTTGAATTACTCCAATAATTTTTCCGTCAACTGTTTTAACAGGAGAACAAATCATATTTTTTGTTTTATAACCAGTTTCTTGATCAACCTCTTTATTAAACCTTTTATCCGAATAAACATCATGAATTATTTCTCCTTTTTCAGAGGTAAAAATGGCACCAGCAATTCCAACAGTATTTAAAATTCTAATTTCTCTAGTAAGCTCACCCTGAGCAACTCTAGAATATAATTCATTAGTTTCCGCATCATTTAAGAACAATGAACCACGGTCACCGTCAATATTTTCTGTGACGAAATCGATAATCGTCCAAAGAATTTCTGAAAGATTTTTTAAACCTGCAATTTTTTTTGTAATTTCTAGTAAAAGCCTTGTGTTTTTAAGCTCTGATTTATAATGATTTATATCTAAATTTTTATTTCTTTTATTCATTTTTAAATTTCTTTATTTTTTTTTCATAGTTTGAAATAACATTTTCTAATTCATCTCTTAATGTTTGTGCTGATGATTTCAACTGTTTAATTTCATCGCTGGATGACAGGATTGTTTCCTGAACTTCTTTTTTTTTTTCAAATTTCAAGTTTTCTAACTCACTTCTCAATTCTGACACGGCAAGTTTAAGATCTTTTATTTCTTGTGAAGAATTAAGAATAGCATCCTGAACCGCTTCTTTTTTTTCAAACTTTAAATTTTCTAATTCTTTTCTTAATTCTGTACATGCATTTTTTAATTGTTTTATTTCATCGTTAGAAGATTGAATTTGTTTTTGAACTGCTTCTCTTTTTTCAAATTTAAGTTTTTCAAGTTGAATTCTCAACTCAGATATAGTTGATTTTAATTGACTTATTTCATCACTCTTATCTGAAATAGCTTTTTGTATTAAGTCTTTTGTAACAAACTTTGAACTTTCAAGTTGTTCTCTAAGTGAATTAATCGTTGAATGAAGATTTGAAAGTTCCTCTCTATTTTCAAGTTTTACCTGTTGAATGTAATCATTAAACTCAGATCTAAACTCAGGCTTAGACTTTTTAAGATCTTCAATAATATTCCCCATAACATCCCCAAATATATTTTTATTGTAAATCTTCTTATTTAGCTAAACAATGATAATATCGTTTTTTTGTTTTTTTATTTTTACTAACATTATCCCAACTTACCTCAACACCCTTTTTTAAATTTAATTTTTTTGAACATTTATAAGGAATTTCTATAACAGCAATAGCTTTTTTTTTCGAAGAAATAACTTTTTTTGAATATGGTTTACCGTAATTTACAGAAATTACTTTGTTAAATTCGTCTATAAAAATTATATCCAAAGGTATTCTTGTATTATGCATCCACATTTTAATAATTTTTGGTTCTTTGTATAAAAAGAACATCCCATCAATATTATCAAGTTTATCAATGTTCATTAGTCCTTTTTGTTTTTCATATTTACTTTCTGCTAATTTTAATAATAGATTAGAGAAGTCATAAGAACTTAGCATTATGTAGTTTGAAAATAATTTTAGAGGAAAAAAAACAATTATTATTAAAATTTTAAACAGTAAAGTTTTCACCTTTTTTAATTCTATTTAGTGTTAACTTAGCATCTTCAGTTAACTCTGTTTCGTTATTTTTATCTCCAGATATTTCGTTTTGCTCTATTGATAAATCATATTTATCTCTCAATTGTCTAAATACTTTTACCTCATAAGCACTTAATTCTTTATGCTGATTTCTTCCATTTTTTTTTTTGATTAGGTCTAACTTTTCTAATCTTTTAATAGATTTTGATAATCTTTCTTTCATTTAAAAAAACTTATATTTTTTTTATGTTTTTATTATAATACAGTGTATGGATGAAAATGAAAAACATTTATTAACAATTAGAGATGAAATGGAAAATGTAAGAGAATTGTATATCAAAGGTTATATTGATGTAGAAACTTATCAATCAGAAACAAGAAAATTATTTGAATTGGCTGTTAAATATGGTGCATGATAAGAGAAATATTGAGCAAATAAAAAAATCAATTAGAGACTTTAATGATCATTCCAAAAAAGAAAAAGACTCTTTGACAGACTCAATTGAGATGTTTTGGCTTAATGCTGGCATACAAAAGAAGAAACCAGATGTGAAGCTCAATCAAGGAAAAAATGAACAAATAACAAGGATTCGTCAATTATTAGCTGCGGCTTGGTCTGAAGACTTAAAGGATTAGCGCTTAGAGGCCAAAAATTTTTGCTTTTTCATATAGTCTATCAGTCTCACTAATATAAACACCCTTACTTATATATCCACCAACATAAAGCTCTCTAAATGCAGCCATTTCCTCCTCGATTGCAACTAAAACATCTACAAAATCATTATCATCACTAATCTTTACTTCATCTTTATCTATTATTTCATTTAATGATGGTTTTTTTCTTTCAATAGATTTCTCTTTATTTTCATGAAAAAGTTTTGCTAAAAAACTAATTAAATAAAAAAGAATGATTGTTAAAAAAATGAAGAATAAAACTAAGTATGTAGTGTTTTCTATGTAAGGAATAAAATTTTCTAGATTTAAATTTGATAAAATCTGTTTTAAGTTTTCTTGCATAATTATCTATATATAGTGTTTGAAATTTTCTAAAAATACATTATATTGTATTTATGTCATTATTCAATATATATAATAAAGCAAAAAAAAATTTAAACAAATCTTCTTTTAGTCAAAAAAATGCAATTTCCTTCAACGCCTATAAACTACTCAAAAAATACGTCGTAAGTGGCTTAGTAGACTCAAGCGCGTTAGATAGTGCCTTTCCAAAGAATACTAAATTAAAAATTTTAAAAAATGTCTCTCAAAGGTCTATGAAGACATTTTATAAAATTGCTGACAAACATATAATGAATAAACATGGCGTACTTTCACAGACGAATAAGTTAGATTCTTCAGTTAAAAAAGCAAAGCTTTCTAATAAAGCTAAAAGCTTGCTGAAACTCATTGAATCTAATTCTGTCAGATACACTAAAATTGACGAATTAATTTCGAAATTTAAAAAAAAATAATTTATTTACTTTTTCTATAAATTCCTGATTTTACTTTACCTGCAATATTAACTAAAAATTCACTTATTTTTTCATCAGAATTTTGAGTTGATAACTCTCTTATGACTTCATCTATAAAGGCACCTATTGCTATATATGGATTAATTTTTTCTTTTCTACACTCTGCTCTTGCTTTTAAAACTATAGATGATGCTATCTTTTTTTGTTCATTTTCATTCATACTTTACACTTTTATTTTTGGTATATCACACCACTTAGTTGTATAGCAAGGTGATCTATAATTAGATTTCATAAACCAGACTACTTTTTTTTTATTTTTGTCAAAAAATGAACCAACCGTATCTGATGATAGTCTTAGTTTACCATATCCAAACTTTTCATTAACCTTGTCAACAACATTCATTAACTGTATTTTTTTATTTTTTTTTTCATTTAAATTTATTTTTTCTCCATATGAAAGTAGGCTCTGCTGGATTTTTTTATGTGAGCATAAATCTGAAAGAACTATACCCACTTTATTATAAAAAAAATTTTTTCTATAAATTTCTGATAATAATTTTTTGGATATCTTCCAAATTACTCTAGTATCATTTGTAGCTTCTATGCAAACATATGTTTTACTATTTCTATATATTTTTTTTTGATATTTAGATGTTTTTAAAAAAATGGTTATTGTTCTACAAAAAAGCTTTTGGGCTCTCATCTTAGAACATGCTTTTTGAACGTAGACAATCAACGCACTTTTTATATCGTCAAAAACACTAATTTTTCTGCCGAAAGATCTAGACACACATATGGATTTTTTTTCTAACAATCTATCTTCAATTTTGTTACATAATGTCCCCTTTAACTCAAGAATTGTTTTTAATAAAACAATACCTTTTTTCTTTCTAGCAAAATCTTTATTAAATTTAGTTAATTGAAGAGCATTCTGTATTTTATTATTCACTAGAAAGTTTGACAATCCACTTCCAATACCCCAAATATCTGAAACATTTGTCTTTTCTAAAACATATCTTTGTTTATCTAAATCAAGTTCAAATACATTTGAATAATTAAATTTTAATCCCTCATATTGTTCTTTTTTTTTGATCACTCTATTAGCAATCTTAGCTAAAGTTTTTGTTTTAGCTAAGCCAATACTTACAGGTATTCCAGTCCATCTAAGTATTTTTTCTGCAAGTTCATGACAAAAACTCTCTCTATTATTACTTATATCAATTAAAAAAAAGGCTTCGTCAATTGAATAGATTTCTATTGAACATAAATTTTTTTTCAATATGTTCATAATTCTATTTGATATATCTGCATAAAAAGTATAATTTGAGGATAGGACTGAAACCTCTTCACTTCTTATTAATTCCTTAACCTTAAAAAAGGGTTCTCCCATTTTTATTCCAATTTTTTTTGCCTCATCAGAGCGTGAAATAACACATCCATCATTATTTGATAAAACTACTACTGCTCTCTTTGAAAGTTTTGGATTAAATAATCTTTCACATGAAACATAAAAATTATTGCAATCTAATAATCCAATCATAGTTCAAGTTAAACTATGAATAGAGTATGTAACCACACCCCAAATTCTTAAGTCCATATCTGAACTTAATTCTATTTGAGGATAATTAATATTTTCAGATTTCAGATAACAGTTACCTGATTTATTTTTTAAAAATTTTTTTATTAATAACTCTCCATCTAAAGAAGCAATTACGATAGAATTATTAGATGGAAAAATTCCTTTATCAACCACCAATATGTCATTATTATTAATACCTATATCTATCATGGAGTCACCAGATACTCTTATAAAAAATGTAGATTCTGAATTTTTTATTAGATGTTTATTTAAATCTAAACGCTCTTCGATATAGTTTTCTGCAGGAGATGGAAAGCCAGCACTAGCCTTTATAGTGTTAATTAATATATTTTCTTTAAAATTTTTCTTCTTCACAGCATTCTAATTATAAGAACAAAAGTAGAACTTTCAAGTCAATTTATCAACTTTTTTATATCATCTAAAATACAAACATCTTCAATTGGTTTATCCCATCTTATTCTATTAAATCTGGGAAATCTAAGTGCGATACCAGATTTATGTCTATTAGAATAATTTAGATTATCAAAGGCTATCTCAACAACTAATCCAGGTTTAACAGATCTAACTGGACCGAATCTTTCCAGAGTATTATCTCTGACCCATTTATCGAGTTTCTTTAATTCATCATTAGTAAATCCAGAATAGGCTTTACCTATGGGAACAAGTGTTTTGGAGTTATTATCAACCCAACAACCAAAAGTAAAATCAGAATAAAATGATGACCTTTTACCATGTCCACGTTGTGCATACATGATAATAAGATCTTCTAAAAAAGGATCTCTTTTCCATTTATACCAACAAAATGAAGGTCTTCCACTTTTATAAATACTATTTTTATTTTTTAGCATGATTCCTTCAATATGATCATTTAAAGATTTTTCTTTTATAATTCTGAGATCATCCCAAGAATTAAAAGCTACTAGAGACGAAATTGATATATTAGGATGGTTAACTTCTTGAACATATTTTTCTAGAAAAAAACGTCTTTTTTCAAAAGATAATCTTCTTACATCTAAATTTTTATGAAAAAGAATGTCATAACAGATAAAATGCACAGGAAGATCAATTAGAGTTTTTTTGCTTACTTTTTTTCTACCTATTCTTTTTTGTAGTTCATTAAATGAAAATATTGTATTTTCTTTTTTTACAATTAATTCTCCATCTAAAACTGAAACTTTATCACTTTGTATTTTTAGCTCAGGAAATGAATCAGTAATATCCTCACCATTTCTTGAGTAAATTTTTCCAGAACTCGATATTATTATTTGCGCTCTAATTCCATCCCATTTATATTCACACTTATAATCATTTATATTAATTTTTTTAACTAGGTTTTCATTAAATGTATTTGACAACATAAAAGAATGGAATAAATTCTCAGAATTAAATTTTTTAGGTAAATCTTCACCATTCAACCATTCAAAAAAACCACAATAAGGGAACGAAAAACCGTACCAATTTTCCTCAATTTCTTCTTTAGATCTTAATCCAATTTTAGATAAAGATTCTTTAAGTATTTCATTTGAAACCCCTACTCTTAGACCTCCTAAAAGAATTTTAATGATGGTGTAAATTTCATTTGGTGAGGAAGTATCAAAATAATTCTCAAGAGACAAAAGTAGGTCATCTTTACTTTTTATTTTTATCAAATTATTCATAAATGAACTTAATGAATAAGAATTTATTATTTTATCCTTGTCGCTAGGCCACAACAGTGAAAAAGTTTCAGCAAGATCTCCAACATAATCATATGAATACAAAAACATATCTTCGTCTACTTTTTTTTTTAATAATTCTTTAATTTCCCTAACCTTAATTAATTTAGTTGCAAAGGATTTACTTAAGATTGACAAAGCCCAAATTTTATTTTTTTGAGACTGAGAAATAAAGTAATTTGATAAAATCTTGATTTTTTTTTTTTTAGATGAATTTAATAATAAATTATCTAGTAGATTTGAAAATTCAATCATCCTCATCCTCAAATCCTAGTAAATTTAAAGATTCGCATTTATAACCTTTTTTATTTAAAAAACTTAATAAGGCCTCATCTCTTCCATGAGTAACTAAAACTTTTTCTGGTGAAACTTCCTTTATGGTATCCGTAAGTTCTTTCCAATCTGCATGATCAGATATAACTATTGGTAAATTGATATTTTTCTGTTTTATTCTTTGTTTTATGGTCATCCATCCTGAGACAAATCCTTTAACTGTATCCTTGAATTTTTGAGACCATCTATCATGAAGAGCTGAAGGAGGACATAAAATTAGTTCTCCACCGTTAAAATCCTTTAATTCTGATGCATTTTTAATAGCTCCTAGTTTAATCTCCTCTGACACATAGTATTCTGAAATCTTTATCAAAGCACCATGAAGATATATTGTTTTATTAAAACCCAAATCTCTCAAGAGACATATTAATCTTTGACATTTTCCGAGTGCATAAACACCAATCAAGTGTGTTTGTGCAGAGTTATTATTGATAGAATCAATTATTTTTTTAGCTTCAAGTTTATCATTAGGATGCGTAAAAACAGGTAAAGCAAAAGTAGCCTCGGTAATAAAAGTATTGCAATTATTAACCTCAAAAGGTAAACAAGTTTTATCTCTTTTCCTTTTATAATCTCCAGATATAACTACTGTTTCTCCCTTATATTCCAATAAGATTTGTGCACTACCTAGTATATGACCAGCTGGTATAAATTTAACTTTAACACCAGACATATTTATGCTTTCTCCGTATGAGATTTTTTGTTTAGTTTTACAATAGTTTTCCTGATATCTAATTTTCATTATATCAATGGTCTCTTTGGTAGCTAAAATCTTTTTATTATTCGGTCGTGCATGATCTGTATGAGCATGAGTAATTAATGCTTTTTCAACAGGTCTAATTGGATCTATATAAAAATTTCCGGGTTCACAAAATAACCCACTCTTTCTTTTAATTAACCATTTCTTCATAAAATTACTTGTACTAAATATAAATAACAATTAATTCTTTTAAATGGATGATTTTTTAAATTTTGAAAGAATACAGAAAAAATTAGCTTCAAACAATCTGAACCTTTATCAATATCAAAAAGATTTCTTAAAATCACAATCCTTAAAAAAATTTAGACAAATTCTAATAACATCTGAAGTTGGTACTGGCAAAACAGTCACCGCATTCTTACCATTCTTTAAAAATGCACTCGGCAAAATACAAAAAAAAGTAATTTATATTTCTCCTCTTAAATCCATTAATACCACACTAAGCCAGAGACTTATTGAATTATCTTCACATTTAGGAATAAGTTGCAAAATAGAAAAAAGAACCAGTGATATTTCTTATACTACAAAAAAAAAACAACTTTTTAAAGTTCCAGATATTCTTCTTACAACACCAGAATCTTTAACCTTAATGATAGCTAATCCCTATGCTACATCTTTACTGGAGGATACAGACTTTTTAATTATTGATGAATTAAATGAATTTATTAATTCTAAAAGAGGTGATCAATTAGCTCTAACAATCAGTAGAATTAATGCAATTAATTCAAAATTTGAAATTTTTGGAATCTCTGGAACAACGTCAAATAAATCATATTTAGTGAATTGGCTATCTTTTAATGGCAAAACTAAAATAATAAAAAATAATGTAAAAAAAAAAATTAAAATAAAAGTTCTTTGTTCAGAAAATATTCCTACTTCAGGACATTCGTCTTATTGTTCATTAAGTCTAATAAAAAAA
>MDTA01225734.1_pt1 | contig 12587 bp, 15 predicted proteins | sample 811151 | NCBI WGS metagenome assembly MDTA01 (sample SAMN05326648, study PRJNA326480) | marine metagenome | isolation source: seawater | place: Indian Ocean: South | collected 2010
GATTACCAACGAGATAATCGCCAACCAAGAGAGCGAACATAGATGCGGAGAGTCCGCCAATAAAATTTCTCATCCCCATGAGACTCCCTCGTCGCCCAACAGGAAGAATTTTCGAAGTAAGATAATTAAAAACAACCCCTTGCACACCCTCAGCCATCCCAAATAAGCCAAAGAAAAAGATCACCAGTATCAGCGTAACTTGACGCGGAAAATAAAGTCCTGCTAGACCGATAAAGAGAATATTGAGTCTCTTCATGAAACCTATCTTTATCGCAACCGGTCCGACTATTTTTCTATTCGAAATCAGGTTAGCTCCCCAAAGAGGTTTAACCGACTGGCCAAGCCCTTAAGAAAAAAGCGCTAGTCCCACCAAAAGGTTTGAACCGCCTGATAAACTAACTAGGTATGCGGGAACAAAAGTGGGCGCATTTACGAGACGAAATCCTATTTGACTGAGAACCCCAGGCGTCAAATAGGCGATGAAGTTGACATTTAGGTTGCGGCGTACTGCTATTTCATAGCGCCGAATAGCGTTTTTTTAATCAAGGAAATTGATCTTATTAGACGTTGGGATTTGTCTTATCCCTAAAAGCGTGGCCATCTTGTCTGCCTCGAGATAGCCAGGTTGTAGCGTTCCATCCTCAAAAAATATTGCTGGAGTACCAGAAACGCCTATTTTTTTCCCCAATTCCAAATGCTTCTTAACAGGATTATCGCAGTAAGGAGTTGCGATCTCTTCTCCTAATTTCGCTCGTGTCAAAGCATCCATGGGATCCTCGGAGCACCATGCACCTACGATTTTGTCATACGAATCCGAACCAACACCTGCTCTTGGAAAAGCTAAGTATCTTACCGTTACGCCCAACTGATTCAACATATCGACTTCCCTGTGCAATTTTCTGCAATAGCCGCAATCAATATCGGTAAAAACAGTAACGGTGGCCAAAGGTTTTGCAGTTTTGGAAGGAAAAACGATCATTTCGCTCTCTGGCGACAACGAAAGCAGATCGACACGATTCTTTTTCTTTGATTTTTCTGTAAGGTTTTTGAAACGACCCGTGCGCAATTCAAACACTTGACCCGCAAATAGAAAGTCCCCACTCTTGTCTGCGTACAAAATACCGCCATCTTCCAACGAGATTTCAAAAAGCCATGGAACCTCTGAAACACTCACAGCGTCAATAGGCATTTGAGGTGAGATCGCCAGCAGTTTATCTTTGACGCCTTTCAAAACTATCTCATCCCCAGCCGCTATACAGCCAGAAACAAAAGACCAGAAAACTAAAAGCAAAAAACTTCTTCTCACTAAAAATGCGGACATGGTAAATATACCGAGGTTCATTATCGGTGGACTTTGCCCTAAGTAAAAAGAGTAAGCAAATAAATTGTTGCTGTTTAACCGCGGGGATGGTGGGTTTCATGGAATTTTTTTAATCTTTCGCTCGCCACATGCGTGTATATTTGAGTTGTAGACAAATCCGAGTGTCCTAAAAGTAGTTGGACCACCCTAAGATCAGCCCCTCGATTTACTAAGTGGGTTGCAAATGCGTGTCTTAAAGTGTGCGGGGAGAGTTTCTGTTTGATACCTGCTTTAGTAGCGTAAAGTTGCACTCTATGCCAGAAAGCCTGACGAGTCATAGGCAGGCCGTTCCTGCTAGGAAAAAGAATATCTTCTTGCAGATTTTTTTTCAGAAGTTGGGATCTAGCTTCGTCCAAATAATTATTGAGCCAAGATAGAGCAATATCTCCTATCGGTATCATTCGCTCTTTTGATCCTTTTCCCATTGTTACAAGAGCTCCTTGACGCAAATTTACTTGGTAAACAGAAAGACCGATGATCTCACTTACACGCAAACCACAGGCGTATATTAGCTCAAGCATGGTTTTGTCACGCATTCCAAGCGCCGTGCTCGTATCTGGCGAGAGCAGCAAAACCTCTACATCCCTCTCCGATAAAATTTTGGGTAACGATCTGCCAAGTTTTGGGTTCTCGACTTTTTCAACGGGATCTCTATCAATAATGTTTTCATGATAGAGAGCTTTATAGAAAGATTTTATACAGGATAGTTGCCGCGATGCTGAGCGAGAAGAGATTCCCTTCTCCAGTAGGTGAGACAGATAACCCAAAATTATCTTTTTATCAGCTAAATCAAGTCCTTGAGTATTCTGCGAGCACAACCAAGTGCTAAGGCTTTTTAAGTCATACTCATATGATTTAATCGTGTTTTGACTGAGCCCTTTTTCAAGCCAAAGTTTCCTGAGAAACCTTGAAATAAGGTCAGAGTCTCTCTCGCAGTGTAATTTTTGTCGGGTAGTTGTACTTATTGAAAGCTCCTACCTTTATCTCAAGCCTAAATGCTCATTCTTAAAATTTAAATGCCGGAGTATTAGCCTAATTTCTCTTTTATTCTAGCTGAACGGCCGCTTCTTTCCCGAAGATAATATAGCTTAGATTTCCTGACATCGCCCCGACGTTTAACGGCAATACTGTCTATAAGAGGACTGTATGTTTGAAAAGTCCTCTCCACTCCTACCCCGTGTGATATTTTTCTCACAGTAAAAGCCGAATTTACCCCTCGATTTCTTTTAGCTATGACTACTCCCTCGTATGCTTGGAGCCGCTCTCGGTTGCCCTCCCTCACCCTGACCTGAACAAGAACAGTGTCTCCGGCGCTAAAATCGGGATAGTCATGTTTAATCTGGTTTGCCTCTATGTTTTCTATAATTTTATTTTTTCTCATCAATCTGTCCTCGATTCCTTAGACGCTTCTAAATTTTTGTTCACTAGCCTTAGTTCTTCTTCGCTTAGTATCCTACTCCTTAAGAGGTCAGGCCGTCTCTTTGAGGTTCTGTCAATTGCCTCTGATTTTCTCCAATCAGCAATTTCTTTGTGATTGCCACTCAGCAAAATCCCTGGAACCGAGCGTCCGGCCCAAGTTTGGGGCCTAGTGTACTGGGGGTACTCTAACAGACCGTCTGAGAAAGAGTCATCCTCAGCCGAAGTCTCTCCGCCCAAAAGACCAGGTACGAACCTAGCCAGTCCATCAGTGACAACCATTGCCGCTATCTCTCCTCCGCTCAAAACATAATCTCCAATAGAGATTTGCTCATCAACCGCTCTCTCTATCAATCTCTCGTCTACTCCCTCGTACCGCCCACAAACCAGTAAAAATTTTTTTTTTTCGAGCAACCCTTTCAATATAGTTTGGTTTAGAGGTTTTCCCTGAGGAGACAGATATACGACATGCAAATCGGTTCCTTGCTTCTTTTTTGCCGCTTCAATAGCGCTGAAAATAGGCTGCGCCTTCATAACCAAACCTGGGCCCCCACCGTAGGGCTTATCATCTACAGCTTTGTTTGGATCATCCGAAAAATCCCTCGGATTCCAAATGTCAATCTTGATTAAACCGCAGTCTATCCCCCGCCCCAACACTCCTAATTTGAGGAACTGATCAAAGATTTCAGGGAATAAAGATATAATGCCTATCCACATAGATCCTGCATCCCCTCAATACTTAGAGTGCCAATTGACTGTTATTTGATTGGAACTCTGGTCAACTTTCACAATTATTTTGTCCTCTACATAGGGAATAAGCCTTTCTTTGTCGTCCCAGCTACCTTTCGATGGGCTCACCACTAACACGTCGTTAGCTCCGGTTTCTATTAATTTGACCACCTTCCCAAAGAAAACTCCGTCTTTGGATTTCACTCGCATACCTACCAAGTCATTCCAATAAAAGTCTCCGTTCTCAAGACGTGGCATTTGGGATTTATCTATGAATACTTTTCGAGCTTTTAATTCATCCGCTTTATCCCTGGTCCTACACTCTTCGAACTGAACAAATATTTTTTTTCCGGATACTCGAGCGGACGTGACAGCAAAGTCATCTCTGCCATTGGGGCCAACCAACTGCCAAGGGGAATAGGTCAAAATTTGCTCCGTAGGTCTCGTATAAGAAAAAACTTGGACCCACCCTTTTAAGCCATGTGAGCCTATAATTTCTCCAACAAGCACGTCTTGCTCGTTAGACACTTCTCACTTAGGCAGCCTCTCCATCTGCTGATTCTTTCGCATTGGCTCTTCTTTTTTGCCTTTTGGCCAGAGATTTGACCCTATCAGACATTTTTGCGCCTTGGCCTAACCAATACTTTAATCGCTCTGTATCTAAACGCAGCTCTTCTTCGCCACCACGGGCCAATGGATTGAAAAACCCTAGACGTTCAATATACCTACCATCTCTCGGTTCACGCTTGTCCGCTACATGAAAATGGTAAAACGGACGTTTTTTGCTTCCACCCCTCGCTAGACGCACTACTATCATGGAATTTTCCTTGCATAACGGCTGAAACAGCCGGCAGCTCTTCAAAAATGGATCGGTATTCTATGCGAAAGCGCATCAGAATCCAACCGCTGATAATTTCTAATTTTTTTCTCTAAGATGGTAATCCAAGCCGTTACCTCAACGATTTAGTTTACTAATTTCTTTCATAGAGTTAGCAAATCGACTCCGATTGCCTAATTTCTTCGTCATTCTTTGCATCTGTTTAAACTGTTTTAGCAGGCGACTGATGTCTTGCACCGTCGTACCGGAACCACTTGCAATTCGCTTTTTTCGGGACCCGTTTATCTTATCTGGAAAGTGCCTCTCTTTAGGGGTCATTGAGTCAATGATAACTATCATTTGACCAAATTTATTCCTCTCGATCTTCTCACGAGCACCCTCTTTCATTACTCCAGAAATAGGGAGTTTTTCTAGCATTTTTCCAAGTCCCCCTAAGTTATCCATTTGCTGGATTTGTTCTTTAAAATCTACCAAATCAAATTTGTTTCCTTTTTTGAATTTCGCGGCCATCCGCCTCGTTTTTTTCGAGTCGACCTTTCTTTCAACCTCCTCTATGAGGGATAGCAAGTCACCCATCCCTAATATTCGAGAAGCCATTCGCTCAGCATGAAAATACTCGATTGACTCTAACGATTCACCATTCGCTATAAATTTTATTGGCTTGCCGGTAACTGCTTTTGCTGAAAGCGCTGCTCCTCCACGACTGTCGCTATCAACTTTCGAAAGAATCAATCCTGTTATAGCTAATTCTTCATTGAAAGTCTTTGCAGTCAGCGCCGCATCCTGTCCTGTCAAAGCATCGACCACAAACAAAGTCTCGTTAGGTTTTAATACAGACTCCATGTCCTTTAACTCTTGCATCATTTCTCGATCCACTGACAACCGCCCAGCGGTGTCAATGATAAGAACATCTTTAAACTGAGTTTTTGCTTGGTCGAGCGACAACTGAGCAATTTCTATTGGAGACTGGGCCGGATTTGACGGGAAAAAATCTACCTTTCCTTGCGAGGCAAGAAGTTCAAGTTGTTCAATTGCTGCAGGTCTTTGTACATCAGTGCTTGCAACCAAAACAGATTTTTTCTCACGTTCTCTGAGCAGTGCAGCTAATTTACCAACAGTTGTAGTCTTTCCAACTCCCTGCAAACCAGCCACTAAAACAACTACAGGAGGTTGCGAAACCAAGTTCAGACCTGAGGACTCTCCCCCCATAAGATCTGTTAACTCTTCCTTGACGATTTTTAAGAATTCTTGAGAAGCAGACAATTCCCTAGAAATTTTCGTCCCAATAGCCCTACTCTTAACTTTTAAAAGAAACCCGTCAATGACACTAAGAGCGACGTCTGCTTCAAGCAAACCAACCCGTATATCCTTTATAACCGCTTCTATGTTACTTTCGGTCAAAGTGCTGTTTGGTGAAATCGCAGCCAAAGCGCCTGTCAATTTTTTTGATAATGCTTCAAACATATTAATACCTGAAAAACTCTATGCCTTGGGATACTATAAGGTTATCAGGCTTTGCAACAACCGAAAAATTTTTGAAACGAGCAACAAATGATGTTTTCTGTACTAAGTTTTCTGACGATTACTCTTTATTTGTTAGCAAGTGTATTTCAGATCAGAAACTTTTCTGCCGATCAAGAGTCCAAACGCCCAGCCCAAATTTTAGCTTCGGTGGCCATCCTCTGCCATTTTTTTATTGTCTTTCAGACTATTTTTGATAACTCAGGTTACAACTTCGGTTTCTACTCGATGCTTTCGCTAATGGCCTCATCTATCGGCCTGCTTGTTTTGCTGGGCAGTTTTCGCAGACCCATTTCAAACTTGTTCCTACTAATTTTCCCAATTGGAGCCTTAACGGTGCTCGTTAACGCGCTGTTCAAAAATCATTCAGAGCTAACGAATGACATTGATTGGGGTATGGCTGTCCACATAGCAATATCTGTCATAGCCTATAGCATCCTCACTATAGCGGCAGTACAAGCAGCAATGCTCTCTTTTGGAGACAGAATGTTGAAAAGCCGCCAACTAAAAATTATCAAGAGCCTCCCAGCACTGGAAACTATGGAACAGCTAATGTTTGAATTACTTTGGGCAGGGCTTTTATTTTTGACGTTAAGCATTGTATCCGGCTTTTTATTCGTAGCAGACTTTTCAGGCGCTGGCGTTATCCATCATACTGTCCTAGCAATCGCAGCGTGGCTAGTTTTTTTGCTTTTAGCAATAGGAAGGAATCGTCTTGGATGGCGCGGATCGGTTGCCTCCCGGTGGACCGTAGTGGGATTTGTATTATTAGCGCTCGGATATTTCGGAAGTAAATTTGTAATGGAACTAGTTCTAAACTAATCCCACTGGGGCTTGACAGATAAAACCTTTATAAGTTCAACTTGTCTCACTAGTTCGCAGAGGCATAAGTTTTTGGAAAGCTCGTCGATTGGCGCCGTTTTTGGTGCAATCTGTCTACTTGTCGCAGTTTCGGCATATTTTTCTGGATCAGAGACGGCCATGATGGCCCTCAACAAATATCGGCTGAAGCACCTCAAAAAGCAAGGTAACAGAGGTGCAAAAATAGCGGATTTGCTTCTCAAGCGACCTGATCGATTACTGGGAGTTATATTAATAGGCAATAATCTTGCGAACTTCACAGCAGCCTCTTTAGCGACTATTTTAGCAATAGAGATATTTGGAGAGGCTGGAATTGCATTAGCTCCTATAATTTGTACTGTCGTTTTTTTAATCCTTGCCGAGGTGGCACCAAAAACAATCGCTGCTATCTACCCAGAGAAAATTGCTCTACCTTCCTCTTTCTTGTTGCGAGCATTGTTGTGGATTGGTTTTCCTTTTGTCTGGATTGTCAACGGTATTGCAAATCGATTGCTCTACTTGCTTGGAGTCGGTCACACAGAACCCTCAAACGATGAATTGAGCATTGATGAACTGAGAACCGTTGTTCACGAGGGAACAAAAATCGCAGATCATGATCAGGACATGATGCTTGGAGTGCTGGATCTCGGAAAAGTTACCGTTGACGACGTAATGGTCCCAAGATCAGAGATTGTAGGAATCAACATCCAAGAGGAAATGACAAAAATAATTGACCAGATGCAGTCGGCACAGCACACGATGTTACCTGTATTTAAGCAAGATATAGGCAGAGTTGTGGGAGTTTTGCACGTACGAAATGCGCTAAAATTTCTGATAAACGGAGAACTTTCGAAAGATGCTCTGTTGAGACAGACGCGAAAACCTTATTTTGTCCTCGAGGGCACAGCCTTGCAAACCCAACTATTCAATTTTCAAAATGAAAAAGAACGAATCGGAATGATCGTTGACGAATACGGCGACATACAAGGTATTGTAACAATCGAAGATATTCTTGAAGAAATCGTAGGCGAGTTCACCTCGAGCCTCCCCTCGAGTAGAGAGGAGATAAAAAAATCGTTTGACGGCTCTTTTCTTGTAGAAGGCGGGGCACAGATACGCACAATAAATCGAGAGCTCGGTTGGGCGCTTCCAAATGATGGGCCGAAGACGCTCAATGGCTTAATTACAGAGCATCTAGAAAATATTCCTGAGGCGAGTGTTTGTCTTAGGATAGACGACTATCGAATTGAAATCCTTTCCATCAAAGATAATGTCATCCGAACGGCCAAGATATCAAGACACATCACCAACCCCACGGTCATTGAATCTATTTAGACCATTTTCTATTCAAGCTTGAAAGGATTGAATCAAAAGCAGCCCGGTTTGTATTCTGGCTTGTTCCTACCCCGTAAAAACATACTTTGCTCTCATCCTCTAAAGCCATAATACAAATAGCTTGAGCTTGCGAACCTTTATTCAACGCATATTCCTGATAATCCACAACGTTAAGAGGCTCATTAAGTGTTTTTACTAAAGCATCAACAAAAGCTGCTATTGGGCCTGATCCTGATCCATTGATTTTAATCTCGTTTTCAGAAACCCTAATCTTTCCATTGAATATTTCTTCGCCTGAATCAGACGCCGATAACTCATAAGCTAATAGCTCGTATGGCCACGAGTGATTTACGTACTCCTCACTAAATGCACTCCAAATCTCATCAGGTTTAAGCTCGCCCCCAACTCTCTCGGAAATTTCTTGAACGAGCGAACTAAATTCCATAAGCAACGCTCTTGGTAAGGTGACCCCGAAATAATGTTCAAGCACAAAGGCAACCCCGCCCTTGCCCGACTGACTATTCAATCTAACTGTCTCTCTATAAGAGGCGCCGACATCCGCGGGATCGATCGGAAGATAAGGCACTTCCCAAGAGCCATCTGTTCCAGACGAAACGAAATTCATTCCCTTCTTTATCGCGTCTTGGTGAGATCCCGAAAACGCAGTGAACACTAACTCTCCAGCGTAAGGCTGCCTGACATGGATTGGTATTTTTGTGCACTCCTCGCTGACATCGACAATCTTTTTCATGTCTTTTAGATACAACTGTGGATCAACTCCCTGAGAAAACATATTCATTGCCATCGTCACGACATCAAGGTTCCCTGTCCTTTCTCCATTGCCGAAAAGAGTTCCTTCAATTCTCTCCGCACCCGCCATTAAGCCCAACTCAGACGCAGCGACTCCTGAACCTCGATCGTTATGTGTGTGGAGGCTAATGATGGCCTTTTCTCTGTTTGGCAGGTTTCTAATGAAGTACTCGATCTGGTCCGCATAAACATTAGGAGTCGACATTTCGACTGTAGCAGGTAAATTCAAAATAATTCTATCTTCGTTTAAGGGAGACCAAGCACCCATCACAGCCGAGCAAATCTCAATCGAAAAATCTAATTCGGTCGCAGAAAAACTCTCTGGGGAATATTCTAGTGTTACCTTAGTACCTTCCTCGACCAAACCATCCGTATACGTCTTTACCATTCGAGTAGCCGATGTTGCCAGATCAATTACCTGAGATTTCTCCATCCCAAAAACTACTCGCCTTTGCAGAGCGGAAGTAGAGTTATATAAATGGAAGACAACACTCTTTGCTCCTGATAGGGCCTCACATGATCTTTCTATTAAGTCTTCTCGTGCTTGGCACAGAACTTGGACGGTTACATCGTCGGGAATCAGTTTCTGCTCGACAATTTTTCTGACGAAGTCATAGTCAGTTTGTGAAGCGGCGGGAAATCCAACCTCTATTTCCTTGAAGCCTATCTCTAGAAGTAGGTCCCACATTTTTTGCTTTTCTAGCGGAGTCATAGGCTCCACCAAGGCCTGATTTCCATCTCTCAAATCCACACTACACCAGGCAGGCGCCTTCGTAATGGTATTATCTGGCCAAGTTCTATCCTTGAGCGAGATTGGCGCAAAAGGCTTGTATTTACGAAAAGGCATCTTTCTATCAGAATCAAGATCGACTGAGGCTATCTCATTTTTAAGATCCATTTTTTCTCTACCCATAAAGGAGTCTAGATTTTACAAAGAATTGATTCGTAGTTGAGTTAGGCTTTCAAAGTAGCAAGGGAACTATAGCCGCTAGTATCTCAATTGCAAGCCCCCAACAAATTACCCAATAATCTTGGCGCCTTCTCGAAAACGTTTATAGTTGGCGATGTAGTTCTCTGAGCTAAGTCGTAAAGCCGCGATCGAGCGCTCGTCTAGCTGCCGAATCACCTTGGCGGGCGATCCCATCACTAGCGACCCGTCAGGGATCTCTTTTCCCTCTGGAATCAAAGAATTCGCTCCAATAAGACAATTTTTACCGACCCTTGCTCCATTGAGAACAACGGAATTTATTCCGATCAAACTATTTTCGCCGATAAAACAGCCATGCAACATTACCTTGTGCCCTACAGTTACCCCCTCCGCGATGGTAAGAGGACAGCCAAGATCAGTATGCAAGACTGAACCATCTTGTATGTTAGAAGACCCACCGATAGTAATAGGGTCATTGTCTCCTCTTAACACTGCATTGAACCAAATACTTACTTGATTCCCTAAGATGACGTCTCCTATTACAACCGCCGATTCAGCTATCCAATGGTCGCCAAGGAACTCTGGTTTCTTGCCGTTCAGCTCAAAAATCATATTTTTTACCCAGTTTTAAATACACTTAACGTCTCTAACAACATAAATAAATATTACCAATGATCACGATTGCTTTATACTTGGAAAATGAATTTCTGTAGTAATTGTGCTCAAAAGATAATCAAAAAGATTCCCGACGGCGACAATCGACAAAGATTTGTATGCGAGTCTTGTGATCAAATTTTTTATCAAAACCCAAAAATTATCACTGGATGTCTTCCTCTCCATAGCGATAGCGTTTTGTTGTGCAAAAGGGCAATAGCTCCAAGATCCGGATATTGGACACTTCCAGCAGGATTTCTCGAAAACGGAGAGGCAGCTTCAGCGGGCGCGATAAGGGAAACGCTAGAGGAAGCCAACGCTCAGGTGAAGCTTTCTCATCTCTACACTCTTTTTAATTTACCTCACATATCTCAGATTTACATGTTTTATATTGGAGAGTTGATAGATCTAGATTTTTCTCCAGGAGAGGAATCTACGGAAACTAGATTGTTTCGTGAACCAGAAATACCATGGAAAGACTTGGCCTTCCCAGTAATCACCCTAACATTGAAAAAATATTTTCAAAACAGAGAAAAGAACTCATATCCCTTCACAGAGGAAGATGTCCGAGCGGGAACTGATAGCGAAGCAGGAAGTCCGCTATTGAACGAATCCTTTGCTTTCCGCAAGACCTAATTACCTTTGACATTTAGTTTTTCTGAAGAATTGTATCCACGACGATAGGCTTCGGATCCGCAAGTTTTTCTACTCGCACCGAATGGCGTCCCCCTTCAAAGTCAGTGTTTGCAAAGATGTCCACACAATTTAGAGCGGTTGGCTTATCGATGAGCCTTTCACCCAGTGCAAGAACGTTCGCATCGTTATGCCGACGACTAAGTTCTGCTCCGGCTACATCACTTACTAGCGCCGCTCTGATGTGAGAAAATCGATTAGCCGCAATAGAAATACCGATTCCGGAACCACATATTGCGATGCCAAAGGCATCACAGTCTCGAAGGAGTGCTTTTGCTAAAGTCGCGCCATAATCAGGATAATCAACTGACGTATTCCCCTCCGCACCAAGATCGAAAACTTCAAAACCCTGCCTTTTTAGGTGTTCGATGATAACGCTTTTTAGCATGGCTCCAGCGTGATCACTCGTAGCATAAAATCGTCTCATAACTTTCTGATTCATTTCTCAAAAGATAGTCGATCCCCATTTACTCGGGAACGGTGGGCATAACCCGAAAGAACGGAGAAAAATAACAAATCCAGAAGGATGTTAGAAAAACGCCCTTAAACAATCAAGCCACAAGATTTTCAATGGATAGAGCCATGGCGCTCAGGAATGTTCATCCCAACCAAACACGCCCGTTTCTCAAAGGCTAGCATCGCTCTTTCCGGCGGGCCCGAAAGAAGTTCGTCATAAGCCGCGCGCACTCATCCTTGAGAACGCCATCAAGAACTTCAAATCTGTGGTTAAAACTACTCTGTCTTAAGATATCACTCGTGGATGCTACAGCTCCAGACTTTGGCTCTTTGGCACCGAAGACAAGTTTTTCTATTCTCGCGTGTACCATCGCCCCAACACACATGGTGCAAGGCTCGACCGTAACATATATTTTCGAACCGCTTAGTCTATAGTTCCCAATTTTTGAGCCTCCCTCTCTCAGCGCTTGTATTTCTGCGTGGGCAGAGGGGTCATTGAGCTCTATTGATTGGTTTCTTCCTTTGCCAATGATTTTTTCATCTAAAATTAAAACGGCTCCGACCGGTATTTCACCTTTCTCTCCCGCCTGCTTGGCAAGCTCAATAGCAATGCTCATCCAAAATTGATCGCTCTTCTTACGCATAATAATTAAGGAAACTTGCTTGGCTGGATTTTCATTATAACAAAATTAGGGAACGGTTTTGCCTGATTGATTTTAGTCCCATAGTTCTGAGCAGATTAACTTCGCTCTGGCGCCCTGAAAGATTCATCGAGGGAAGCCCATTTCTTATAGGACAATCGAAAACTATGAGATAACATTAAGAGGATGGAACCTATTTTCGGAAAGAGCCCAGCGACTCAGAAATTACTGGATTTAGTCGATAAAGTATCAGAATCTGATGTAAGCGTTCTAGTGTCGGGGCCCAGCGGCTCTGGGAAAGAAATCATCGCACAAAAAATCCACGCATCCTCTGCCCGAAAAAAAGGTAAGTTCGTTGCAGTAAAC
>MDTA01049936.1_pt1 | contig 12586 bp, 12 predicted proteins | sample 811151 | NCBI WGS metagenome assembly MDTA01 (sample SAMN05326648, study PRJNA326480) | marine metagenome | isolation source: seawater | place: Indian Ocean: South | collected 2010
AATTGTAAAAACTGAGTTATTCATACTTAAGCCCTTCCTTTTTAAGTTTTTTTATTTCTTGACTGATATTAGAATTCCATCCAGAGAAATTTGATGGTAAATCTCTAATTTTGTGATGTGAGCCTATGCCTTTCTGTAACTTTGTAACCCATTTATTTGATAACAAAGTGTCAATATTGCTCAAAAATAATAATTCCATTTCTCTTTTCAATACTTTGTAAGTTTTAAAAAATGTATCATCTCTCTTATCAAATCTAACATATTTTTGACTAATTATTGGCCCAGTATCTATACCTTTATCAATAAGGTGAATTGTAACACCTGCAGGAGTATTTTCATAAAATGACCAAAAATTTGGATGAGCACCACGATTATATGGAAGATATGAAATATGAAGATTAAAAATCGGACATCTAAATCTTTCAATTTGTTTTTGCTTTAATATATGTCTATATCCAAAGCTAACTACAAAATCATATTTACTAATATTTTCAACTTTTTGCGAAGTATGATCAACTAAACATTTCTTTTGTATAAGAGCGTGAATTAATTTAGTTTCAGTCTCATCATACCCCAAAAAAAGTATCTTTTTTTTTGGATATTTTAATTCATTTAAACGCCTCATATTACAAAATTCTTATTATAAGTATAAATCTAGTTTAATAGATAAATATATAATTGAAAAGTATGTTTTGAACAAAACTACTGGTACCGTAATTAAATTATTTTTATACCACTGTTCAATATATTCAGCTTGCTAAATATTACACTACCTACTCTAATTTTGATTATTTTATTTACATCTTAAAATTTAAATAAATTCAAACCAATATTTCTTATGTTTAATTGTTTTTTTTGAAATTTTATGTAAAGTGATAATAGTGTCAATTAAGAAATATTATAATATTGCGAAATTAAAATTATTTCCTTTAACAAGAAGTCTGACTGGAGAAGGAGTCAGAAAAACATTGCACATAATCAAACAAGAATTTCCACAACTTAAAATAAAGAAAATAAAATCTGGAACAAAGGTCTTTGATTGGAATATTCCAGAAGAGTGGAATGTAAACGATGCTTATGTGTTGGATAAACACAATAAAAAAATAATTGATTTTAAAAAAAATAATCTTCATTTAGTTGGATACTCAATACCAGTAAACAAACTTTTGTCCAAAACTGACTTATTCAAAAATTTATATTTTTTAGAGAAGCAACCAAAAGCAATACCATACATAACATCATATTATAAAAGAAGATGGGGTTTTTGTATTTCATATAATCAATTCAAAAATTTGGATAAGTTATATTCTGCTAAGGATAAATTCAAAGTTGTAATTAATTCAAGTTTAAAGAAAGATGGTAATTTAAATTATGGAGAGCTAATTTTAAAAGGTAAGTCTAGAAACGAAATTCTAATTTCAACATATATTTGCCATCCTTCAATGGCAAATAATGAATTATCTGGTCCAATTGTTTCAATGGGCTTGATTAATCATTTTAGATATAAAAAATTAGATAAAACTCTTAGATTCATATTTATTCCTGAAACTATTGGCTCAATAACTTATCTAAGTAAGAATATTAAATATCTAAAAGAAAATGTTATTGGAGGATATAATCTTTCCTGTATAGGTGATGACATGCAACATTCTTGTATGTTTTCAAAATATCAAAATTCTCCATCAGATGAGGCAATTATTGAAGCATATAAATTATTAAAAATAAAAAAATATAAGATTTACTCATTCTTAACAAGAGGATCCGATGAAAGACAATATAATTCACCAGGAATTGACCTTAAAATTTCATCGATTTTTAGAACAAAGTATGGTGAGTATCCTGAATATCATACATCTTTAGATAATTTTAACCTTGTAACTTTAAGAGGTTGTTTGGGTGGATTAAATGTTGCAAGAAAAGCAATCGAAATATTATTAAAGAGAACTTATCCTAAATATAAAGTATTATGTGAGCCTCAGATGGGAAAAAGAGGTCTCTATCCGACATTATCAACAAAAAATGAAAAAAAGTTAACAAGAAGCTATATGGATTTTCTTCAATTTTCTGATGGAACAAATTCTTTAGAAAAAATCTCTAAACTAATAAAATTAGATTTAAAATCTGTAAAAAAAATTTATAGTATTTTACATAAAAATAATTTAATTTATTAATTGATTCATGAGTAAAACAAATGCATTTAAATTTTTCAACGAAGATTATTCAGTCAAAGAATATTCTGACATGTATAAAAATATAAACTTTGATGTAAGATATCCTGCAAACGTTAGAAGAGAGCAAATTTTTGTAAAGCTTTTAAAAAAACATAAACCAAAAAAAATTATTGACGCAGGTTGTGGTGCTGGCATGCCTTTAATTGATATTAAAAAAAGAGGTTTTAATATTATTGGTTATGACAAAGCAAAAAATATGGTTTTAGAGGCAAAAGAAAATTTAAAGAATAATAAAATGTCTCCAGATTTGGTATTTTACGATGACTTTGAAAATCCAAAAAAAGTTAAAAATAATTCAGCAGATTGTATTGTTGGTATGGGAGCTTTTTATTATGCAAAAAATGTAAATAAAACTCTATTAAATCAGAAGAAAAAACTAAAGAAAAATGGAAGACTAATTTTTTCACTAAGAAATAGGTTATTTGATATAGCGACTTTAAATAATTATTCTAAAAAATTTCTGGATGAATTATATGAAGTTAAATCTTTAAAAAAAGACTGGAAAAATAGATACAAAAACTTAACAAAAAATTTTTCTGATAGAAAAAAATTTAAATTTAAAAATATAGATGAGGCAGGTGTTTATAATCATATTCCTCACAATCCTCTAACTATAACTGATGAAATGGCAAAATTAGGTTTAGCCGTTGAGGGTATTTATTTTTACCATTTCCATGCTTTACCTCCAGTATTTGAAAATTATGACAAAAAGTACTTCAGAAAATTATCTTGGAAAATGGAAAATCCATTAGATTGGAGAGGTTTTTTTATCGCATCTGCTTTTGTTATTGATTGTAAAAAAATTAAATAAATCTTAATAACTATATCTTGTTCTTCTAACCTTCTTTATTAATCTAAAATAAAATTTTTTCTTATTGGAACTCCTTTATTTGAAAGAAATTTCTTTGCCTCTGCAGGAGTATTTTTTGTAAAATGGTAAATGCTTGCGCCAGCGAATGCGTCAGCACCATTTTTGTATGCTTTATAAAAATGCTCATAGTTTCCTGCACCTCCTGAAGCAATAACTGGAACATTTACTAATGATGATGTAAATTTAATTAAATCATAATCATATCCATTCATTAATCCATCATGGCTTATACAATTAATTACGATCTCACCAGCTCCTCTCTCAACACATTCTTTTATGAAATCGTCAAATTTTCTATCAGATTTTTTTTTACCAAGATTATAATAGCATTGATATTCATGATTTATTTTTTTAACATCAATTGAAACAGTAATAGCTTGTGATCCAAATCTTTTAGAAGAGTCATCAATAATGCTAGGGTTTTCATAAATAATACTGTTAATCGCAATTTTATCAGCACCATATTGAAATAGATCATCCATCTGAGATAATTTTTCTATTCCTCCTCCTATTGTGATTGGTACACTTACACAATCTGTGATACTTAAAATAAAATCTCTATCAATTATTTTGTTATTTCTAGAAATATCAAAAAAGAGAATTTCATCTACATCTCTAGAGTTGTAAATTTTAATTGTAGTAAGTGGAGATCCAGCAGCTCTTTTCTCATTTTCGAAGTTATTACCTTTAACAAGAGTAGATCCATTCCATAACATTATAGGTATTATCCTAACCTTAAGCATCAATAAAATTTTTTAGAATTTGTAAACCAGCTTTTGAGCTTTTTTCAGGATGAAATTGAGTTCCAAATATGTTTTGTTTGTTAACAATTGACGGAAATTCAATTCCATATTCAGTAGTTGCGATAATATTATCTGAATTATTTACTTTAAAAGTATAACTATTAACAAAATAAAAATTTTCTTTATTATTAATATTATCTATTATTGAACATTTATTTAATATTTTAATACTATTCCATCCAATATGAGGTAGTTTTAAATCATAGCCAGTTTTACTTATCTTTACAACATTACCTTTAATTAAATCCAATCCATTTGATTTACCATGCTCATATCCAAAGGTGCTCAAAATTTGCATACCTAAACAAATACCAAATAAACCTTTACCTTTAAAAGAGCAAAAATTTTTAATGGCTCTGTCCCAACCCATTTTATTAATTATTTCTATTGCATCCTTATATGATCCAACGCCTGGTAAAAATACTTTATCGTAACTAGTAATACTCTCTGGATCGGAGACTATTTCTACTTCAACATCTATTTTTTTTAAACTATTAAAGAGAGATCTAATATTACCTATGCCATAATTAATAATGGCTACTTTAGTTGTCATATTTTATTTTTATTAATGAACCATTATCATTTTTAATTAATTTTCCTGATTGATCAGTTTTAAAAATTTTTTTGTTTGTAAAATTATCACATATTTCAAGAAATTTTTTTTCTGATACACCAATTTTAGATAAAATATCTTTTAATGATTTTCCCATATAGGATTTTGGAAATTTTCCCTCTAATTTTTGTGCTAATTTTATACCTTCTGATCTAGAAATCTTATCTCTTCTTATCATATAGCATAACTGGTCTGTAGCTCTAGCAAAACCAAATTTCAAATATTTAAAATAATCATGAATACCATGTTGATGATTATCAATTTTCTCAAAATTAAAATAACAACCTTCTAATTCAGGCTCATATGCTAAAAAACCATTTTTCTTTGAAACTTCGTAATTTCTTATTCCATCCCATCTCTCATAATACCCAAGAAAAATTCCTAAAATTGATTTATCTTTTAGAGCATCTTCTTGAGGGTAGTTATAATATTCTAATTCATGTTTTTTAAAACCATGGTTTTCAATTAAATCTGAAACTCTGAAACCAATTAGTCCTCCAAATTCATCCATCCACTTTTGATCTAGTATACTATTGTTAAGTGAGCCTTCCGGTCCCCCATATTCTATTTGTGGATTTTCTCCCCATAAAATTAGAGGTATGTCATAAGCAAGAGCAAATTTAACCGGCGCAGTAAAAATTGAAACATGTTCTGGCCATGATATATCTCCAAGGAGCTCTAAACCAATTTTATTTATTTTAGCTCTTACTTTTGCATTATTAGATATTTCTATAACATCAAAACCAATATTTTTTATATTTTCTAAATTTTTTCTACCAACCTCTGATAAATCACAAGTAGATGCAGTCACAAATACTGGGTTTAATCCTAATTCTTTCGCTCTAATTATTTGATAGGTACTGTCTTTGCCTCCACTACCTGGAACTACACAATTCCATTTATTTTTATCCAAATTCTTGTCTTTTATAATTTTTAATAATTCTGATTTTCTCTGATCCCAATCAATTTTATTTTGAAATTCAAAACTCAAACAAGCATTACAAACACCTTTATTATCAAGGTATTGATCCGGCCTAGTATCTGGCATGATACAACGTTTGCAGTAATTCATTAGTTTTATTAATGGTATAATAATATATTAAGAAAAATTACTATAATGAAATTAAATCTATATTCAAATAAAATTATCCCTATTATTCTTGCAGCTGGTAGAGGTTCCAGGATGGGATCTTTAACAAAAAAAAATCCAAAATCTTTTGTAAAAATATACAAAAACAAAAGACTTATTGATAATATAATAGAAAACTTTGAAAAATTAGGTTTCAATAACAAAATTATTATTACAGGTTACAAAAGTAAACAATTTAATCAATTTAGGAAAATAAAAAAAATTAAAAATGATAAATGGAAAACTACAAATATTTTTGGAAGTTTAATTTGTGCAGATAAAATTTTATCTAAATATCAATGTATAATTTCCTACGCAGACATATATTATGAAAAAAAAGCTATTGAAATATTAAAAAATTCAAAAATTAAAAAAGGAATAGTAATCTTAAGTTATCAAAATTGGAGACAGTACTGGAAAGAGAGGTTTAAGAAACCTTTAACAGATTTGGAAACATTTAAAACAAATAGTAAAAATCAACTCGTAGAAATTGGAAGCAAAACAAATTCTTATCAGAATATTAAAGGTCAATATATGGGTGTATTTAAAATTGATCCAGATTCGTGGAAAAAAATAAAAATTAATCTTTTTAGGGATATTAAAAACTTAAATAAAATTGATATAACAGCATTATTTAAATTAATAATTAAAAAAAAAATTTGCAAAATATATGTCAAAAATTATAAAAAAAAATGGTTTGAGATAGATAATGCAAAAGATTATAAAATTTTAAAGAAATATATTGAAAACTAATCTCGTTATACACCCATCTGTTAACTTTTTAAAAAAAAGTAATGAATTTAATAATTTATTTGTTGATAGGTATACCTATGATCAATATGAAGCAAAAAACCCCACTGATAGTTTTTATGCAGGTAAGTTGGATTCAAAATATCGAACTAATAATTTTAATTTATCAGATATTCTTTTCTATGAAATCTTGGATTGTATAAAAACTGAATTAAATTTAATTCTTGAAAAAAAGTTCGATCAAAATTTTTATGAGATTATTATTGGCTCATGGTTAAGAAAATTTATACAACAATTTGTATTAAAATATAAAAATATTATTGAAATTAAAAAAAAATTTAATCTTAAAACTGTAACGACTTATAACACAAATAGTTTTAATTTTTTTACCTCAGAAACGCATACAATACAGCATGCTACACTGAACAATCTTTGGAACTCCTGTGTGTATTCATACATACTCAATGAATTAAATTTGAATATTGAATTAACTTCAATTCAAACTCCAGAAAAAAATTTTGATGATAATGAATATTTAAATTACAAAACAACAAATAATAGTAAGAAATTTATTAAAAAAATTATTTATAACATTCTTGTTTATTTTTCAAATTTACTTCCAAATAATGCAGATTTTTTTATGTACAGCACAGGTATAAATTATTTAGATGAAAAAAAAATAGATCTAATATTTGGGCAAATGCCAAGATTTTATCCTCAAAAGTTTGAGTTTAAATACTCCAATTATGATCCTGAATTAAGGAAAAAATTTAATTTTGAAAAATATATAAAAGTAAATAACAATATTTTTGAAAAGGATTTTATCGAAATTTTTAATTTAATTATGAAAATTTTACACAAATCTCTACCAATATTCTTCATAGAAGATTTTGAAAGATTGTTAGAGTTCTCATATAAAAAAACAAATTTCCCAAAAAGCCCGAAAGCAATTTGTACAAGTTTTGCTTTTGAAGGTAATGAGCCCTTTAAATTTTATCTTGCTACTAAAAAATTTTACAACCCTAAAATTAAATATTTTGTCTATCAACATGGAGGTTCTTATATTACTAGAATTGATAATAACTTCAGCAATGAGTTTAATACCTGTGACTATTTTATAACTTGGGGTGACAGAAATGATATTACAAAAAAAAACAATATTAAATTTGTGAATTTTAAACTTTTAAATAAAAAATATATGAAAACCAAAAAAACAGATAAACTTCTAATTTTAATGAGATCAAGTGGATATAATGCTGTCCCATATGATAGATATAGCGAAGGATTAAATGAAATTAATCAAACCGTAAAACTTTGTAAAAATTTTTCTTATGAATTAAAAAAAAATACTGTTATAAGAGCTCATTATTCTTCAAAAAATAGAATACAAAATCAAATAAAAGAATTACAAGGATTTAAAATAGATTATTCAGAAGAAAATTATTTTGATGCAATTAATAAAGCAAAAATTGTATTATTTAATCATGATTCAACTGGTATGCTAGAAATGTTTACTTTAAATAAACCAACTTTATGTTTATGGAGTCATGGAGATCAACATCTAAACTCCTTTGTTTTAGATGACTATGAAATGTTAAAAAAAGCAAAAATATTATTTAATAATTATACAATGCTGAATGAACATTTGGAAAATATATGGAATGATCCCTTAAAATGGTGGTATAGCAATGATGTTCAAATAAATTTAAAAAAATTTATAAAACTTTATACTAAAAAACCAGATAAAAAATTTAACATAAAATTTAAAAATATAATAAAAGCTTCTATATGAGTTCTTGGAAATACGAAAATTTATTTTATTTAACTTCAGATAAAAAAAGAATACTTAAATTATTGGATCATTATGAAATTTTTAAAAAAATTTTAAACGTCAAAGGTGATATAATTGAATGCGGTGTTTTTAAGGGTGCTAGTTTAATTAGATTCTTAACTTTTAGAGATTTGATTGAAACAAATAATAAAAGAAAAGTTACAGGTTTTGATGCTTTTGGTAAATTTCCTCAGCCTAAAATAAATTTTACAAATAAAAAAGCTGATACAGATTTTGCAAAAAGACATGATAAAAATATTGGTATCGGAATTAATATTAATAAACTAAAAAAATATTTAAAGAATAAAAAAATTACAAATTATCAACTTATAAAAGGAGATGTTTTAAAGACTATACCGAATTATTTATTAAAAAATAAAAAATTAAAAATAGCCTTATTGCATTTAGATCTAGATGTTTATGAGCCTACTCGATTTGTATTAGAAAATTTATATAATAAAATTTCAAAAAATGGAATTATTCTTATTGATGACTATACTCATATAAAAGGAGCTACCTTAGCCGTAGATGAATTTTTAAAAAAAAATAAGCTTAAAATTTATAGAGTATCAAAAAATGGCAGACCATATTATATTCAAAAAAAATAAATATATATTTAATAAGTTTTAATGAATTATCTAAAAAAAATAATGTCTTTACTTACATTAAGCGAACGTAAGCATGCTTTTTTATTGCTCATTATGATCTTTATTAGTGCTTTACTAGATACACTTGGTGTTGCATCTATACTGCCTTTTGTAACAGTTCTTTCAAATCCCGATATTATTGAAAATAATTTAGTATTAGTAAAAATGTTTAATGTTTCAAAGTTTTTTGGAGTTGAAAATAGTCAAACCTTTCTTTTTGCTTTAGGTGTTTTTGTATTCGTATTGCTAGTTGTATCTCTTATTTTTAAAGCGGCAACATTATATCTGGAAGTAAGATTTGCTCAAATGCAGGAATATAATATTGGGAAACGCTTAGTGGAAGGCTATCTCCATCAACCTTATAGTTGGTTCTTAAATCGTAATACTGCTGATTTTGGAAAAACTATTTTATCTGAAGTTAATCAAGTAGTAGGTTTTGGGATAACTTCTTTGATCAGCTTGATTGCAAAAGGCGTTCTTACAATTTCATTAATAATTTTGTTAATTCTTGCTAACCCAAAACTCACTTTAATAATTGGCCTATCACTTTGTATATCTTATGGCTTAATATTTATATTTGTTCGTAAGTATCTTAAGAGTATTGGTGATGAGCGTTTGAAAAATAATGAATTACGCTACAATGCTGTTATTGAGGCCTTCAGTGCTATAAAGGAGATTAAGTTTGGAGGAATAGAGCAAATTTTTATAGATCGCTTTTCAGGCCCAGCTGAAACTTATGCTAGAAAACATGCTTCTGCGTCAATTGTAGGTCAATTACCTCGCTTTGCCCTTGAAATAATAGCTTTTGGCGGAATAATGTTAATATTACTTTATTTGATGGAGCAAACAGGTAATTTCAGAGATATTTTACCAATTATTAGCTTGTATGCTTTTGCTACTTATCGTTTAATGCCTGCTGTTCAGCAAATTTACTCTTCATTTTCATTAATAACTTTCGTTGGCCCATCACTTGATAATTTACACAAAGAATTACAAAACCTTAATTCATTAAATACAAATCAAAATGAAGGTGGTTTATTTTTTAACAAAAAAATTTCGTTAAATAATATTTATTATAAATATCCTGACTCATCACGAATGGCATTGAATGATATTAACATTGAAATAAAAGCAAAAACCACTGTTGGAATAGTAGGCATTACTGGCAGTGGCAAAACTACAATTGTAGATATTATTCTTGGACTACTTGATTTACAAAAAGGGAATTTAGAAGTAGATGGCAAAACTATAACTAAAAAAAATATCCGTTCATGGCAAAGATTAATTGGCTATGTGCCACAGCAAATATACCTCTCAGATGATACAATAGCTGCTAACATTGCTTTCGGAGTGAAAACTAACGAAATAAATCAGAAAGCTATTGAGAAAGCCTCTAAGATCGCAAATTTACATAATTTTGTTATTAATGAATTACCCAAACAGTATAATACCATCATTGGGGAACGAGGAGTACGTTTATCAGGTGGCCAACGTCAAAGGATAGGAATTGCAAGGGCTTTATATAATAATCCTCAAGTTTTAATTTTTGATGAAGCAACTAACGCTTTAGATAATTTAACTGAAAAAGCTGTAATGGAAGCTGTAAATAATCTAAGAAAAGATATGACTATTATACTTATTGCACATCGAATAAATACTCTAAAAAAATGTGATAAATTATTTTTGATTGAGGCTGGTAAAATAAAAAGGCAAGGTGCTTTTAGTGATTTAACTGAATTTGAATATAATTTTCTAAATCAATCAACACTTAATAAATAGTTTAAATGTTTTCAAAGTATATTATAAAAGTAATAGTTAATTAAGTTTTTAATCAATTTCGAAATTTTTTTAATAAAATGAATAAGAATGACATCACGTTAAGTATCTGTATACCGACTTACAACAGACCAATGCATTTAGAAAATTGTCTTGAAGCTATAAATATAAGTAAACAAAATTGTTTAGAGCTAAATTTGGAAGTTTGTATTTCAGACAATGGCTCTAGGCATAATATCGAATCTATTGTTGAAAAATATTCAAAGACACTTGTTATAAAATTTAATAGATTCAAACGAAATTTAGGTATTACAACCAATTTTTTAAAAGTAGTTGAAATGGCAGAGGGTGAATTTGTGTGGACTATTGGTAACGATGACTTATTACTTCCAAATTCATTAAGTGAAGTGTCGCAATTACTAAATGAATATAAAAACTTAGATTATTTTTTTATTAACTCTTATAATTTAAGTTTAAGTCACATAAAAAAATATAATCATCCATTCTCAACATATAATCTTCCAAAAAAAATGGAAAAGTTTTCAAAACAAAATAAAAGTAAAATTATTGATTTTTGGGAACTTATTGATCCAAAAGTTTCTTTTGATTTTTTATTAGGAATGTTTTTCTCACTATTCAGAAGAAAAAAATGGGAAGAGAATGTAAAATATATAAACATGAAAAATGCAAGAGATAGTAGATGGATGTCAACGCCAGACAATACATTTTTTAATACTATTATTTTTGCAAATGCATTTAACAACTCAAAAGCATATTTGCAAGCGGAACCACTGAGTGTAAATCTTCATGGAGTTAGAGAGTGGGTAGTTCTATATGACTTTATAACTATTGTAAGAATCCCTGAAATTTTAGATTATTATAGGTCAAGAGGTTTGCCATTTATGAGATATTATTTTTGTAAAAATTATGCATTGAGAAATTTTGCTATTTCTTTACTTAAAATTTACATATCAAAAGATAATAGAGCAAGAAAATATATAAAATTTTGGCCACATATTTTTAAAAATTTAATTTTTGTAAATGTATATTTATCCCCCTTGTATTATGTAGTTATAAAATTAAAAAGTTTTTTTAAATCATGAGTTATTTAATTACTTGTGCTAGTGACAGGTCAAAGCACAAAGTTGCATTAACTATTTTAAAATATTTTATTAAAGAACAAAATAAAGATAAAGAAAAAATATTTGTGTGTGTGGTTGATGCAGACATGGATATATGCAATTTTTTAAAAAAAAATAAAATTAATTTTATAAGAAAAGATGTAAAAAAATTTCTTTACGCTTTACAACCCAATAGTTATGAATGGTTATTAAATATTTGGAGCCCACTAATTTTTAAAATAGAAATTATTAATAAATTCAAAAATAATTTAAATTTACATCCTTCATATCTACCTTATGCAAAAGGAAAAGATCCTTATGTGTGGAGTGTAGAAAAACAATTTCCTTTAGGAGTCACTATTCATGAGATGAATGAAAAAATTGATAGTGGAAAATATTTTATTCAAAAAAAAATAAATTTAAAATTTCCATTTACAGGTGGTGATGTGTTTAATCATTCTTTAAAAGAATGTATTAGTTTGTTTAAAAATAATTGGAAAAAAATTCGCGAAAAAAAAATCAGAAAAAAAGAACTAAAAAAAATCAAAACAAAAACATTTAAAAGATCTGATTTGATTAATAGAAATTTATTAGATTTAGATCTCAATAAAAATTTGGCTTTACGAAAATTTACATATAAAGTGTTATCTCAAGATTTTGAGTTTAATAAATTACAACTAAAAATTAATAATAATTATTTTGATGTAAGTCTTAATTTAAGAAAAACAAAAAGAAAAAAATGGAAGTAAATAAAAACATAAGATTATTCCAGCCATCTCTTGGCAAGGATGAGTTAAACTCAATTAAAAAAGTA
>MDTA01133990.1_pt1 | contig 12586 bp, 13 predicted proteins | sample 811151 | NCBI WGS metagenome assembly MDTA01 (sample SAMN05326648, study PRJNA326480) | marine metagenome | isolation source: seawater | place: Indian Ocean: South | collected 2010
AATCTCGCAGTCGGGCCTTGACGTGAGGTGACTTGGCAACCAAATCTCCGAGGACAATTTTACAGGGGAACATAATGACGAAAGTTGGTTACAGGGACCGGGAAGAATTCGAAATGGAGAACTGGCCGGAACTTCGCGAATCCATGAATAACATTTTCAAGCTTGTATTTCCGGGGCGCGAAGTGTCGGGCGAGTTGAAGCAGTTCGTCTTTACTGCGGCGAGCCTGGCCAGCGGTTGTCTGCACTGTCAATCCCATGGCTCATATCATCTTCACCGGATCGGCGTATCCGACGCCAAGATTCAGGCTATGTGGCGGTATCAGGATTCCGATCTGTTCGATGACGCAGAACGCGCGGCCCTAGATTTGGCCTTCGCCGCCGGTGTCGCGCCTAACGCGGTGGAGCCGGAAAATTTCGAGGAACTCCGCAAACATTTCACTAATACTCAAATCATTGAAATTCTGGCTGTCATTGCGATCGGCGGGTTTCTGAATCGCTGGAACGACACCATTGCGACTGTTACGGACCAGGAAAGTGTCGATTGGGCCAGTGAAGTTCTGGCACAGGTTGGTTGGGACCCGGGCAAACACAAAGGTGAAAAGAAAGAACAACGCAAGGCGCACCCAATCACGCTGGGCTGGACGAACAAGTAGCCAGAATACGGGGCCATCGCTAGGAGCTTGGTGGCCCAACATTCTGTCACATGCGGGAGAAACGGAATGGTAACCGGTAAACCTAATTATTTATTCATTATGACCGACCAACATCGGGCGGATCATCTAAGTTGTTATGGCAACAAAATACTCAAGACACCGAATATCGACAGCATCGCGTTGTCAGGCGTGACCTTCGATAAATTCTACGTTGCCAATTCCACCTGCATGCCCAACAGGGCTACACTGGCCACTGGTCGCATGCCATCCAACACCGGCGTTCTATCAAACGGCCAACCGCTTCCCGTCGATTCCAATACCTTCATACACGTCCTTCGCCAGGGCGGTTACCGGACAGCATTGTTCGGTAAAAGCCATCTTCAGAACGGATACCCCCATGGTGTGGAGGACTGGAACTACCCACCTTACCCAAATGGAGAGGTACCCCCTGAAGGCTACCGTGATTCGAATCTGACGATACGCCAAGGCCAAGAATACGACTTCGAAAGAGGTGACCTGTGGCTGTCTGATCCCGGCCGGGATGTGGAAGCTCCGTATTACGGCTTTGAGGAAGTGAAATTCTGCAATGCCCATGGGGATGGTACCCATGGGCACTATACTGGCTGGGTGCGCAGCCAGTGCCCGGAATTCGACACCCTCATCGGCCCAAAAAACGCAGAGCCGGTCGACGGCATTGTGAATCCCATCGCCTGGCGAACGCGGGTACCGGAAGAATTGTATTCCACGACATTCGTCGAGCAGATGACGACGGATTTTCTGGAAAAGCAGGTAAACGCAGAAAAGCCGTTCTTTATCCAGTGTTCGTTCAATGACCCGCATCATCCGTTTACCCCTCCGGGATCCTATTGGGGCCGGCACGGACCGGAAGATGTGGAACTGCCGGCGTCTTTTGGCGCGGAACATAATGCGCCGCCACCACTTCAGAGCAATCTGAAAGACGCGTATGCACGGGGAGAGCGTGCGGAGGTACGTGTTGAACCACACGCGGTGTCAGAGCGGGAAACGCGGGAAGCGATCGCGCTCACTTACGACATGATCACCTTTGTCGACGATGCTATCGGCCGGTTACTGAAACGTTTGGACGACCTTGGGCTGGCGGAAAACACGGTGGTGGTGTTCACGTCTGATCACGGTGATCTGATGGGCGACCATGGGCTTATGCTGAAGCACTGCTTCCATACGGAAGGCACCATCCGCGTGCCTTTCATCTGGGCCGATCCAACAATGCCCGAAAGGCGGAACACCCGTACAGACCTGTTGGGCGGGACGCTTGATATTGCCGCAACTATATTGGGCCGTGCTGGTCTTCAGCCTTATCACGGCATGCAGGGCCTCGATGTCGTCGGGCACTTAAACGAAGGCACGGAGCCGGGTCGTCACGGCATGGTGTTGGAAGAAGACGAAATCCCGTTTAACGCTAATTGCGGCCAGTTCCTTCGAACCCGAAGTTTCGTGTCTGGTCCCTGGCGGCTGACGTATTGGCTGGAGGACAATTTCGGCGAACTCTATAACCGTGACGAAGATCCCCATGAAATTCAGAATCTTTGGGACGATCCCGGTTATTCAACGCAGAAGGCTGAGCTGATGGAGAAATGGATGCTTGAACGCATCTCTTTAGAGGATATAGCTCCCCGGCCCATTTACTGCGCGTAGGAACGCAGTTCGCGGAAACTATATTGCGAAAGAAGTACCACAGCCGCAGGTTGATGCCGCATTCGGATTGTCGATGGAGAAATATGCGCCAATCAGTTCTTCTCGGTAGCCGATTTCTGAGCCGGCAAGGTACTCCCAGGATATTTCGTCAATAACGACAGAAACACCATCTTTTTCAATAAGATGGTCATCATCGTTAATTTGATCATCAAAGGTAAAACTGTACTGGAATCCGGAACAACCGCCACCGCCGACGGCAACGCGGAGCATCAACCCTGCGCGCTGCTCTTCCTGCGCAAGCGCTTTAAGGCGCTTCACGGCGGAATCACTGACTGTGACCTGTTTTCCGGTAGTTTCGGTGCGTCCGTCGGGCATTTCTCGATCCCAGCTTTCCAACCTCATTAGTAGGATGGCGTTAACGTTCCGTCAAGAAACCCGGACATCTATGCTGACGACGAGTCTAGCGGATTATCGATTCGATTGCGGTCTAGGAAACCCCGGTTTAGGTTGCCGGATCATGAGTCCTGCCGACGGATCTACGCCCGCAAACAGCCGGGCCTCCTACGCCTGCGACCCGAACCTATCGCGGGGACGTGTCTTTTCCGAGCCCGAAACCCCCACCAGAACCGTCTATCAACGAGACCGGGACAGGATCATCCATTCCGGCGCCTTCCGTCGCCTCAAGCACAAGACCCAAGTCTTCGTCTATCACGAAGGTGACTATTATCGGACGCGGCTGACCCACAGCCTGGAAGTGGCGCAGATCGCGCGATCTCTGGCGCGGTCACTGTGCGTTGATGAAGATCTCGCGGAAACTTTGGCGCTTGCCCACGACCTTGGGCACACGCCGTTCGGCCATGCAGGCGAAGAAGCGTTGGACGAAATGATGCGGCCGCATGGCGGGTTCGATCACAACGGCCAGACCATTCGCATCATCACGTCGCTTGAAGCCCGGTACGCGGAATTCGACGGGCTGAATCTGACCTGGGAAACGCTGGAGGGAATTGCCAAACACAACGGGCCACTGAGCGGCGATTTGCCGTGGGCCGTCGCGAAATACGTGCAAAATCACGATCTGGAACTGCATACCTGGCCCGGGATAGAGGCACAGATCGCGGCGTTGTCCGACGATATCGCGTATCATTCCCATGATGTGGATGACGGTCTAAGGGCCGGCCTTTTCGCGGTCGAGGATTTGGCGGGCGTCCCGATCCTGGGGCCAATATTGGCAGATGTACAAAAACGATATCCGGATATAGACGAAACCCGGCGGATTCATGAAATCGGGCGGCGTTTGATTAATGTTATGGTCAATGACCTATTAGCCGAAACCAGTCACCGGCTGGCCGATGCGCGGATACGGACGGTGGAAGACGTCCGCCATCACGGCGGCGCGCTGGTGGCCTTTACCGACCAGCTCGCGGCGGACAATCAGGCTCTGCGGGAATTCCTGTTTGAGCGCATGTATCGCCATTACCGGGTCAACCGGATGACCAGCAAAGCACGGCGGGTCGTGTCCGACCTTTTCCGGCTGTACGTGGACGAACCGGAATGTCTGCCCGAAGAGTGGCAGGCCGGAGCAGAACAGGAAGACCGGACATTGCGCGCCAGGCACGTGGCAGACTATATCGCCGGGATGACGGACCGGTTCGCTCTGGACGAACATCGCCGTCTGTACGACGTCTACGAAGAGAACAGATGAACGTTTTCAACACATTCCGCGCGACAATCGAAGAGATCGTCGCGGGCCTTGCGGCGTCCGGCGATCTGCCGGACGGGCTTGACACCTCCCATATTTCGGTCGAACCGCCGCGCGATCCTACCCACGGCGACATCTCGACCAATATCGCGATGGTTCTTGCGAAGCCGGCAAAAATGACGCCGCGCGACCTGGCTGAAAAGATCGCCGACGGATTGAAATCCGCCGATGGAGTCGAAGCCGTCGACGTCGCGGGGCCCGGTTTCATCAATCTCCGCCTGAGCCCCGGTCTATGGCAGGAGCAGGTATCGACTATCCTCGAAACCGGGGAAGGGTATGGCGACACCGATTTGGGCGCCGGCCAAACTACCAATGTCGAATATGTATCCGCCAACCCGACGGGGCCAATGCATGTAGGGCATGCGCGGGGCGCTGTTATCGGTGATGTCCTGGGCGGGCTGCTGAGCAAGGCCGGTTTCGATGTGACCCGGGAATATTACATCAACGATGCCGGGGTCCAGATCGACGTGCTCGCCCGGTCGGCGTATCTGCGCTACCGCGAAGCGTTGGGCGAAGATATCGGCGAAATACCTAGTGGCCTGTATCCGGGCGATTACCTTGTTGCCGTGGGGAAGGCGCTGGCGGACGAACATGGTGACAAGCTGAAGTCTCTGCCCGAAGAAGAGATGCTGTCGATTGTTCGGAACAGGGCGATCGACGACATGATGGTCCTGATCAGGGACGATCTTGCGGCGTTAGGCATCGAACACGATGTGTTCATGTCGGAACGGGTCCTGCACAGCGAAAACCGCATCGACGATGTGGTCGCGGAACTCGAAAAACGCGACTTGGTGTACTGGGGCACGCTGGAGGCGCCCAAGGGAAAGAAACCCGATGACTGGGAAGAACGCGAACAGTACCTGTTCCGGTCTACCCAGTTCGCGGATGATATCGACCGGCCGCTGAAAAAATCGGACGGCAGCTGGACCTATTTCGCCGCCGACGTGGCCTATCACCTGGACAAGTACCGGCGCGGGTTCGCGGAAATGGTCGATGTATGGGGCGCTGATCACAAGGGCTATATCAAGCGCATGGAGGCCGCCGTGAAGGCCACAACAAACGGCCAGGGTGTTCTGGATGTTCGCATCTGCAGCCTGGTGAACCTATTTGAAAACGGGGAACCCGTGCGCATGTCCAAACGGGCGGGAACGTTCGTTACCCTGCGCGAAGTCGTGGATCAGGTCGGCAAGGATGTGGTGCGGTTCATGATGCTGACCCGCAGCAATGACGCGCCACTGGACTTCGATCTGAAGCTGGCGCTGGAACAATCCCGCGACAATCCGGTGTTTTATGTCCAGTACGCACATGCCCGGGCATGTTCGGTTCTGCGCAATGCACTGGGGTCGATTGACGGCATTTCCGTTGACGATTCGAGCCTGGCCAAAGCTGATATGTCCCTGTTATCCGATGAGGCGGAGTTGTCGTTGATAAGGGTGCTTGCCGGTTGGCCGAGGCTTGTGGAAACCGCTGCGGTCGCGCGGGAGCCGCACCGGATCGCCTATTTCCTGAACGATGTCGCCGCTGAATTTCACGGCCTTTGGAACAAGGGCAACGAAGACGTGTCGCTGCGGTTTATCGTTCCAGACAATATGGCTTTGACGGAAAGCCGCCTCGCGCTGGTACGTGCCATGGCGGTGGTCATTGCCTCCGGCCTCAGCGTGATGGGCGTTCGGCCGGTAGAGGAAATGCACTAATGGCAGACAATTTCCCCCCGGGGGAAAATGACCGGCTGGTACGACGCGAGCCCCGTGATTACGACGTTGCCCCTGTTCGCGGCAGAGGGCGGCGGCGGGTCATGACCGGGCTGGTGGCGATTGCAGTCGTTTTAGGTTTCGGCGTGGTCATGCTCTATGCCTACAACAAGGGTAAGCAGGATGCGCAGGGTAATGCGCCGCCCGTCATTCGGGCTAAGGAAGGCCCTTCCAAGGTAAAACCTGACAGTCCGGGCGGGATGAATGTGCCCAATCGCGATAAGGAAATATTCAGCCGTATTGAAGCCAACGGAAAACCAAAGCAAACAGAGCAATTACTTCCGCCGCCAGAGAAGCCGCTGAATCCTCCCAAAGCTATTGAGACGATTAAAACCCAAACCCCAATGATTTCACCCGCCGCCGGCGGTGATAAAGGTGCAAAAACGCCTGAACTCCCGCCGCCGCCACCGCTCAAAATGGAAAACACAAAACCGCGGCAGGTTGCGAAGGCAGCATCGCCTCTGCCCCCGACGCCGAAAAAACAGGTTGCTGTGTCGAAAACTGTCGCAAAGGCGGCAGTTGCATCAACCGTTGGACGGTATCGGGTTCAGATTTCCTCCCTTCGATCCGAAGCATCCGTTCGCCGGAGCTGGTCGACGATTTCGTTGCGAAATAAGGATATTCTAGGAAACCTCTCACTTCTGATCGAACGGACACAGTTGCCCGGAAAGGGAACTTTTTACCGGATGCAGGCGGGAAGACTCCAGACTAGAGCCCAGGCAGGCGCCGTTTGCAGCAGACTGAAGCAACGCAAGGTTAGCTGCATCGTTGTACGCCGATAACCCCACTTCGCCCGCCGCCGTTGTGTTCGGCTGCGCTGGCCTGAAACTGACCGCTGATGAAAAATCGCTGTTTTCGGATTGCAACCCCGCTGGGTTCATTCTTTTTGCCAGAAACATTGCGAACCCAAATCAGGTGAGGCATCTGATCGATGACTTGCGCCAGTCGGTGGGTCACAACAATCCCCTTGTTCTGGTCGATCAAGAAGGCGGCCGGGTGCAGCGCCTGACGGAGCCTCACTGGCCGAAATACCCGTCAATGAAACCCTTCGGTGATCGCTTCGCAGCCGATCCTACGGAGACCATGATCTGTTTGTTCCTGAATTCCCGGCTGATTGCCAATGATTTGGTTGCGCTCGGGTTCAATGTCGACTGCGCGCCTGTTCTCGATCTGCCGGTGCCAGGTAGCCACGACATTATCGGCGACCGGGCGTTTTCGGCCGATCCCGAAATCGTTGCTAAACTGGGGCGAACAGTTTGTGAGGGATTGCAGTCGGGCGGCGTGATCCCTGTAATCAAACATGTCCCGGGTCATGGACGGGCGAATGCAGACAGTCACCTCGAACTGCCGCACGTCGACACGAAACTGGAAGTCTTGATCGAAACAGATTTCGCACCATTCAAAGCGCTGAATAATACGCCCGCCGCCATGACGGCGCATGTCGTATACAGCGCACTCGACGACAAAGCGCCCTGCAGTACATCGGAACTGGTCATCCGCGATGTCGTCAGAGGACAAATCGGTTTCGATGGTCTGTTATTTTCTGATGATATTGGCATGAAGGCGTTATCGGGTCCGTTAGTCGTCCGGATTTCAAGTGTTCTTCAGGCGGGATGCGACATCGCGCTCCATTGCGATGGAAACTTCGAGGCAATGGTGGAAATCGCCGCATCCTGTCCGCCGATGGGCGACAAATCTCTGGACCGGCTCAGACGCGCAAAATCGGTAGCATCCGATTCGCAGGATTTCGACGCCGAAGCCGCAAAACGGCGGATTTCCGCCTTTTTCAAGATCTAGGATGACCAGCTAAAACAGGTGGTTGAATTGGCCTGAATCGGCTGGGTCCTTATACTCAGGGCATCTGGGTCGCTGTTTGCATCGGTGGAGTTTTTATCTGTATGGCTGATCAGCCGGATACTTTCGATGAAGAACCGACACGGCAAATGTACGATCTCGTCCTCGATCTGGACGGGTTCGAAGGGCCTATCGACCTGCTTCTTACCCTGTCACGTCAGCAAAAGGTCGATCTGAGCCGCATTTCAATTTTGATGCTGGCCGAACAGTATCTGTCGTTTATCGCTGCCGCGAAGAAACTTCGGCTGGAAATTGCCGCAGATTACCTGGTAATGGCGGCCTGGCTAGCCTATTTGAAGTCACGACTGTTACTCCCGGAGACGGAGGACGAAGAAGAAGGTTCCGGCCCCGAGCTCGTCGAAGCCCTGACATTCCAGCTACGACGGCTGGATTCCATGCGCGATGCCGGAGAGAAGCTATTATTCCGGCCGCGGCTGGGGCGGGATATATTCGCCCGTGGTGCACCCGAGGGTATGGAAGTCATCCGGACACCGGTTTACGAGGTCTCACTTTACGACCTGTTGAAATCCTATGGCGACAACCGCAGGCGGGCATCTGCATCTAAGCTTACGATTGAAGCATCCCAGCTTTATTCATTGGGGGATGCAATCGAACGCATGCGAGGAATTATTGGGAATTTTGGGGACTGGACGTCCCTGTCTGCGTTTTTACCCGATGGAATGGCCGATGGCGTTGTCAGACGCTCAGCCGTTGCCTCAACGTTTGCGGCCAGCTTGGAAATGGTCAAGGAAGGCCGCGCAAATATTCGCCAATCTAGCGCATTTTCCCCAATTTTCGTAAAAGGTAAGGAAGCCGTCGCAAATGGTTGAAATCGCACGAGAAATTATTGAAGACAGCGAGCCCGACTTGGCGCAGGATGGGGAGGAGGAAGCGGAATTTCGAGATTATATGGCTGAAGCGGCTGACATGACCCAGGAACTACGTATCGTCGAAGCGCTCCTGTTTGCGGCGACCGAGCCGATAAGCACAGATTTTCTTGCGGAGCGCTTGCCAGAAGGAACAGATATCGGCGCGATTTTGAGCGAACTGGGTAGAATGTATGAAGGCCGCGGCGTGAACCTGACCCGGGTTGCAGGAAAATGGTCACTGAGAACTGCCGAAGATTTGTCCGCGCATCTTCGAATCGAACGGAAGGTAAGTCGCAAACCGTCCCGCGCGGCAGTCGAATCTCTCGCTATTATTGCCTATCACCAGCCGGTAACGCGGAGTGAAGTGGAGGAAATTCGTGGTGTTTCCGTAAGCAAGGGATCATTCGATGTTCTACTGGAAGCCGGCTGGATTAAACCGGTGGGACGGCGTCGCACCCCGGGACGCCCCACAACTTGGGGGACCACGCAGGCATTTCTTGAAGAGTTCGGCCTGGATTCCCTGGCGGATCTTCCTGGCATTGACGAATTGAAGGCATCCGGCCTTCTGGATACACGGCCCGCTGGAACAATTATTGGTGATACAGGCCAGATTTACGAAGATGCGACGGCAGAGGGTGCGCCGGATGGGGAGGTAGAAGAAGGCCTGGACCCGGCGGATGGGGAACCACCTGTGGAAGCATCAGTGGAGGCAACCTATCAGGCGGACAAGTTTGAAGAGGAACGCACAGCCACATAATCCTTTCCGCGGAACGAGACCTGCCGTTGGTATTGCTATTCGCCCGAAATAGCTTCCCGCTCGCAATTAGCAGAAATACAAATTTAAAAATGCGCGACGCTTCGGGATATGTGGTTCGGGGCTTGCCCATGGCTTTGGCGGCTAACAGTTTCTCCCTAATATCATCCTAACGGTTGTGCCGGTTGCAATTCTGTGCCTGCTTTGTACCGTCCGAGGAGGAAAGCCTAAATGTGAGGCCGGGCGCAGAAAACGTGTTCGTATTTTTGGAAAGTTGAAGTGTTGTTAGTGGTTTAGATTGCGGTGTTATAGGCTTTCTGCGATTATTTGCCGCCACAAGATTATGGACTAAAGAAGGAACCTCTCCCATGGGGGCGTTTAGCATTTGGCACTGGATTATTGTCCTGGTCGTCGTCCTTGTCTTGTTCGGCGGCGGGGGAAAACTGTCGCGACTGATGGGCGACGCAGCGCGCGGAATTAACGCCTTCAAAAAGGGGCTTAAAGAAGACAAATCCGACGGCGACCCGACGACTGCGCCAGACAAGGCGCTTAATGCGGATACCGGCGATACCGCTTCAGAAGCTGGGAAAAAGGACGAGGCTGCAAAAAGCTGACGCCTTGAGCATTTGTACCAATTTGATCTGAAGGTTCGTTAGGAAGGGTATGGACCGCCATGTTTGACATCGGCGGATGGGAATTCCTGCTTATAGCCATACTCGGGATCATTGTGATCGGGCCGAAGGAACTTCCCGGTGCGATCCGGACAGTGATGTCGTTTGTCCGCCGCGCGAAGGAACTGGCACGCGAATTTCAATCCGGACTTGAAGAAGTCGCCCGCGAAACCGAGCTCGACAAGGTGGGTGAGGACATTCGAAACATTGCCGACCCCCGTGCTGCGACTGAGGGTATCCGCAAAGAAATTGAAGATTCCCTTGATCCCGACGGCGATATGCGGGATGCGATGAAATTTCATTCCGGTTGGTCCGATGATGACCTGCTTGATTACGATTCTCCGGTATTCGACGACGAAAACAAAATATCCGGCCCAAGCCGGGAAGAAGCAGCAGAAACAGACGACCCAGAGAATACAGAACCGGAAAGCCCGCCGACACGGGGCCGCTCAAGATGAACCAGGCTACGCCGGACGAGAAAAAAATGCCGTTGCTCGATCATCTGATCGAGTTGCGTACCCGTCTGATATACAGCTTTGTTGCTTTTCTAATAATGTTCGTCATCAGCTTTGCTTTTGCGCAGGAAATCTATGATTTCTTCGTCAGGCCCCTGGCGCGTGCGCTAGAAGGGCGCGATGGGGCGCGGATGATTTTTACGGCTCTATACGAGCCGTTTCTGGCGCAAATAAAGGTGGCGTTCTATACGGCGCTGTTTCTGGCCTTCCCGGTGGTTTCCATGCAACTCTGGATGTTTGTAGCCCCCGGGCTGTATCGGGGTGAGAAAAAAGCGTTCCTGCCATTCCTTCTTGCGACACCGTTTCTGTTCTTTCTAGGGGGCGCGTTAGTCTATTTCTTCATCATGCCGCTGGCGTGGGATTTCTTTCTGGCATTCCAGACGTCGGGCGGTGATGGCGCTCTGCCGGTACAGGTGGAACCCAAGGTCGATCAGTATCTTTCGCTTGTGCTCCGCCTGATTTTCGCATTCGGCCTGGCGTTTGAATTGCCCGTCCTTCTGATTTTGCTCGCGCGGGTCGGCATTGTGACGTCGACCGGCCTCGCCGCGAAACGGCGCTATGCCATCGTCGGCGTCTTCATCTTTGCTGCGATCCTTACCCCGCCCGATGTCATTAGCCAGATTGGGCTCGCGATCCCGATTATTTTGCTTTACGAGGTCTCGATCATTGGCGCCAGGATGATCGAACGGAAACGTGCCCGTAGAAACGATGATTTGGATGGCGGCGACGTGGGCGGCCAGCCTGAAAATAGAACAGCCTGAGATTCGGCTCCAAATCCTATAGAACGCTGGTTATGCATGATATCAGACGCATTCGGGAAAACCCTGACAATTTCGACACCGGACTTGCCCGGCGCTGTTTGCCGCCAATGTCGGCAGACGTTCTGGAAGCGGATGGCGAATACCGGTCAATTACGACGGAACTTCAGGAAGTTCAGACACGCCGGAACGATGCCTCCAAAAAGATTGGCGCGCTGAAAGGAAAAGGCGAAGAGGCATCCGACCTGATCGCCGAGGTCGCCGAACTGAAGGACAGGATGTCGTTCCTGGAAGATCGCCAGAAGGAAATCCGCGCGAAAGTCGACGGTATGTTGAAAGGGCTGCCGAATATTCCGGCGGACGACGTGCCCGTTGGCGAAGACGAAAACGACAATGTCGAGTTGCGGCGGGTCGGTGAAAAACCGGAATTCGGTTTTCCCGTGAAGGACCACGTGGATATTGGGGAAGGACTGGGCCTCCTTGATTTCGAAACGGCGTCGCGGCTTTCCGGTTCGCGGTTTGTGCTGACGCGTGGGCCACTGGCCCGGATGGAACGCGCCCTTGCTGCCATGATGCTCGATCTCCACACAGAGGAATTCGACTATACGGAGGTAAATCCCCCGCTCCTTGTTAGAGACGATGCCGCCTACGGTACGGGCCAGCTTCCCAAATTCGAGGAAGATCTGTTCAAAACCACAACCGATCACTGGCTAATCCCAACCGCCGAAGTGCCGCTGACCAATATGGCGGCAGATCAGATATTCGACGAAACGGCGCTACCAATTCGGTTTACCGCCCATACCCTTTGCTTCCGGTCGGAAGCCGGGGCGGCCGGCAAGGACACCCGCGGTATGCTGCGTCAGCACCAGTTCCAAAAAGTGGAGCTGGTCAGCATCGTCCATCCGGATAAATCGGAAGATGAACATGAACGCATGACGTCCTGCGCGGAGGAAGTGCTGAAACTTTTGGGCCTCCACTACCGCGTCGTATCGCTTTCTACTGGCGACCTGGGGTTCTCAGCACGGAAGACCTATGACATCGAGGTGTGGCTGCCGGGACAGGATAGGTTCCGCGAAATCTCAAGCTGTTCAAACTGCGGGGATTTTCAGGCACGCCGCATGTGGGCTCGGTTCAGGCCGAAAGTGCGCAAGGGCACTGAGTTCGTCCACACCCTGAATGGGTCTGGTCTTGCGGTGGGACGCACCCTGATCGCTGTGCTCGAAAATTACCAGCAGGCGGACGGTTCCGTGACAATTCCTGAAGCGCTTCGGCCCTATATGGGCGGGATGGAGGTCGTCAACTACGCGGCAGGCACATGATGAACCTTC
>MDTA01059898.1_pt1 | contig 12585 bp, 11 predicted proteins | sample 811151 | NCBI WGS metagenome assembly MDTA01 (sample SAMN05326648, study PRJNA326480) | marine metagenome | isolation source: seawater | place: Indian Ocean: South | collected 2010
ACAGTGGATTCAATTGAGCAAGGTGATGAGATCGAAACGATTTCAATCGAAGGAGATTACCAACAAATTCTCGAAAAATGTTCTGAGCGAATTCAAGAGTGGAATGCATCTGAAAAAGATAGCTGAAAATGCATGGCGTTATCTTAGACTCTAAGACTATCGGCAAAGATGTCGATATAGGCCCAATCACCAACCTGCTGGATTCTTGGGATGTGTTCGACCTAACTGACAGTTCTGAGACAAACCAACGCATTCACGACGCTGATGTGGTTCTGACCAACAAGGTCAAAATCGATAAATCAAATTTAGGAGCGGCAAAGAAGCTTAAGTTTGTAAGCGTGCTTGCGACTGGCACAGACCATATCGACTTAGAAGAAGCGTTCAAGAGCGGTGTGCAGATCAGTAACGTCAGAGGTTGGTGCACTCCATCTGTTACTCAACACACTGTGGCACTTTTACTATCCTTGACAAATAAAGTAAGCCAATACTCAGCTGATGTTTATAGCGGGAAATGGCAAAGCTCTGATACCTTTGCCTTACTCAATTACCATACCGAGGAATTATCCGGAAAAACTTTAGGGATCTTTGGATTTGGCGAGCTGGGAAAGGCATTTTCGAACGTAATGAGATCTTTCGGAGCAAAAATTCTTCTTGGAGAGAAAAAGAACAGGAGACCCCGTGAAGGAAGAACTTCCTTTGAGGCAACATTAGAGAAAAGCGATTTCATTAGCCTTCATTGTCCGTTAACTCGTGAAAACACGCACATGATCGACGAGGCAGCTCTTAAAAGAATGAAAGGAAGCGCGTTTTTAGTCAATACAGCAAGGGGTGGGCTAATTAATTCCCGCCACCTTCTAGATGCATTGTCATCTGGAGAAATTGCAGGGGCAGCTCTAGATGTTTTAGAAGAGGAACCACCGAGTGAGAGTGAACTGCTTTCGGCTTCAAAGATACCGAACCTGATCATAAGCCCTCACGTGGCATGGAGTGCGGTAGAATCAAGAAAGAGACTGGTTGAACAGACTCAGGAAAATATTAAAAGTTTTTTGAGAGGGCAGCCAGTAAGACTGGTAAGGTAAAGGAGAGAGAAGATGGAGTCGTTTAGATCAGAGGTTAAAATTTGGCTTCAAGAGAATTGTCCAGAGGGGGTCAGAGGTCCGGCCAGGGAAGAGGATACGGTCTGGGGTGGGCGGGATCCTATTTGGCCAAGTGAAGATGCTCGACTTTGGTTACAAGCAATGGGCAAAAAAGGTTGGACCTGCCCAACTTGGCCGAAAAAATACGGCGGTGGCGGCTTGAGCCACGAAGAAAACATGATTCTTCAACAAGAACTTCGACAACTGAACGCTAGGCCTCCAGTAGTTTCCTTCGGCATTAATATGCTGGGCCCAGTTTTACTCGAATATGGAACCGAGGAGCAAAAACTGGAACACATACCAAAAATCGTTCGAGGCGAGATCCGCTGGTGTCAAGGGTATAGCGAGCCTGGATCTGGATCTGACCTCGCAAGCCTTCAGACCAGAGCAATACCCAACGGCGATGACTATATCATTAACGGCCAAAAAGTTTGGACCTCGTACGCAAATTTCGCTGACTGGATTTTCTGCCTAGTGAGAACTGATTCAGAGGCACCAAAACATGAAGGGATAAGCTTCATACTCTTCGACATGAAATCTCAAGGTGTCTCTACTAAACCAATAAAGCTGATCAGTGGCGCGTCACCGTTCTGCGAAACTTTTTTTGACAACGTCCGAGTTCCAAGAGCTCAATTAATAGGGAAGGAAAACCAGGGTTGGGCAATTGCTAAAAAGCTACTTCAGCATGAAAGAAATAACATCGCGGGAATGGGGACGCGTGGAGGGTCTAGCAAAAATATTCACTCTATCGAAAATCAAGCAAAAAAATATCTTGGAGAAGATAAAGGAAAAATCGCCGATGAGGCAATCAGAAGTCTAATCACGGAACATCAAATGAATAGTAAAGCCTTTTCTTTAACTTTGCGGCGTTCTGCTGACGAAGCCAAAACCTTATCAGCGCCCTCGCCTGCGTCCTCGATGTTTAAATATTATGGCACGGAGCAGAACAAAAACCGCTATGAAGTCATGCTTAAAATTTTAGGAAGTCAGGGTTTAGGATGGGAGGGCGATGGTTACGAAGAGCGGGAACTTTTGACGACTCGGGAGTGGCTGCGTTCAAAAGCGAACTCCATTGAGGGAGGAACTAGCGAGGTGCAACTAAATATCATAGCAAAGCGAGTTCTCGGACTTCCCGATTAACTCATTTACGAAAAAGCTCAAACTCGCAAAAAAAGACAATTGCTTGACTTTTTTACTGGTCAAATAACAAGATATAAACAAATTTATAGAGGGAACTAACTATGTCTAGGGTAATGATAGTCGGCGCGAGCAGAGGAATAGGGTTGGAGCTTACAAAACAGTTCGCCGAAGCGGGCGACCAAGTTATTGCTTGCGCCCGTGATACGGGCGAGGCTAAAAAATTAGATTCATTAGCTGAAGGTTCAAAAAATATTGTTATCAAGGGGCTAGACATAGGCGACCCTAAATCCATTGACAATGCAAAAGCGGAAATCGGCGATAGCGCAATTGATAAACTGATCGTTGTTGCAGGAACGACCGGTGGTGAGCATCAATCTCTGGACGACTTGAATATTGAGGAATGGCACACTGCGCTTAACATCAATACTATTGGACCGGCACTAGTAGCGCGCGCATTCAAATCTAATTTGATTGCCTCTGGAAACGGGAACTTAATGATTCTCTCCAGTCAGTTGGGTGCTTCAACATGGCCGATGGGAGGTATGTATATATATTCCAGCACGAAGGCAGCGGTAGGAAAGATCGGGAAAATTCTTTCGCTAGATTGGGCGCAAGATCCGATTACGGTCTCTGTGATGCATCCCGGCTGGGTGCAAACAGACATGGGAGGACCTCACGCGGAGATCACATCGGAGGAAAGTGCGTCAGGGATTCGAAAAGTTATCGGGAATTTGACTAAAGAGGATTCAGGAAACTTCTATAAATGGAACGGCGATATTCATCCCTGGTAGGAATAAGCACCTCTCATATCCGAGCAGAACTCGTCAGATAGTCGCCTCCAGGGTTCAAAAAGTATGATGTTCTGCTCTCACTGAGCCAAAAAATAAAAACAACAAAAATGAGTGGGAAGAATTATGGCGGAATCAATAAAGGTACATCATTGCGGTATAACTGTGAGCAACCTCGAAAAGGCAGTAGAGTGGTATTCTACTGCCTTTGGACTAAAACCTGGACTTATCCTCGAGGTTTCAGGGCCAAGCGGGGAACAAGTGCTTAGGATGCCTCCTCATACCCATCGGGCAGCCCTTCTACCCGTAGGCGACTTTGCAATCGAGTTACTCGAATTCATTCCGAAAGGACAAGAGTTCAAAGGAAGACAAGACGACGTTGGTTATGTCTACATGTGCTTCGAAGTCGAGGACCTAGACGCAGTCTACGAGCGGATGTCGAAGGCCGGATATGATTTTCATACCCCGCCAATGAGGGGAGACGAGGGACAAATCGCAGGATCCAAGTTCTGTGTAATGAGAGATCCTGACGGTAAAACCATAGAATTTATAGAGACAGGGCCGGGGATGACGGCTCAGGCACTCCATAAAGCCGCCGAGAAAGGTATCAGGCACACGACCTTTGATGACCCTCTCCTCATGGGTGGCTAAGGGCCACTAGTTAGATGTCTTAGTGAGAGGTAAAAATGAGCGAAAAAAAAGGTTACGATTATCGCAAAGGCTTCTCTGTTAACGCGAAAGCCAACCCTACTAGCGCTGAAGCTAAAGCCCCATTTATCGACAACGGAAGTGGTCCCATCTCGCCGAAAAGATACTTTTCTGAGGAGTGGATGAAACGGGAGAGATCCCATCTCTGGGCTAAAGTTTGGAACTGGGCCGGTCGTGAGGAGGACCTGCCCGACGAAGGAGATTTCTTTACCTTCAAGTTAGGTCGGGAGAGCTTTATTCTAGTTCGAGGAGAGGATCGTAAAGTAAGGGCGTTTTTCAACGTTTGTCCTCATCGAGGGAACAGACTGGTCGCTGAGGGATCAGGTTTTTTGGCAGATAAAATAAGCTGTCCTTTCCACGCGTGGGAGTTTGCTCTCGACGGGCGCATAGCGCTAGTAACCGACAAAGAAACATTCAGATCTGAGGCTTTAGAAAGGGATCAGGGCCTATCTGAAGTTCGTTGTGAAATCTGGGAGGGTTTTATTTTCATAAACATGGACCACGGCGCAAAGCCCTTAGTTGAGACCCTTGGACCTCTGCCAGAGCACGCGGCACCCTACAAGCTTAAGGGCATGAGGATTGTCCGTCGCCTCTCGTCTACCTGGGACGCTAACTGGAAAGTAGGTTTCGATGGCTTTGCAGAGGCCTACCACGTGCGTTGTATCCACCCACAGATTCTGCCTATATTCAACGACTATCACTCACAGATTGATCTCTACAAAAATGGAATGACCAGAGCAATTACGAAATTTGGAGAAGAAAGTCCCCGCCTCAAAAACAAAGAAATTAACGCTGGACTTCAAGCATTGATGAGAGAGGTAGGGATTGATCCTGAAAAATACCAGGGCTCAGTAAAAGAAATTCGATTAGCCATTCAAAAAGCAAAGAGAGCTTGGGCAAAAAAACTTGGTCTCGATTGGTCTGGTTTTATTGATAGTCAGTTAACTGACGACTGGAATTACTCCATTTTTCCGAACATCTTACTCGGTCTTCATCCCGAGGGAGCCAATCTTCTATACTTTAGACCCCACCCTACCGACCCGAGGAAATTTATTTTCGACATAATCATACTTATGCACCCGCAAGAAAATAAGGAAATCAAACCTCCATCCTATATGGGGCTGCCAGATGATGCCGATCTTCAAATCGTTAGATCTGCAGAGACAATTGAAGTTGACTGGCGGCAAGGGGGTCTCGGGGAATTATTTGATCAGGACAGCTATCTTTTTTCGCAAATCCAAGAGGGAATAGAGAGCATAGGTTTTCGTGGTGCGATCCTATCTGGCCAAGAACAGAGGATCGGACACTTCCACGCCGAGCTGGACCGTTATATGGAGAAAGCATAACGTCATCAGAAACAAAATTTCCTCTTGCCAGGTGATGTTATAATCGATCAATGATGAAGAAAGTCCCTTTAGACCCAGATAATCGTCTTGCGGCATTAGCGCTTTTAACGAAGGTCTATCAAAAACCTAAGAGCCAAGAAAGTATATCGTCGGGACTGCCCATCGTTGACGGAGTGCTTGACATAGATTTGTTTACAAGAGCAGCGCGTAGGGCTGGATTAATTGCATCGCTTCAAAAAAGAGCGCTCAAATCAATCCTGCCCTCCACCCTCCCAGTTGTACTGGAATTGCATGGGAACCGAGTCTGCATCCTAATGAAAATGGAGGGAGATCATGCAAGGATTATCCATCCCGGAGACGATGAAACGGAGCTCACCGTAAAAGTATCAGAGCTTGAAAGCAGCTACTCGGGGTTTTGTTTTCTGATCAAGCAACTTGTCGAGGAACCAATTAGGGAGAATCATTGGTTCTGGAACGTAATTAATATGTCCAAGGGTATTTATGCTGAGGTGCTTTTCGCCTCCTTTTTAATCAATTGTTTCGCACTCGCGACGCCGCTTTTTATTATGAACGTCTATGACAGGGTTATCCCCAACTATGCGATAGAAACCCTGTGGGTGCTTGTCTCTGGCGTTATACTTGTCTTGCTTTTCGATCTGGTAATGAAATCCTTGCGCGGGTATTTCATCGATGCGGCAGGGAAACGAGCCGATCTAATACTCTCGGCCAGCACGTTTGGACGAATATTGGGGATAAAGCTCAGCGAAAGACCCAATAAAGTTGGTTATTTTGCGAACAATCTCCAGGAGTTTGATAACTTCAGAGATTTTTTTACTTCCACAACCCTTGTAGCGCTGGTAGACCTGCCTTTTGTGCTTCTTTTTATCGTTGTCATATTCTCTTTAGGAGGAGTGCTTGCTTTAGTTCCGACAATGGCGATCCCATCGATATTAATTTTGGGCTTTCTTTTCCAAAAACGACTTCAATACCATGTCAACGCAACCTTCAAGGAGGGCGCTGAGAAGAATGCGATGTTAATTGAGGTCCTTAGTTCTATTGAGACCGTTAAGGGAATGACCGCAGAGGGTGCGATGCAACAGCGCTGGGAGAAGCACAACGCGCTGCTCGCTAAGCTCGGGCTTAGATCTAGACTATTGTCGTTCGCTATTATTAATTTAACTCAAATGATTCAACAAATAGCAGTCATCGCAGTGGTTACATCTGGTGTCTACCTAATTATGGCTGGAAATCTAACCGTGGGGGGGTTAATCGCTTGCACCATACTCACTGGAAGAAGTCTCGGACCAATGAATCAAGTTGCTGGAATAATGACTAGATTCCATCATTCTAAATCAGCTTTTTCCGCTATTGACAGAGTCATGCGACTGCCGACTGAAAGGCCTCCCAACAAAAATTTCTTAAAAAGAAGCAGCCTAAGTTCGGACATAGAATTTGTAAAAGTCGGATTCAGTTATCCGAACCAACAAATCTCTGCCTTAAAAGAGGTTTCTTTTAAAATCAAGGAGGGCGAAAAGGTAGCGATACTCGGTCAAACAGGCTCAGGAAAATCCACAATCCAGAAGCTCATAATGGGATTCTATAATGCGACGAAAGGCTCAATTTTGCTTGGAAATACAGATATTAATCAATTGGATCCGCAAGGTATAAGAGAAAAGATTGGCTACGTTCCACAAGAGGTCTCGCTTTTCAGCGGGACGATAAGGCAAAATATCAACCTTGGTTCGCGTCTAAAAAAAGATGAAGATACCTTAGCGGCTGCGGATATCGCTGGGGTCAGCAACTTTATAAACAAACATCCTATGGGATTTGATCTTGATGTAGGAGAACGGGGCTCAAATCTCTCGGGAGGACAACGACAAGGCCTTGGAATCGCAAGAGCAATACTTAACGGAAGCAAGACTTTGATCTTTGACGAGCCAACCGCATCGATGGATAACTCCAGCGAAAAGCTTTTCATAGAAAAATTTGTACCTTACATCAAAGACAGGACCTTAATTTTAATCACCCATAAAGCATCGATGCTCTCGTTAGTAGACAGAATTATTGTGCTCGATAAAGGGGAGCTTTTAACTGACGGGCCCAAGCAAGGTGTACTCGAAATGCTTTCACGAGACCGAGGCTCGAACTGATGGCAGTGAAATCCACTAAGCAAGATATTGAATTTATGCGTGAAAGCGTTGCTGCGGAACTGGAAACAGTGCCCGTTGGCGCCCACTTAATTTTGATTTTGGGTGGGATATTCGTCTTAACCGTCATACTCTGGGCTAGCTTCGCGACTCTTGACGAAATTGCTCACGCTGAGGGGAAAGTCATCCCTTCCACGCAAGTTCAGGTGGTTCAAAATCTGGAGGGAGGCATACTTACGAACGTAAAAGTTAGGCCCGGGCAATTGGTTCAAGCAGGGCAAACGATGCTGACTCTTGACGACACGCATTTTGCTTCCTCTTACAAAGAGGGGAAGCTTACGAGTAATGCTTTGATCGCCATGATAGCTAGGCTTGAGGCCGAGATAAGTGGTCAAGATTTTAGTCAAGAGAACTCCAAAGATCAGATGCACGAGGTCTACTTAGGAGATGAGATCCAGCTATTCGAGATACGAAAGCAGCAGCTCGAATCGTCAATAGAAATCCTAAAACAACAAAAGACACAATTCGAGCAAGCGCTTGCTGAGCTTCGCGCTAAAGAAGAGAAACTTTCTATCGGTGCCGAACTCTCGAAAAAAGAACTAGAACTTAACAAGCCGCTGGTAAAGTCGGGGGCAGTATCCCAGGTAGAGCTGCTCAGACTAGAAGCAGCTGTCAACGAATCCCTTGGAAAACTCGAAGAAACCAGGCTTGCTATCCCAGGAGCGATCGCCGCCGTTAGAGAAGCTGAGAAAAAAGTTCAGGAACGAGCACAACAGTTTGTTAGTGCTGCGCAATCGGAGCTCAATATAGCTAAAACAGAGCTGCAGAAAGCAAATGTTTCAAATGTAGCCTTGGAAGACAGGGTGCGCCGAACAGAAGTTAAATCACCCGTCGATGGGACTATTAATCAGGTGCTCGTGAACACTATCGGGGCCGTCGTTCAGCCGGGCATGCCACTTGTAGAAATCGTGCCCGCTGATGACACCTTGCTCATCGAAGCTAGACTCAGGCCGGCGGATATAGCTTTCGTATATCAAGGTCAGCAAGCCAAGGTTAAATTAACTGCGTACGACTTCACTATATACGGGGGGCTAGATTCTGTTATCGAACTAATTAGTGCAGATTCAATAACCGATCAAATAGGTGGAGCTTATTTTAAGATTCAAGTTCGAACCAAGAAAAACTATTTGGGGAGTGCGTCAAAACCTTTACCAATTATTCCTGGAATGATGGCATCAGTAGACATCATTACCGGGAAAAAGACCGTCATGGACTACATCTTAAACCCTTTGAGACGAGCTGGCTCCGCGGCTCTGACAGAACGATGAGCGGACAGATTTAAACAATCGAGATTCTTACCCGCTTTCAGTTTGTTTTATAGCAGATTTTATCTCTCTGGCTTTTTGCTTCAATAATCGACTATTTCTCGGTCCCGTCCTCAGAATCAGTTTTTGAAACCCATTCAAAGCTTCGTATTCTGGATCTAAATACTCATACATTACTACAGGTCGTTTCAGCAAAACCCTCCCGGGCACCTCAGGGGTAGCAAGAACGTTCTCTAACGCCGATAGAATTACCGCATCAAAGTCGTCTGTAAGATAACCAAGCTCTTTATAGGCCTCGCTGATCAGAGGTTTTATCGTAAGATAAAGTCGCGCGGCTCTGTCGGCATCGATCGAGTAAATTACATTCGCGATTTTGTCAAAACGCTGGTAGGAACGAAAATCAATCTCAAAGATACCCTCCTCAATTTCTCGCGCGACAAAAGACCCATTCATCTTAAGATCCTCGACTAAGTTAGATGCGAAGCTTCCTGCGGCCGCGTTATCTAGAATTGCTACAAATTTCCTTATGAGTTGCTCCTCTGGCAAAAAGGCTTCAATTTCTGCCTCGGAAAAATTGCCTAGACTTAGAGCAGCCTGCTTAATCATCTGATCCGACTTTTCAAGCTCTGGAAGCAATAAATCAAAAGAGGATAGCTCGGGTTTAACTGGAACTGCTCCATAAGCCGAGCGCGGTTGATCTGACGTTTCCGGCGGGTTAGGGACGATCTCGGGACTTGATTTTCTCAGGTTTCTCTCTAACCCAACTTCGTGAACTTCCTTCGGAGGATTTTGATACTGAACACAGCAGTATCTTAAGAAGAAAACTGTTGCTAAAACAATTGAGAAAAAAATCAAAACAAAAACTAGAATTCTGTTCATTAAAGGATCATCTCCACGCTTGACCTCGGTTTTTCTGTTTTTTGCTAGACCATCAAATCTTTGATGGCTTCGGGAAATGGCGGCCGAAGAATGCCTTTTTCTGTAACTATCCCCGCGATCAACTCCGCTGGAGTTACATCAAAAGCTGGAGATCTCGCCGAAACTCCAGCGGGAGCGATCCTCAAACCCCTGAAATGAGTAACCTCAGCACCATCGCGTTCTTCTATTAAAATGTCAGAGCCTGAATTAGTGGAACGATCTATTGTCGAGAGTGGAACCGCAATATAAAAGGGAATCCGAAAATAATTCGCCGCAATTGCTATGCTTAAAGTCCCGATTTTATTGGCGGCGTCTCCGTTAGCTGCGATTCTGTCTGCGCCAGTAATTATCATATCTATCTTACCTTCGCTCATAATGTGGGCCGCCATATTGTCGGAAATCAAAGTGCAAGGAACTCCATTACGACTTAACTCGAAAGCAGTAAGTCTCGCACCCTGAAGTAGCGGTCTAGTCTCGTCGACGAAAACATGAAGATTAATGCCCCGCTCATTTGCGATATATATTGGCGCTAGTGCCGTGCCCAACTCAGAGACCGCGAGACTACCCGCGTTGCAGTGAGTTAGTATGTTTGGGTGTTTTCTCACTAACTCAAGTCCATGTTCGCCAATGGCTCTGCAAGATTCTCGGTCCGATTGATGAATATTTCTTGCTTCAGCAAGCAGGCACTGATAAATCTCGGGATTGGCTCGATTAGCTCTCTGACAGGACAACATCCGATCCACGGCCCAAGCTAAGTTAACAGCAGTCGGCCGCGCCTTGACAAGCTTGGAGGCACGCGAATCAAAAACTTTGTTAACCTCTTCTAACCCTGCATGCTCCAATCCCAATAGGATTCCATACGCTGCAGCAATACCGATGGCGGGTGCCCCCCTAACCGTCAAGGTTTTAATTGAAATGATTACGTCTTTTAGGTCTTCGCAAACAACTATCTTCTCATCTTCAGGCAATTTGCGTTGATCCAAGAGGTATAGCTTATTGTTTTTCCATTCAACAGAAACAGGAATATTTTTCAAATGAGACCTCCTTTCAGGTCTAAGAATACACTGTTACCCTTGGCACAAACCAATAAATCACGCACAATTCAAAAAAAAAGGAGGGGGGAAGAAGTTGGCTAAATTAATCTTGAGATCGGATAAAAATGGAGTAGCGACTCTAGCGCTAAATAGACCCGAGGCCCTCAACGCTTTGAACCCAAAACTTTTTGTAGAACTGAATAGCTCTTTAAAAGATATTGAAAAACAAACTGATTCGGTGGGATGCGTCATATTGCGTGGCGAGGGCAGATCTTTTTCAGCAGGAAATGACCTTAAAGCAATTCAGTCTGGAGAGAAAGCACCTTCGAAGCATTATCAAGCCGAGACGTTGGATATGATCGAAAACTTGCCACAACCCGTCATCGCAGAGGTGCAAGGTCACTGCTACACAGGCTCATTAGAGCTAGCTCTCGCATGCGATTTGTTAATAGCCTCAAATTCAGCAAAATTCGCTGATACCCATGGGAAATGGGGTATGGTCCCTGTCTGGGGAATGAGTCAAAGACTTACACGCAGAATCGGACCCATTAAAGCAAAAGAAATGATGTTCACTGGAAAAGTTATATCTGGCTCGGAGGCCCTCGAGCTTGGTCTTGCAAATGAGTGCGTCCCAGACGAGTCGTTGAGAGACCGCACCTTTGAGATAGCAAACCAAATAGTTCAAAACTCTTGGCACACGCTTAGGTCTGACAAATACCTAGTAAATACAGGCATGAGTATGAGTTATGAAGATGGGAAACTATTTGAGAGAGAAAAGTCACCAGGGCCAGACCCCGATATGCAGACTCGCATTAAAAACTTTTAGAGCTTTAAAATGAAAAATATTGAAATTATCTATTGTTCTTTATGAAATTATAAACCAGAGGCGGTTAGTTTAGCCGCCGCGTTGAGAAAGCTTCGAGTAGAATACCCAATCAACCTTGTTGCGGGGGACAAAGGGATTTTTGATGTGATAATGGACGGAGAGCCCATATTCTCTAAAGCCAGCTCTGGAGATTTTCCTACCGTAAGAGAAACTACAGAAATCGCAAAAATGATCAACTCCTAACAATTAAGCAATAGTAAAAACAATTGAAGCAGAAAGCCTCAACCTAGGCGCTCTGTTTTAATGATTTTTACTGCCCTCAACTCAGCAGCTTTTTCCTCAGGGCTAGCGTCATTTAGGAAGTGGTTTGCTCCCGTTTCAACAGACGCCAAATATTTTGGTAAGTTTGGTCCGCGCAGGATTGGATGAATCTGAATATGCGCGTGATATGCAGGATGGGGAATCTCGCAAGGAGATTGATGAACAAGGAGCATGTAGGGAAAAGGAAGATCCCACAAGGCCTCATACCGTTGAAGAATCGCGTTTAGAGCCACCGCTAAATCATAGCGCTCGGATCCAGAGAGGTCAGACAAGAATTGATGGCGATTTCTTGGCACGATATAAACCTCATAAGGAAATTGGGCAAAATAGGGAACAAAAGCACAGACCTCTGAACCCTCGTAAAGCATTCTTCTCCCATCTGAAATCTCAGCCACCAACAAACTTTCCATCAACGGCGAAGAAGATTTTTCGAACGCTCTGGTTTCTTTTCTTAACCCCTCCATGACAAATTCAGTCGCGTATATTTGGGCATGAGGGTGCGGATTAGATACTCCAACTAGTTCTCCGCTGTTTTCGAATATCAATACTTGTTCAATCTTTTTATAGCTCATCAACTCGGTTGTTTGCTCGGCCCAGGCATCGATCAGCTTCTTCGTCTCATCGATAGAAAGATGGGCGAGCGTTTTATTATGGATTGGGGAATAACATACGACCCGACATAACCCGCCAGCAGGGGCTGAAACAAACGGGGAGTTATCTATTTTACGATTGCTCGGGGCAGGCAGAGCGAAGGCCGGGTGATCGTTATCAAAAATAAAAATGCTATCGTAATCTGGATTCCTCTCCCCAGAAACTCTTTGATTCCCTGGACAAAGTGGGCATCACGATTCATAGTCCTTTGGTGCGGAGAGGATTTTTTTCTCTGGGACGCTCCA
>MDTA01083473.1_pt1 | contig 12585 bp, 6 predicted proteins | sample 811151 | NCBI WGS metagenome assembly MDTA01 (sample SAMN05326648, study PRJNA326480) | marine metagenome | isolation source: seawater | place: Indian Ocean: South | collected 2010
CCTAACTCTGAGGAAACTGGTCCCGGTGTTTAGTGGTAACGACACTCTATAGGTTAAAGAGGTTGCCCCAGTGTAGGTTTCAAAAGGCATATCACTCCATTCAGAAAGATTCGGTGAAGACTCAAACGCAATACGAAATCCCTCTTTCCTAATATCAGACTGAAGTTCCCAGACCATCACTCCTGTCGCATCCCCCCTATTAATACTTTGGGGCAGAGGAAGCACACTAGGAACACGAGGATCGGTGTTAAATGCGTATTCAAGAAGGTTTTTAATTCCATCACCATCGAGATCAGCCTCTGCATTTTCTATATTTTCACGTGTCGCCCATTGATTATAGCTATCACTTATAGATTTTCCATCAGGCGAACCTAGATATACGCCGTTCTGCCAAGCTCGACGCCCCTGATAAAAACTGGCCGGAACGGTAGGCGAAATCAGTTCAAGTGATGCACCGTTCCCATCAGCTTCTGCAAACCATTGATCGTTGTAGGAAAATCGTAAAATTGCCACATCATAGGGATCTGGCAATTCCAATACCAGTGACTCTCCGCCATTGTCGAGCTTCCCTGAATACTGACCAGCAATATTCAACCCGGAACCATAACGGCTAGTAAAATCGGCAATATTAGCCACAACCAAAACTTGTTGCCCCGGATCTAGGAACACTTCAGGAAAGACAAAACGAATACCCTCAGTGAAACGCACCCCGGATAAATCAATTGGAACGTCTCCAGTATTCATTAATTCTACATATTCATACCTAGAGCCTCCTGGTGGATTAAACATCAACTCACTTACCCTTAGGTTGTCCAACAACAAAACAAGTTGCTCGTTTATTAAACTATCAGGTAATGGCTCGCCAGGAGTAGGAACCCTCTGGAACGAAAAAGCACCCTGCCCACTTAGGTCACGGACTTGAGAGTAATCTTCTGACTGCACGCCGTAGATCACGTTATCAATCAATTGACCATCGGATGTAAAAAGCCCGATAAAGTCCATTGTCGAGGATAGGTTAAAATCCGGATTCGATATTAAGCCATAACCATTAGCTTCAATAAAACTCAATGAAGGAATGACATGCCGTTTAATTGAAGTGTTCGGATTGTCAGTTAGAAGCATTCCTGAAATATCGACGGGCAAGACATCAGGGTTGTATAACTCAACAAATTCTCCCTCAATAGCCACCTGCCCGTTAGCAAACCACTCACTGATCATTACGCCTGAGGTATTACCCGTTAACTGTAAAACGTTACTTTGACCCAAACTTGGTCTATTTAGCTGCCAAATGCCTGTGTTAATGTTTTTGCCGATAGATAAATCGGAAGCTTGAGCACCGAAGGAAACAGAATCTATCAAACTCCCCTCCCTGTATAGAGAGAGAGTTTCTCCAGACCGGTCAAGCGTAAAGCCAAGATGGATTCCTGATGTAGGATTATCATCTGCATAGATAACAAGGTAGCCACCCGCAGGAACAATACTCCCCACAGGGAAAACAAATTTTGAGGGATTGTCTTGGTCATCAGAAAACCAGTGACCATCGAGTTCATAATCTTCCTTGCCAGGGTTATGTAGCTCAACCGCATCAGGGAATGTCCCCTCATGCTCAAAAACTGAATTATTAACTGCAAGGATTTCATTAATAACAACACTTGGAGGCAATGACTGGTTCACAGTCCATGTTCTGCTGCGTGTTGGTGCACTTTGCCATTCCCCAGCAAAGGTTTTCCCTTCAACGTCAACAAAGTAGGTTCCATCAGCAAGGTCGCGAAGTTCTATAATTGAAAACCTCACTGTTTTGTTTGGAGGATCAAAACCACTTCCAATGGGTAGTTCCTCACTCCAATCGCCGCCGTTAAGACGCCACCTGTAACTCCATAACCCTGGCCCACCAACCTTAATATTCGCCTGTGTTGATCCTGTAATTTTCGGCGGCTCACCATTAATAAATATACCTTCCCTTATCATAGCCCCAAGATCATGGCCCAGAGGGTGCTCCATTGTGCCAGGAGATCCCGGAGAAAGGGAAAAATCACCATTCTCTATATCAGCAAACCGAGCTACATCGTTTCGGTTTCCGCTACCAAGATCATATATTGTCTGACCTTCGTGATTTCGACCAATAGAGATATCAGCAATTTGCGGGTCCACCAAATTGTCTGAAAATTCTAGGGGGGTTGTCGGGAACGGCTCCTCTCGAGCATCGTCTGCGCCACTGAAGACTCTAGGCACATCCATTAGAATATTTCCCGCCACATAGGCTGCATCACCTTGAGTTGCATCCTCATCTGTATCAGTAGGAATAAAAAGATTCACCACTGAAGCAACACTTGGGTTGTCAAACCTGTCGTCAAAGTCCGGATGTATTTTGTAGACAGTGTTGTTCTCAAAGACAGTTGCTGTATCCACCTTAAGGTTAATACAATGATCTACATCCCAAAAAATGTTTCGAGCAACTACAATAGTCGTTCCAGTACCAGCATCACCTGTTGATATAGCATTTGCATAACCTCGGTCTGAAGTTTCATCGTCCTTAAAAACATTTCTAAAAACATTACCCGCAACGTAAACGTCACCACCAAGGTCAATGTGCTCATCTCCAGTATTGGTAAACGTATTTCCAATAATCTGAACAATCGGACCGGGCCGTCTACCGCTATCGACATCAACCACATCATTGTGGCCTTTCGTGATGCCGAATGTGTTATTACGAATGATATATCTGCCACCATCAGGTATTTCCCCCTCACCCTTTACCTGCTCGGAGATGTTATCCAAACCCAACTCGTCTGCTTTCTCATCAGGTGAGAAGACATCAGGAAACTTGCAATTCTCAAGTATAATTGATGCATCGGACGTATAAAGAATGCGAACCTTTGTCCCATAAAATCGAACATCATCTATCACACATTGAGAACGAATAATGCCAATCGCACCTTCTCTATCCTGTGCATGACCAATATCAATGTGAGCGATCCTGTTGTTAGGATCCATCGAGTCGATGATTTTAATCCCCTCGGACTTCGGTGGTGCATCCGGAAGTGAACCATTACCAGCTGAGTCCGGAACAAAGGGAGCTCCAGGTTCGGCAGAGAACTGTATTCTCCTTGTCGGAGTTCCAACTATTCGCGAAATCCCGTTAATCGTAATCTTTTTGTCCTCGTTAAAGTAAACGGATGTGCCTGGCTCAATCACAAGCGCCGTCCCCTCGGGAATGGTGACATCATCAATAACGTGATACGGCCCCGCACTTGCAGTCCAACGAACTTCTGCTCCTTCCGTAGGGGTGTAAGGGTAAAAACCCAAATCGGGATTGCCTTGATCAGGGACTCCCACACCTATAGCTGGAGATGATTCACTTAGCTTAAAGTTACCTGAGCCGGATCCCACAAAAAGAGGATCAGCGGATATAATACCTTCTCCTTGCCAGTCTTCACCAACAATCGCGTAATTAATTATAATATCATTTTCGTCGAAATCAGTCCTTACCGAATCATTGCTACCCCAAATTATCGAGTTTGTTATCGTGTATAAGCTTGGTGCGTCATTACCGTCTTTATTTTCAGCTTGGATTCCAATCGATTGATTTCCGGCCACTGTGACAAAGTCAAGCGTCACCCGTGCGTCATCTTTAGCCGAAATCCCAATATCGTTATTTACAAAAAGGCCACCTGTTATGGAAACATCCTCACTAAAAATACTCGCCCCCTTGTCGGCACAGTTTCGACTGATCACATTGAATACATTGACATCAGCATCAAGTGTATCAATTCCATCATCATCCATAAAAGCAATGACCACATTGCGCAGGGTGATTTCCTGACCATCACCTGCACCATGTAGGTAAATGGCATCGTTGTCATCAGTTACACCGTCCTCACGGTATATGCCGAGCATGTCCGTAATGTGAGTGTCCTCAACGAGAACCCCAGTATCAAAAGTTTCCAATCCCATGACAGAACGTGCCAAGTGGCAACGCCGTAACACAATGTCTGAATCCGTGCCACCTTCTGCCTCGGTTTCTCCGATTTTACCCCGATTATCTGTAATGTTACAATCAGTGAAGACAATGGAAGATCCTAATAATCGCAATACTCGGCCATGGTCAGTATATCCTCCAGCTGGAGAATGTCCTGCAAGGTGAATATTAGTGAATGTAAAATTACCACCTTCACTTTGGTCAAAAAGCAGTTGTCCCCAAAGAGCATCAGGCTGACTCGACGTAAAGGTTACCGGCTGATCGTTTGTGCCCTTGGATTCAATTGATCCCTCAATAATCAAATCCGTTCCGGAAGAACTACCAGGCTCCACTGTACCATCCATCATTACAATGGTTCCAGGCTGAACGGTAAGTATATGACCTTTAGGTATGGTTACGTCTCCAGTGAGCCTTAGAACACCGCTCCATGAAGTGGAGATTCCTGTAAGAGCACCTGAAATTTCACGCACCTCCTCACCCGCAAGGCTCTTGACCGACTTAGTCACTTTCTGGCCATTTGAACTAGCGCTCAAAATAAAATCACCAGGATCCTCGCCACTACCCGCTGTTTGGCCAATTACTGCTAGATTAAAGCTGATATCAGAGCTGCTGTCGTCCCCTTGTTTAATTTCTACAGCAAGTGTATTGCTGCCATCTATCAATAAACTGCTAGGCAAATCAGTAATACGAAAGATTTCGTCTTCGTCAGGGGTATCATCTCCGTCAACGGTATACTCGTCGTATGCCATATTCGAAACCATGTTCGAAGTCTTATATAATTCGACACCATTTAGATAAACAATGGCACCGTCATCATAAAGAAGGCGTAACTCTAGGCCGGTAACCTGAGATGAATCCTGAACATCAAAAACCGTACGGAAGTATGTAGTCGCATGCTTGTTATTCCTTGAATCACCATAGCTGACTTCGGTCGCCTCATCATCATCACCATAGCCTAATTCAGCCGGACCAGATTCCCATTGCGAGTCATCAAACTCAGGCAATCGCCATGCAATTCCCTGATCAGAACCATTATCAAGGTATTTCCATGTAGCTCCAAGAGGCAGAAGAGTCGTCGGTTCCCCCCCGGGTCCTCCCCCAACAGTAACTAAAGCACTTCCCACACCATTGCGGATATCAATCTTATTAGGAGTAATGGATACTCCGGGCGTTTCCGCATTCAGTATGGCTGTCGCATCCCATACGTCGGTTGCATAAGAACCATCAGCTCTTCGGAAATCAAGCTTAACCAGCATTGGCACACCCGGTTTATAACTGTCACGAACCATCATATTGAGAGAACCCTGCGCAACTCCACCTGACAATGTGCCAGAAACCTCAGTCACAGATCCAGTGTCATACCAAACGTCTAGATGCTCGATATGTTTGAGCAAACCAGACCCGAATTTTCCCGAGTAAAATTCAATTACGACCCGGTTTAGCCCTGGGTTAAGCACCTCTCCGCCCCCTTCTGGTACACTCAAAGACCAAACCCCATCCTTTGCGTTCATCACCGCAAGAACACCGTTAACCAAAACGGCTCGGACTTCCGCAGCATGAAAATCACCTGAGAAATTGACTGAACCAGAACTGGTACGCAGATAACCTTCCTGAGTGGCAGACAGGTTTGATGTGGCGGAATAGCTCCGCGGTATCTGCGATAAGACATTGGCAATTCGCTCTGGAACAAATTCCTGTAAACCTTCAAGCGCATTGTCAGACACAAATCCACCAACCGCGCGCGCAATGACCGGTTGAATGATTTCAGGGCGATATACGCGGTCGATAAGATCGAGAAATTTTGCGTAGTACAAGGGAATGATGTCCGGATGGTTTAGAAACTTTTCCAACCCATCAAGGTCTGTGTACCCCCAGATATCCTTAGTAGGATTACCCCGAAGCAGAGTGTCGAGGTCATGAGGAACAAATCTGAACCGTTGATCCTTAATGCCACGGTAAAGCACATAATCGTCACCCTTCCCGTCGTTTAAGCCTCCCTCGCGATTGCCTAGAAGTGAATCAACTGCTAGATGGGTTAACCATTGATCAACATTAACATGTTTAGAGATGTTCTCGAGGTACCCCTCGTTGGGCAGGTTATTCAAAGCGTCAGTCAAAGCAATGATGTCATTCCAGTCATCTTCCGATGAATTCGTTTGCTTGAAATATGTATTGCGATAGGCATCAGCATCCTCACCTTCGTAACGAAGATCACCTTCATCACCTGTATCCTCGTCATCACGAACCTGGTATAAATTACCGTTTGGGTCCTCCGGCCAATGTGCCGCTGTAAAATCGCTGTCCAGCGTCTCAACCATTGCATAAGAACCATACATGAGGGGACCGCCTGGTTGCGCGAGATCCTCTCCGTTAATCCTTAATTGAACAGCAATCGTGTCGGGAACCTCAACGCCCATTAACTGAAACAACCAAGCACCTGATGTTTGTGAATGCACATAGCGACAATTAAACTTCATCGCACTGGCTCCCTTCCATTTTTGGTCCGATGGAAAAATTACTAAGTAATTGTTTGGTGGACCATCCCTGGATCCTGCCCCTCTATTCCTCACGCTTGCACCATATATGCTTTTAATGCTGGTGCTCTCTGCACTAACAAAGGTAACGTTCATCTTCGCGTTGCTTTCTGAACGGCTTGAACTAGTACCAATATCCTCAATTTCTTCCTTTTCCTCATCGGTCATAATCAAGTAATAGACCGGCTGAGCGCCAGGCTCATTTGACGAGAGGCTATCAAAAGCATCATTTACCTGATATAACGCATTGCAACGATTGCCTCCTCCTTCGACCTCAGCCGGCCAACTCCTTGAATCCAGTCCATCACCAGCTCTAACAAAAAACTCAATAATCGCACCATCACTCTGCGGAGGGATGATGCCGGAGAAATTGTCATCGCCGTCAAAATTCATTAGCACTGACTGGAAATCAGTAACGCCATCCTCTCTCCAGAAAAGACGCACACTTAAACCAGAAAGTTCACCTTCATCACGCAACTCACAACTAACTGTAACCTCATCATTTGACTGTGGGATTTGAGGCCTATGCTTCACATTGCGTATAATTGGGGCAATGTTATTAGCAGCTATTGAGTTTAGTTGGCCAGGAGTCCCACCAACCTCAAGGGAGCTCCCCCAGTTCTGTCCATTATTGTTGCTTAACAACGGATTGATTAACTCAAGCGATTTACCCTGCCCGTCGTGTGCTGCTGACCATACCCATCCCCTGTATCCCCTATCATCAGGACCCCGTGCCCTTATAGCCCAGTCTCCCTCATCAGCATAATTCACTTCATCGACTTTTTCACCTTGCCCATCACGCAAAACAATCCGCTCGCCAGAGTTTTTCAGCTTCCCTTCCCAAGGTCCAACTACATTTTCAACGCCGGGATACCTTTGCTCAAAAATGGATAGGTTTGCTGCAACTACAATGTATGAATTTGACTCAATCACACCACCCTGGAAAAGAAAATCCACACCTTTGTCAAGACGGTAGCCCTGTAAGTCAAACGCCACGTCAGAGCCATTGTAAATCTCAATATATTCAGATCCTGTCTCTTCAGGTAACCCGCCTGGGTTATACATTATTTCCGATATAACAAGGTCACATCTTGCCTCTTTAGAAAGAAAACTGAGACAACAAAGTAAATATAAAAAAAATACTAAAAGCGGCCGTTTGCGGGAGCTCTTCATTTTGCTTTTGGGGGAAAAGGGTTTTTTGATAAGACAATATAATTTTACCCTTAATTGACTCAGTCACAAATAATATCAGACAGGAAAAAAGGCTGAATCAAAATACCTGAAATGAGGTTAAGGCCTACTAAAGTTAAGTCAGCAAATAATGCAATGACCAGCTAGAGGAAGCCCTGTTAATCTTCCATCTAAACAAGTAAAGCCATTAAGCCCCCAATGCCTCGAATTCAAATCTTATCCCTGCACCATCTAACGAACAGAAGAAATTGTCGGGTTTTATTTTTTGCATGGTTCGTCATGCTTTTCATCCTGAGCTCAATTCCTGGGCACCAAGACCCACAAAGAAACGTTATTTTTGCCGACAAGATCGCTCATGTCGTTTATTTCAGCCTTGGGTCAACCTTCTTCATGCTTACACTCTCTCAATCAAGCTTGCCCCCCCGATCTCAATTGCATCTTTTTATCTCCTGTATTTTGATGACTTCTGCGGTAGGAATATACGATGAATGGCACCAGACTTTTACCCCTAACAGAGACGGCAATAGCCTCGGGGACATTTTTGCCAATGTGACAGGTGGTGCATTGGGTTATCTTGCCGGTTGGCTCCTCATTAGACGACAAATTTATCCACACGCATCACCTTGCAAGCAAAGGATGACGATATAGATTCGAGTCCCGCCATACTTCATAATGAATAACCGTATAGACGATCTCTTCAAAACACTAGCCGAGGAGGAAAAAGCAGCTTTTGTTGCATATGTATGCGCAGGCGACCCAGATTCGCATACCTGCGTTGAAATTCTCCACGCACTTGACAAGGCCGGAGTTGACCTCATCGAGATAGGTGTCCCCTTCTCCGATCCGCTCGCAGACGGAATCGTAAACCAAATGGCTGCAGGACGAGCGTTGGAAGGTGGCGCAAGCGTCGAACAAACTCTGGATATAATAAGGGAATTCCGCAAAAACTCTGAGACCCCCATCGTTCTTTTCACCTACTTGAATCCTATCTATGCTTACGGATTCAAAAAGTTTCATGAAGACGCCCATAGCGCAGGAGCAGATGGCATCCTCAATCTTGACCTGCCCCCCGATGAGGAATCCATCAACAATGAACTTTCAGAGACAAACAAATTACTAAATATCAGGATCATTGCACCAACAACCCCTCCAGAACGAATCTCAAAGATTACCGGAACCGGAAGGGGGTTTATTTACTATATATCAAGAGAAGGAGTAACAGGTGCACGCACTGAATTAGCAGAAGGAATCGGTGAACAAGTCAATCTCATTAAAGAGCACACAAACCTTCCTGTGGTTGTTGGCTTCGGCATTTCAACACCTGAACACTCAGCCGAGGTTGCTAAAGTCGCAGATGGAGTTGTGGTGGGTAGCGCCATCGTAAAGAGAATTGCACAGCATGCTGATACCAAAGATCTCTGTGGAAGAGTTTATGAATTCGTAAAACCTCTTGTTGATGCTGCAAAGTCGGTTTAGAACGCAAAAATAATGCAAAAATTCACTAAAATGAACGGAGCCGGCAATGATTTTATCATGCTGAACAATCCAGAACTGAAACTTTCTCTGAATACTGATCAGATTAGTCAACTTTGTGACCGGCATCGTGGCATTGGAGCTGATGGGCTAATCATTGTTGAACCCGCCGCTGAGGGCAAAAACTTAAGGATGCGTTATTACAACTCAGATGGTAATGAGGCGGAAATGTGTGGAAATGGAGCAAGGTGCTTTGCTAGATATGTAGATCGAATCTTTGCACTTGAAGGCAAGCCTCTAGAATTCCAAACAATGGCTGGTCCTGCTGCCGCACATTTTCATGGAGAAGAAGTACAATTGCATCTCAGCGATCCCTTCGACCTCGTAATGGATACAGAAATCAATGTAAATGGACAACGGATGACTGTGCACTCGATAAATACGGGAGTCCCTCATGCGGTGATAATCACTGACCACATTGATGACTCCGGAGTGATTGAACTCGGAGCTGCTGTCCGCTATCACGATCACTTCAAACCTGCGGGAACAAATGTCAATTTCCTGACTGCTAACAGTTTAAATGAGATTTCAATTAGAACTTATGAGCGTGGGGTAGAGAACGAAACCCTTGCATGCGGAACAGGCATGGTTGCTTGCGCAATCATCCATGATCAAATAACCGAATCTGGAGCCCCTATTAATGTTTTAGTTAAGGGCGGAGATACCCTCAAAGTGGAATGGGAACTCGAAGGCATGCGCCATGAGAATGTCACGTTGACAGGCCCTGCAGAATTTGTATTTGATGGAGAAATCAATGTTTAATGGAGCACATACAGCACTAGTAACCCCCTTTCGAGAACGCGAATTTGACGAGCCCGCATTCAGGAAACTCATCGAAACTCAGTTCGAAAATGGCATTGCCGGAATTGTCCCCTGTGGGACCACTGGAGAATCGCCCACGCTCTCTCACGATGAACATGCCCGTGTAATAGAGATTGCTATTGACGCCGCCAAGGGAAAAGGACTGGTAATTGCTGGCACAGGATCAAATTCAACACGTGAAGCAATTGCAATGACTCAATCTGCAGAGCGTGCAGGAGCTGATGCGGCATTACTGGTTTGCCCTTATTACAATAAACCTTCACAAGAAGGGCTGTTCCAACACTATAAGGCGATTGCAACATCAACGAGCCTGCCTCTAATGCTCTACAGCATTCCTGGCCGTTCTGTTATTGAAATCACAGTTGACACCCAAGCACGCCTGCATAACGAATGCCCGAACATTATGGCAATGAAGGAAGCAGGCGGCTCCCCTGAACGTGTCAGCCAAATTAAGGAGCAGTTGCCGGATTCTTATCAAGTTCTCAGTGGAGACGATGCCCTAACTCTGCCTTTCATGGAACGTGGTGCCGTTGGGGTCGTTAGCGTGGCCTCTAACCTTATTCCTGCCCAACTGGCCTCACTGGTATCCTCAATGCTATCCGGCAACTTGGAACAGGCAAAGAAAATTGATATGGAGTGTGCCCCACTGTTTGAGGGGTTGCTTTCAATGGAAACCAATCCTGTGCCAATCAAAGAAGCTCTAGCCATCACTGGCTTGATGACAAATGAACTGAGGCTTCCACTAATAGGTCTCTCAAATGAAAAGCACGATCAGCTTACCCGCATGCTTCAAAAAATGGGATTAGCCAATTAAATTTTCACCGTAAATTCTACGTCCTTAAGCTCTCTAATATCATGTCAGAACCTTTAAAATTACTAGTTACAGGATGTAATGGACGGATGGGAAAGGCCATAATTTCCTGTAGCGAAAACCATGACTCCTTACATGTGGAAGAGAAAATTGATATTGGCGATTGTCTAGAAAGCACGCTTGAAAGGTGCGCAGCGGTCATTGATTTCAGTTTTCACACTTTCACCAGTCAACTCATCGCGGAATGTGTAAGGCAAAAGAAACCTGCTGTAATAGGAACAACAGGACACACCGATGAGGAAATTGAAATCATAAACAACGCCACGAAAACCATTCCTGTCGTGATGTCTCCAAACTTCAGCATTGGAGTCAATACTTTGTTCTGGTTAACAGGTAAGGCAGCAGAGACTCTTGGGAAAGGGTACGATCTGGAAGTAGTGGAGATGCACCACCGTCTCAAGCAGGATGCCCCTAGCGGCACCGCCAAACACCTCGCCGAAATTCTTGCAAATAAAACAGGGCTTTCATACAACGACGACACCGTACATGGCAGAAAAGGAATCATTGGGCCAAGGACAGACTCAGAGATCGGCATGCACTCAATGCGTGGCGGTGATGTTATTGGTGACCACACCGTCGTCTACGCCGCTTCTGGCGAAAGGGTTGAACTTACTCACAAAGCCTCCAGCAGGAACACTTTTGCAAATGGCGCACTACGTGCAGCAGGGTGGCTAAAGGATAAGATGCCTGGCATGTACGACATGCAGGATGTGCTCGGATTAAACACTTAAAGCACGCATTTGCCCATGAGAGTTGAGGTTGGAATCGGATTCGGTTCAAACATGGGCGACCGCCTTGCAAACATGGCAGAAGCTCGAAAGCTCTTGCTCCAATCATGTGCAGACTCAACGAAAGCCATTTTTTCACCTGTATTTGAAACGCCCCCTATCGATTGCGCCCCTGGAACAACACCATTTTATAATGCCGTCGGAGAATTCACTTTCAGCACAACTCCAGAGTCCATTCTCGAACTCTGCCTACGTATTGAACAGACTATGGGGCGAGACAATATCCATGAAGTAAATACCCCGCGTCCGATTGATCTTGATCTTCTTTATGCCGGAGGTTTTGTAAAGACGACACCAGAGCTAACCGTTCCTCACCCAAGGTTAACCTCACGACTCTTTGTATTAGCACCTCTTGCCACCATACGTCCCAACCTTAAGCTGCCCGGTGACAATTCCAGCATAATGGATCATCTAAATCGACTAACCCATAATAAGCAGCAATTTCCTATTGTTAGCAGAAACTGGTAATGAGCGAATCTACTAGCATTAGCCGGGAAGATAAACTCAGGCATTTAGTTAAGAGTAAAGGCAGAAAAGCTGTCACTGCTCTAACAGCGTATGACTATGCTGTAGCAAGAATTATTGATGAAGCGGGAATTGATATCATCCTGGTAGGCGATTCACTTGGCATGATGGTCTTTGGACATGAAGACACAACAAAGGTCACAGTTTCTATGATGAAACATCATGTTGCAGCCTGCCGTAATGGAGTTGCTAGGTCCATCCTCGTCGCTGACATGCCTTACCGTAGTTATGAAGACGATCAAACCGCGATTGCGACAGCAACTGAGCTCGTCAGCGCAGGAGCAGACGCGGTCAAACTGGAAGGAGGAAAGGCTATTCTCTCGCAAATAAATGCTATTCTCG
>MDTA01147837.1_pt1 | contig 12583 bp, 6 predicted proteins | sample 811151 | NCBI WGS metagenome assembly MDTA01 (sample SAMN05326648, study PRJNA326480) | marine metagenome | isolation source: seawater | place: Indian Ocean: South | collected 2010
GAGGACCTCAATCTTTTAAGCGGTAAGGAGAGGCTATCCTCCACCAGATCAGGTCTTCGTATCCGCAATTCCTTCCAGCCTGCTCGGCTTTTCCAGGAGGAAGGCCTTCCATCCTTTCCGTTCACGCCCTGATTCTGGTGGATCGATTCACAGGCCTGTTCGACCTTTTCAAAAAATTCGTTGGATGCCTCATGGGCTTCGCTGACCTGCTGAACCATCTTCCCTTTCTTGAGCAGGGAAAGCAGTCCTTTCTGGCTCCTGGGGTTCCACAATTTATTGAGGGCAAAGCTCACCTGACCGCTGGAGAGGCTCAGTCCGATGTGTCTGGAAGCCACCTGTTCCATGGTGTGTGCTTCATCGAAGACAACAAAATCATTCTTGAAGAGCACCCCGCCTTGCCCGGGCTCATCCACCGTGTTGAGCAAGGTAAAGAAAAGGGTATGGTTGAGAACCAGCACATCGGCCGAGAGAATCCGCTGACGAGCCTTTTGAAAAAAACACGGCGGATGCGTCTGCGAGAAGTCCGATTTAGGGCCGCATGATTTGGGGGAGCACAAACCTCGCTCGGAACAGACCTGTGACCAGAGGTTGGGGCTCGGGGCCTGATCCAAATCAGACAAACTCCCGTCGGTAGTGGTTCTGGACCACTCAAGCAGTTGTTGAAGTTCGGCACTCTCAGGCGTGGTAAAAAGACCGTCAGACATGCGGCATGCCTTTTCGAGGCGTTTGGTGCACAGATAATTCTGGCGACCCTTGAGCATCGTATAGGAAAAACTCACCGGAAGGATCGCCTGGAGCATGGGCAGGTCCTTCTCTACCAGCTGCTCCTGCAAGTTGATGGTGTGCGTACTGATGATGGCTTTTTTACCTGCCTTGGCAGCGAAGAGGATGGATGGAATCAGATAGGCAAGGCTTTTACCCACGCCAGTCCCCGCCTCCACAATGAGATGTTCGCCGTGAATCAGGGATTCAGCGACCGCGCGGGCCATGGCTTGCTGCTGGGGGCGGTATTCGAAGTTTCGGGCCTTGGATAGCAGTCCGCCTTCGGAAAAAACGGCATCCACTTCCTCGATCAGTGATTCGTGCGGGATATCCGCCGGCTCAAATTCTGTTGCCCTGATCATGACTTTAAACCCTGTGCGACTTCGGGTCAGCCCAGATCCGGAAGCCGATCGGTTATCGACTGTTGGGCGAGGTTTTTGACCAGCTTGTGCGCGGGCAAGACCCCTCGCCACAACACGTTGGGGTAGATGACTGAATGCCGCCCCAGCACACTCCCCGGACTGACCACTGCATTGCAACCAATTTCCACGTGATCGCCAATAATCGCCCCCAATTTCATCAAACCCGTTTCCACCTTTTGACCATGAGTCGCCTCAGCATCGATGCGAATGACACCGTTGTTCCATTTCACATTCGAAATCTTGGCGCCCGCACCCAAATGCGAGCGAAAGCCAAAAATAGCATCTCCCGCATAATTCATGTGAGGAACCATCACCTGATTGAAGAGCAGGCATTGCTTGAGTTCGGTGCCATGCCCGACCACACACTCATCCCCCACGATCACGTTGGAGCGGATGTAGGCACCATGCCGGATCTGGCAATTGCGGCCAATGACCGCAGGCCCGAGAATGACAGCTCCCGCTTCAATGCGAGTCCCCTCTCCAATCGATACGTTTTCCCCCACAAAGGCGGCAAGACGAGTGTCTACCGAAGGGTCGACATGAAATGAGATGGCTGAAAGATAATCCTCCAGCTTCTTGAGGGCATCCCAAGGCATTCCACACGCATCGAATAATGAAGCATGAGCCGTCTGCTCAAGATTCAAGTAGTCTTGGATGCGAAACATGGGGCGATACTAAATTTCCCTAGATAGTTTAAAAGGACATTCTCGCAAAGGACGATGCAAAGGAAATCCTGCAGCTGTTCCACCGACCCTGACGCATGCCTCCACCTGAGAATCCTCATCCGATGAAACGATTCATTCCCTTGGGAACAAAAAATTTGGGAGACGGGGATCCTCCAAGCAGTCCGTTTAGTTCGTATCCGTGGTGGTATTGGCAGCGAAATTGCTTTAGAAGTCTCGTTTTTGGTGGATATCACGCTTTTGAAGACAAAGTATGTTAACAGTTTTTTCGTCTCCCTCATCGTTGCGGTCTGACTTGGTCAAGCTGGCAGCGAGACCTCTCACTCTGAGGCTTTCCAAAAGGAATGGTACTGCCACGTTGATACTTTTTTTCTTGGTTCTGCCCCAAATCCTGATGCTCGCAGCAACGGAAGCATCCTGGCAAACCAGACAAGCCTTGCCGATGGAAGAGCAAGTTGAGGAACTTGAGCCACCCTTCCTGCTGACTCAAACCGGTTCAGCTTCGATCCCAATCAACGCCTCCTTTGAATTGTTCGTCGAGGCTTCGGGGAGTGAACCGCTGCATTATAAGTGGTTTTTCAATGAGGTTCCCATCGAAGATGCACAGACAACCAAGTTGTTCTTTGAAACTTTTCAAGCAGAGCAGGTCGGGCACTATCATATCACCGTCTCCAACGCCGCAGGTATCACCCAAAGCGCTCCGATGACCCTTTCACTCAATCCTTCGCTGACCCCTGAGCAGATCTTGATTGATTGGGACGCAAAATATGAAAGTGATGAAGGGTCCAACGTTTTCCCAGTTAAAGCCTTTCACGACGGACTGGGTGGAAGCTTGTCGGCAGGCACTTTCTATTCAAAGGAAGACCAGAAATCTCGCTTCCTGATTGCCACGCATGATGCGGGAGGGACATTGAAAAAAGCTTCGTTTCCAAGCTACTCCGATCTTAGCCGCGAACAAGCCCTGGCAGCCATGACTCTTTCCAATGGCTGGATCGTTGTGGGTGGCAGGAGCCGGCTCCCACTGTATGGCAACCCGGCAGTCGATCCAAAGCCTATCGAGTTTCCTTTCCTGGTAGCCGTCAATACCCAGGGGGAAGAAAAGTGGAGGCATGTGTCACCCGCATTACGGGATGGTGCCTTCGATACCTTTCAATGGCTGGATCTACGCCAAGGTCCCGGGGACAGCCTCTTTCTTCTCGGGCAGGCCACTCGAGGTGACGAAGACCGCTTTTTCATGGAAAGGATGGATGTTCCCGGTGGGCAGTCCTCCTGGTTCCGCTGGTTGGATTCAGAGCAAAGCGAAAACAGTCCATGGACACCAAATGGATTGGGAGTCCACTCGCAGGGAAGGCTGTATCTTTCCAGCACCCGCGCCGATGATGCGGGAGTTCTCCTCGAGTCGAAGATCACGGCGTTCGACCTGAGCGGCGACTTCCTGTGGGAAACCTCCTCGACAGCATTGGGCTTGGGTCCGTTACAACCGATCGAGATGCTGCAAACCGCAAATGGCGCTACCTATGTCGTTCATGAACGCTGGAACACCCCGGAAGATGCGGATATCGAAATATGGCTGCTAAACGCCTCGGGAACTCTCCTGTGGAGACAAATCATTGCCCTGCCTGATGGAACGGCAGAACGCCCCTCGGCAATGAAGGTCAACCATCAGGGAGACCTCATCCTTGCCGGGACCACCGAAACAGCCCTGCAGGGTCGTCAGATCCTTTTGGGCACCCTACAACAAGATGGAACAAGCTCGTGGTTCGTGCTTCTGCCACCATCGATGGCAGGTGCTGAAGACAAAGTGACCGATCTCGCCATCGACGACCAGGACAGCATCATCCTGGTCGCCAACCGGGCAGGCGTTGCCTCAGGAGGCGATATCGCCACCATCAAATTCAACCGCGAGGGATCCCTGGTCTGGGAGGCACGTTTCAGTGAGCCCGAACTGAGTGACCAGATAGCGAGTGGCGTTGAGTGGGCTCAGGACGGTGGACTCATATTGTCAGGATTCACTCAGGTGGGAGATGAAACACGCATGATCACCTTGAAACAATCCATCAAGAAATCACAAGCCAACGAACTTCCGCAAGCCTCCTGGGTTCGGGAACCTTTTGCCGGCACCTTAGCAGGTCCGGGGAGCTGGGTGGCTGAGCTCATCACCTCTGATAAGGATGGTTCCGTCACGCGCGTCGATTTTCTTCAAGACAATCAGTTCCATTCAAGCGACAGCGAACCGCCGTTTTCCATGACCTTTGAAGCGCGCGTATCAGGCACCACAACCTACTATGCCAGGATTTTTGATGACCAGGGAGGCGTCAACATTTCCGGGGCCTTGCACGTCACCGTCAAGGTGACCGATGAAAATATCCCCTTTTTCACGAAACCCATGGATCCATTCATTCTAAGCGGACAGGATCCGATTACCTTGGATCCCGGGGTCAGTGCCTTGCCTCCATTGCGCCTCCAATGGTTCTTGAATGGGCAACGACTGGAAGGGGAAACAGGATTGGCGTTGGAAATCCCTTCCCCTCAAATGCGATCCCATTCCGGCACCTACACCCTTCGGGCACAGAACGATGCCGGTCGAAGTATTTCCACCCCCGTGGTTGTCTCTCTGGACTGGCCATTCGAATCAGGTGGAGATCTTTTTTCCGAGCCTGTTGAAATGACCGGAAACGCAGGTCAGCTTCGATCCAGCAATGTCGGGGCCACGGCGGAAACGGATGAGCCCACCCATGCCCATCGACCCGGAGGTTCTTCAGTCTGGTTTCGCTGGCGACCGACCGAAACGGGACTTGCGCGCATCTCGCTGGAAGGTTCCAGTTTTGACACGCTCCTTGCCGTCTATGCCGGAAGCTCCATCCAACAACTGACTCGGGTGACTGAAAACGATGATTCGGAAGGAGACCGGACCAGTCGGGTGACCTTTGATGTTTTTGCGGGAGTCGACTACCTGATTGCGATGGATGGCTTCCTTGGTGCGGAGGGAAATATTCTCATGGACTGGACGCTGGAGCCTGAGGCAAACGCTTCACCCGACACCAGCCCTTTACCCACAAGAAGCATCCGGAATCGCGATCTTGCCGAAGGTGCGTCCATCGTGCTCGATTATGGTCTGATAGCCCCGTCGACGTCGACCTATCAATGGTATCGCAATGGGCACCTGCTTGGTGGAGCCACTGGGAAAACCTTGCGTGTTGCCGAACATTTTACCCGACAGCATGCTGGCAGATACACCCTCGCGGTCAAAACACCCGAACAGGCATGGCTTTCTCCATCCAGCGACCTCTCTCTGGACTGGCCCGTCCAGGAACCCAGGGATGCCTTCGGTGATGCGATGCCGTTGACTGGAGATTCAGGTCATCTTCGAACCCACAACCGGGCAATGAGCCAGGAAGAAGGTGAACCCTTACATGCCGGGATCACCGGAGGGCATTCCATCTGGTTTGAATGGACACCCTCCGAAAGTGGTCATGCCAGCGTTTCACTGGAAGGCTCAAGCCTGGACACACTATTGACCGCTTATCAGGGCCAGACCATCGATCAACTGACCACCGTCGGCCACGATGCAGATGGAGGAAACCTCAGCACCAGCCAGCTCGAATTCGCCGTTCAAGCTGGCGAGTCCTATCGCATTGCAGTGGATGGTTTCAACGGACAAACCGGCAACATCCTCATGAGCTGGCATTTGGAGCCAGGCGTGGATTCCATTGCGGTTGTGATTTCTCCAAAGGCACCCAGCGCCAGATGGGGCCATCCTTACCAGCTCGAAGCGACCATTGCTCCATGGAATGAGACCTATCAACTTCAGTGGCATCACAACGGAATCCCTATCGAAGGTGCCAACTCAGCCATCCTCTCCTTCGAATCCATGGCCGATCACCATACCGGTTATTACACACTTGCCGTGAAGACCTCGAGTGATGCCTCTGTCAGTCAAACGGTATCGCTCTCCATCAGTCTTCCAGGGCCCCATGGCAAATTCAGTGACCTGACCTTGGCGGAAAAATTTGGTACCCTCTATGAGCACGTTCGAACGCACGATCCTGAAAAACCCAGACAAGCTTCTGAACCTCCTTCACCCTCCCCCTTCATTTCGGCCTACAGCGGAAAACATCTGGTGGTAGTTCATGAGTCCCATCGTGAAATGCTCGAGCCCTTTCATGATTCCGAGTTGGGGGCGGCATCCGCATGGTTTGCTTTCCAGCCTCCGGTGGATGGTATTCTGGCACTGAATCTGGAGACCCCATCTGAGACCGCAGCTCTGGGTGTTTATCAAGCTCAGGGTCCATCCTTCCCAGAAATCAAGGATCACCTGGGAACCCTAACCACGCTAAAAGAACCACAGGAAATCGGAAAACTCTTACCGGTTCACGCAAAGGAAACGTATTTCATTGCGGTGGAAGCAGGTCGGGAAGCGATCCCTGAAATCATGACCTTGAGTCATGAACTCCTGATCGACATGGCCATTGAGCCGATCTTTCCAACCACAGCCAAACCCTCCTTCCAGATCTCGACCCCTCCGGGGATCCCCTTCATGATTGAAGGGAGTGTTGACCTCCTGGAGTGGACGATTGTTGAGCAAGAGCGTGCCTTGGATGGCCAATACACATTTGATAATCACCCATCCCTGGATCAGCCCTACCAGTTTTTCAGAGTGCGCACGGCAAATTGACGGCATCTTGCTGGATTTTCCGCTGGCCACCCCATGCCCACATCACCGAGAATGCATGCCATGCCATGCCTCCGCTTTCTATTGCTTGCGTGTTTATGGACCTGGGCCGCTATTGCACAGTCAGAAAGACCCAACATTTTGATGATCATGGCCGATGACCTCGGCTTCTCCGACTTGGGCTGCTACGGCTCTGAAATCCACACCCCTTACCTCGATCAGATGGCCCGCAGAGGTTTGCGCTTCACTCAGTTTTACAACACAGCCAAGTGCCACTCCTCGAGGGTCTCATTGCTGACAGGTCTTTATTGCGATCAAGCTGGCAGCGAGAGCCTGAGCCGTGGAACCACGATAGCGGAGGTTCTCCGAGAGGCAGGTTATTTTACTGCCATGTCAGGCAAGTGGCACCTGAGTGGACAGCCCACTGATTTTGGATTTGACCGTTACTGGGGACACCTCTCCGGAGCCGTCAATTTTTTCAAGGGTGACGATTCGTTTCGCTACAATGGTAAGAAATGGCCTGTCCCCCAGCAGCTCAATGGAAGACCTTTTTACACGACCCATGCCATGACCGACTTTGCCATTGAGTTCATGGAAGAAGCTTCTCAGACCAACCAGCCCTTCTTTCTGTATGTGGCCTACAACGCGCCTCATTACCCCCTCCAGGCACCTGAGGAAGCCGTCAGAAAGTATGAGGGTCAATATGACATGGGTTGGGACAGGCTCCGCAAGGAACGTCATGCAAGACAACTTGAATCACGGTTGCTTCCCTCAAAATGGGGCCTCTCTCCTCGCCCCGATCACGTTCCCGCGTGGTCGAGTCTGACGGCATCCGAGCAATCATGGGAAGCCGATCGCATGGAAGTCTTTGCCGCCATGGTGGATGTCCTGGACCAAAGCATCGGCAGACTGATGGAACAATTGAAAAAACAGGGTGCTCTGGAAAACACCCTCATCATGTTTTGCTCCGACAATGGGGCCTGCCCGTTCGAACGCACCCGGGGACGCTACCTCAAACCCTGGGACCCGGATTCCTACTGGACCTACGATGCCAGCTGGGCGCATGCCGGTAATACCCCGTTCCGGCTCTACAAGCAAAACCAGCACGAGGGAGGCATCAGTTCCCCCATGATTGTGCATTGGCCAAAGGGGCTTTCATCGACCACGGGTGCTGGCATTCGCTCCCTCAAGGATGGTTCACGAGCCACCGATCAGCCCGCTCACCTCATCGACATCATGGCTACGGCACTCGAACTGGGAAAGGCTTCCTATCCAGAGAGGGCAGGCACTCGGAAAGTAGATCCCCTGATGGGGCGCTCCCTGGTTCCCATTTTCAAGGGCCAGATGCGGCCTGAGCACGATCCCCTGTATTTTCACTTTGGAACCGATCGTGCCCTGCGCAAGGGCTCCTGGAAGCTCGTCAGTGCCAAAAAGGGAGCCTGGGAGTTGTACGATCTGGATACCGATCGCACCGAATTGTACGATCTCTCTGGCCAACATCCTGACAAGGTGAAAACCATGGCGAATGAATGGTTTGAGTGGGCGGAAAAAGTCGATCGGCTCCGCGGTAAGGCACTGGCACCGGTACAACGGCGCATCACGCCATTGGATTTCCGACGGGATACCACCAGCGGAGATTATCGAAAGACACCCTGAACCTTGCATCCTTCATGAGAACCCCATCCATACGCATCGACCATCGACCTTTGATCATTCTTCTAATTTGTTTCCTTCCATGGGGAGCTGCCCCGGCTCAGGAATCCCCTGCTAAAGATGCCGAAAGGCGCTTCCAGCCTCGCTTTGACCCCGTTCAGGAGAAGATCGAAGGCTGGACCGTCCACATCGAGCCATCCCTCAAGAAGAATCCAGAGGGACGTCAGGCATTGCGCATGCTCGCCGACCACCTCCACCGCATCAGCATCCTTGTCCCCAAAGCTCCGCTGGAACGCATGCGTCGGCTCGAAATATGGATTGAGGAGGATCATCCCCGGCTCAAGTCCATGCAGTATCATCCCAGTCAATCGTGGTTACGGGCCAACAAGCATGATCCCAGATTGACTCGCAAAGTCCACATCCCAGTAGCCCGACAGCTCCTCTCCAGATCTCAGCTGCTCAAGCATCCGGCGGTGATCCTGCACGAGCTGGCGCACGCATACCATGATCAGATCCTGGGCTTTGATCATCCGTCCGTGATCCAGGCGTTTGAGAAAGCAAAAGCCTCAGGCACCTATGAAAAGGTGCTTCTCTACACCGGGGCTGAAGTCGAGCATTATGGCTTGAACAACCATAAGGAGTATTTTGCGGAAGGAACCGAAGCCTACTTCTATCGCAATGACTTTTTTCCCTTTGTGCGGGCCGAACTCGCCCTGCATGATCCCTCACTGCATGAGCTTCTGGAAACAATCTGGGGGCCTGCCCGTTAGGGCTTGAATCCTGAGGGCTAGTTGCTGGGCCGCGGAGGCCAGGGGATGTCGCTTCGTTTGGGTTCAGTCGTCCGAACCTGAATCCAGGGTACATCGCGCGTTCCACGAGGGTTGGTGACAATGGTCTTGGAAAGCGTATCGGGATCCTGCCATTTCTTAATTTCCGAATGCCCGTCAGCAAAGGAGAAGCCACAAGCCCCATTGTGGTAATTGGCGGGCATGTTGCCCCACTGATGCACCCGATTGACAAAAGTCAGATGGTAGCCGTCGTCGATGGCATCAGGGTGTTCATCCAAAAAGACATACTTGTTGGAGGGCGCAATAATGGCCGATTGCTTACGAAAGGTATAAAAATCCTTATCGATCTCATCGGTATACCAGCTGTCCCCATTGATGCAGCCGTTCATCGACATGCTTCGAACCCTCGGATAGACCTCCCGTCCAATCTTGGCAGTACTTTTATCCGCAGGGCATTTGTAAATTTTGAGAGACTGGTTGTAGTCCCAAAGAAGACCCCTCGGGGAAGTCAGCAAAGTCGTATTGGTTGCGTCTGTCGGGGTCTTGAGCCAACCCTCCACCCACCCTTTCTGACTGCCGGTTCCATTAGGCACCAACCGATCACTGTGATCCCCCGGATACATGTGCCACGCCAACCCCAATTGCTTCAGATTGTTCATGCACGATATGCCTTGTGCCTTGGTCTTGGCTTTGGAAAGAGCCGGAAGGAGCATGCCAGCCAGAATGGCGATGATCGCAATGACCACCAACAGTTCGATGAGGGTGAAGGCTCGAGATTTCTCAGTGACGTTTGAGGCTTTCATAGGGGTTCGGAAGGATTCAATTCGTAGATAGGCGGTTCAGGGAGCCCACAGTCGGAAAAACAATGCGTTTCGATCCGTCGGCAAGGTGACGTTTTGATTGTCTCCTTCGATCACCACCGTCTCACCGACAGGTTCCCAGGCACCTGTTAGGGAAGCCGTTTGCTGCAGCTCGAAAGACGCTGCAGCTGTTGGCCAGCTGAGTACGACAGAGCCCTCCTCCCCCGCGGCAACGGTCAGACGCACATCGGGTGGGAGAGGCGTCGGAGGCACAAACTCACCTTTGACAAGATGAAGGTCATCCAACAGCAGGGTGTGATCCCCTTGAGGCGTGGTCGTAAACTCAAGCAATCCATCAGAGAATAAGGGCTCAAAGGTCAGATACCGAAGATGAAAGGGTTGATTACCTCCAACTGGCAATACTTCTTCCTCCAACAGCAGCTCACCGTCAAAAGCCACCGAGTAGGCGGTGACACCCTCACCACAGCAATTCCTCGCATTGACGTAATAGTAAAGCGTGTGGGGTTCTCCCGGTTCCAGACCTTCAAGGAACTGTCCCATGGTGACAGCACCCTGAATGAAGAGAACACTGTCCTGATCCAATCCTGATCCGTTGTCCGAAAACGGACCCATGCCTGTCACATTGACACCACGTCCGCCACTGCTGAACTCCCAGCCTGCCATGGCCGCTGGTTGAATGTAGCCAACGCCCACAGGACTGCCGCTGGCTTCAAAACTGGGGTTGCGGATCACGATCTCATCCTCTTCTCCGCGGGGCAGGAGATGAATGGCATCAAGCAGAAGGGTGGCATCCCCTTCAGCTTCACTCACAAACTCCAGCAAACCCTCCGAGGTGCCTGGTTCAAAGACCACATTCTGAAAATAGTAAGTCTCCAGGCCTTCTTCCACAGAGGGAAGGATCTCCTGAACCGACCATAGTTCTTCACCACCAAAGCGGACACTCGCACCGAGGCTGCCTCCGCAGCAGTTGCGGGCATTGTAATAAAACTGCAACCAGTAGGTCTGGCCTGGATTCAATCCCTGGATTGACTGGGAAAGGCTCCCGCTACCCTGGATGAAGGCCACCTGGCGGCGATCGGGGATCAGCCCATTGTCGTGGAAGGGACCTTTGGCTTGATTGAGCCCACTTCCCCCATTCCATGAGACAATCGCGCCCACGCCGATTCCATCGGGTGCCTCATTGCTTTCAAAGCTCGCATTCTTGATGAAGGAGCTGATCACGTTGATCGCGGTGTCATTGGCCATTTCAAGGCCGGTGGGAGGGGTGATGAGCAATCTCACCGACCCCCTGCCTTTGCCCAGCACCTCAAAGGTTTGAGTGTTTTCTCCTCCTTGAACAAAGGAAAGCCTCAGTAAACCATCTTCGCCCGCCCCCACGAGGGAAGCGATACCTCCATTCGGGCTGCTGAGGGCTACATCGGCCGACTGAATGGCCAGGTAGGCCTCGGGGACGGTCACGGTGACGGCTGCTTTTTCTCCGGGGCCCAGTTCAAGAGCCGTTGGAAAGACGCTCACGGGAGGAAAGGAGGCCCCCACCTCGCCCTCCAGGTGCAGGGCATCCAGCAGTAAGGTGTGGTCGCCTTCCTGGGTCTGCAGGAATTGCGCCTGCTTCTGCACATTGTCGGCAACGAAACTCAATGCTCCTTTTCGGTAAGGGTTGCTTCCACCGACCGCACTGACAGAGGCCTTGAAAAGAGACTCCCCATCCAGAAGAACCTCTAGGTCGGGTTGATCCCCGGAACGTGCATTGTATTCAAAGCTGAGACTGTAGGTGTTGCCTACGACAAGATTGTCCAGTCGCTGGGAAAGGGAACCGATACCGTTGATGAATCCCACATATTCGGGTTCGGATGAGCGACCATTGTCGGCAAAGGTGCCGACGCCATCCAGACTCACCCCATAAGTTCCCTCCCCCACCCATCCGGCCATATGAGCCGGACTGATGATGCCGTCGGGATCCAATGTTTCTCCGCTGGCCTCAAAGCTGGGATTCATGACGGGAACCTCGCCTTCGGATCGAATCACAAAGCTGACCGCATCCAGATTCAGGGTCGCATCTCCACTGGCCGTTGTTTCAAAGGTCAGGAAACCGCCGTCAAATTCCGGAACAAAAGCGACGTTGCGGAATTTGTAGGGATTGCCATCAGTCGATGGTTTGATGTTGCTGATCTGATCCAAGGAAACATCATCCCATTTGACTTCCAGGTCGATCGTCCCTCCGCAGCATCCTCGTGCATCATAGTAAAATTGTATCCAATGGGTCTGGCCCGGGGTCAGTCCAAACACTTCCTGAGTCAGGGTTCTGGAGCCTTGAAGGAACACCACCTGTGACTGGTCCGGTATGGGAGTACCCCCATTGTGAAAAGGACCCTCCTGCAGATTGGTGCCGCTGCCACCATCCCATTCGTCCACACTTCCGTAATGCGGCCAGGCTTCAGAGAAGTTGAATTCAAAACTCGAATTCATGACCGTGATCTGAGCCGCCAGTGGCAGGGAAAGGAACAGGCCACAGAGAGCGATGATCCTTCCTGGAAAATGTTGTTTTTGTATCATGGATGGCCGTTGGTTGGGTTTTCTTTTGCTCTCGCTCAAAGAATCAGTGATTTGCTTGGTGTTGATTCGCTTCCACCCTGTCAGCTTCGACATCTCTGCCTCCTGGTTCGCGCGGAAAAGAACAGGCGAGATCCTACCTGCCGGGATGGCTCTTGATGACCAGGAGCTCCATCGAGCCAAACGACTGCTTCGCATCTGTTTTTGGCAGCATTGGCAGCAGACTTTACCC
>MDTA01076744.1_pt1 | contig 12581 bp, 13 predicted proteins | sample 811151 | NCBI WGS metagenome assembly MDTA01 (sample SAMN05326648, study PRJNA326480) | marine metagenome | isolation source: seawater | place: Indian Ocean: South | collected 2010
AAAGCATTCAAAAAATTTATTGATTTTAAACATTCAGCTGGTGAAACTGGAAACGGTAAATTTTTCATAATTGATTTTTTAATATCAATGTAAGCATCGTAATGACCTCTTCCATAGACCCTTCCTCTACCAGTTAAATCTTTAAAATTATCTGAGTACTTTTTGCAGTCACTATTTTTTGGTGAAAAAATAACCAGTTCATTTGATGCTATTCCTGAAATTTTTGCCATACCTTTAGAACATACCAAACTTATCGATCCCTCAAAATCATCAGGTCTGGCTGCTGTAGTTATTTCTAAGCTTCCAATTCCTCCATTTTTTAATTTAAATATAGCAGCAGCAGTATCTTCTACCTCAATTTTTGAGCCTAAAGTTTTAGCTACACAACTCACTTCTGTAATATTTTTTGCAAAAAATATTAACATATCAATATAATGAATTCCTTGATTTGTGAGAGCTCCTCCGTCATGAGAGTAAGTACCTCTCCATATTGACATATCATAGTATCTTTGAGGTCTGCACCATCTAATTGTGGCATTGATAGTTCTTATATTGCCAAGCACTCCAGCTCCCAATGATCTTTTTACTTTTTTAACAGCCTTATTGTATCTATTTTGAAAAATTGGAAATAACTTTAATTTATTTTTTTTAGCTAATTTATAAACTTTTTTAACTTCATTGCTTTTTAAAAAAGTGGGTTTTTCGACAACTATATTTTTTTTATATTTTTTAATTATATCAACAGAATGTTCATAGTGCATTCCTGATGGAGTAATTATTACTACTAAACTAATTTCCTTTCTTTCATCTAACATTTGATGATAATTTTTATATGCATAGGTTTTAAATTTATTTGCCAATTCTTTGGCCTTCATATAATTTAAGTCACATACAGCAGATAATTTTAAATTACTTATTTTTTTAATTGCCTCACAATGATGATCAGCTATCCTGCCACATCCTATAATTCCAATATTAATCATGAACAGAAATTATTTTTGGTGCAGTTTTTCTTATTTTTTTTGTCAAAAACATTTTTACTAAATTGTCATTATACAAGTTATAAATGATTCTCAAGTGCTCAGGTTTAAAATCTTTTTTTAAAAAAAGCTTACCAGTTTGATTAATTTTATGCTCTCTAATTTTTTTATTTTTTATCATTTTTATTATTTTAATACTATCTTTGAATGATTTAAGTTGTGCCTTACAACTAACATCGTGTATCTTATCTTTTATATCTAATTTTGGAATTGTATGATGAATAATATTTCCCGAGTCTAATTTTTTTGAAATTAAATGAAAAGTCATACCTACCCAATTTGGCTCTAAAAAATAAAATGGCCAAAAATTACAAGCAGTACCTTTGTAATACGGAGCCAAACCACTATGAAGATTAATTGAATATTTCGGCATTAACTTCAGGATTGTAGAAGGAATTAAACTTACACCAAAGGTAAAAACAATACTTGGTTTAATTTTTTTTATAGTTTTTTTAATTATATTTTGATTTTTTTTTATATTATTAATTTTAATAATTTCTGAAATAACTTCATTATTTTTTAACTTAAAATATTTTTTTTCAGATTTTTCTCTGTTTTTAAAATGCCTGATAAAATTTTTTTTATCTTTTTTATTTTTTATAAAATTTGGACTCGGTATTATATCTTCTCTTTTTTCCATAATAACAGCTGAAATCTCAAATTTATTTGACAAAATTTCTAAAAACTTTTTGTGCCTAAGATGACTGCCTATTATTAATAAAATATTCACAAAATAAGTTAGTTGATTTCAATTTGAGTATTAAATTTTTTAATGTCCTTTAGAAACATTTTGTTAATTTTAATTTCTTTTAAAAACATTTTTCCACAGCCCTTTGAGAGAATAAAACCAATTTTATTTTTACTTGCCTTTTTATCTCTAAGAATTGCATTTTTAAATTTTAGAATGCTAAATTTTATTTTTTTATTTATGATTAAATTTAAAATTTTTTTATATTGCAGGTAATTTTTATAACTTAAATAATTCATTTTATTGGAAAACCAAAAAGCAATTAGACATCCATATGCAACACATATTCCATGGGGAATTTTGTAATTTGTAGCACTTTCTATTGCATGTCCAAAAGTATGCCCAAAATTCAAAAGTTTTCTCTCTTTTTTGTCAAATTCATCTTTTTCAATATAAAACTTCTTAGAATATAAGCTGTTAAGTATTAATTCTTTTAGTGTTAAATTTCCCATGTAATATTTGTTGACCAAATTAAAATTAGAAAAACTTCTTACTGCTAATAAATGAGCCATTTCACCTATTCCTGACTTTATATCATTTTTTTTTAATTTTTTTAAAAAAACGATATCTATATAAATATTTGTAGGAGGATAAAAATTTCCAAGTTGATTTTTATATTTATCAAAGTTAATGGATGTTTTTCCACCAATACAACTATCTCCTTGTGCCAATAAAGTTGTTGGAAAAAAATCCCAATCAATACCTCTAAAATAAATTGAACAAATGAAACTAGTTATATCTTGGGTTATACCCCCACCAATAGCAACAATTTTACTTTTTTTATTAATTTTTTTTTTTAAAATTTGATGGATTACTTTTGAAATTTTATTATAGGTTTTATTTTTTTCACTACTATTTATTAAAATTAAATTATTTATTTGAATATTGTTTTTAAAAAATAAATTGAATACTGTTTTATCAATTATAAATAATTGATTTTTGTTATATGAAAGAATTTTTTTTTTAAACGAATTTACAAATTCAAGATTATAAATTTTAAATTTTGATTTTATTTTAAATCTCATATCCGCTTAAAAATCCTCCATCTGCAATTAAATTTGTGCCATTTATATAATTTTTCTCACTACATAAAAAATTCACTATATCAGCAATTTCCTTACTTGTTCCTAATCTTCGCAGGGGTATTTTATTTTTTAAAGATCTTAATTGATTTGATGATAAACTTTTCTTTGTTAAATCAGTCATTATAAAACCTGGAGAAATTGAATTTGTGTTAATATTGTAAACACCATATTCAATTGCTAAACTCTTTGAAAAAGAAATTAATGCACTTTTCGACATAGAATAGATTGTTCTTTTTTTGCATGGATTTACTCCCCAAATAGACGCTATATTAATTATTCTGCCCCATTTTTTCTTTATCATATTTTTCAATAAAATTTTTGTGATTAGGGTTAAATTTATAATATTTACATTAAGTAAATCTTGTATTTCACTAGATTTATAAAAATTAAAATTTTTAATATTATTTATTCCAGCATTATTAATAAGTATATCAAACTTTAGTTTATTTATTTTTTTTATAAAATTATTAACTGAAGTTTGATCAGACAGATCTAGTTGAAAATAATTTTTAATTTTTCTATTTTTTCTACCAGTGTAATAAACAATATATTTTTTTTTTAGTTCTTTAACAATTGATTTTCCAATTCCTCTTGTTCCACCAGTTATAAGAACTCTTTTTTTTTTTAAAGTTGGCATATTGATAAATAAGTTTATTTTAGCTTTTTTGAATTTTAATACAAGAGCTCTAGATATATTTTAAATTTTTAAAAATATTGAAAATTATCAACTATCTTTTTTTGTTTAAATTATATTCAATAAACTTTGTATAATCTTTACCTTGGTCTCTTTAGAATTTCTTAAATAAGTTGATGTATCACCTTTGATTTTTTTAGAAAGCTTTAATTCACCTTTTATATCAACACTATTTAGTAATAAATTTATCAAAAACTTATCACTTTTACGAATATCAATTTTACTACTTTTTCTTTTTAAAAATTTAAAATTTTTTTTTATATTAGAAACAACGTTACTTATATTTTTAATATAGATAGGATTATTACTTAAATATAAAATCTTTTTATTAAAAATTAAAGATTGTGCACTTAAACTTGAAGATAAGTGAATAATGAATTTACTATTTTCAATCAAGTTAAATAAATTTTTTGGTTTTTGTAAAAAAATTACTCGTTTATTTTGGAAATAAAAATGCTTATTTTTAATCATTCTCAAAAAAAAATATAATAAGTTAGTGTTTGGATGAATTAAAAATACTAATTCATAATTAAATTTATTCAAAATTAATTTTAAATATTTTTTTAAATTTAATATATTTGATAGTGCTACTAAATTTCTATTGTTGTTTAGTATCACCAATGCGTATTCTTTAGGTTTCTTGTTGAGTCTAAAATTAAAAAAAAGATTTAAAATTTTTACTAATATTAAATTTAAATTAGATTTAATATAGGACCTGTTAATTATTTCAGAAAAAAATTGCATCGACGACCTATAACTTATTTTAAATTCATCAAATTCTCTCTTTGTAAAATAAGTTTTTTTTTTTAAAATATATGGTTGTTTAAAAAAATTCTTAGCTAATATAAATCTATTTTTGATAAATGATAACTCAGGCCTAACAAATTGTAATTTATAAATCTTCGATAACTCATAAAAAATGAATTCTTCCTCTAAAATTACACCACTCATAAAATATGGAGAAATGAAAATTTTTTTATTTTTATTTTGTTTTTTAATTTTTTTTAAAAAAAGATCTATTTCGTAAATTTTTTTTATATCTAAATAAATATCTAGTTTTTTATAGTTTTTACTAATATTATTTAAATTATTTTTATTGTATTTGAATTTGTAAGAATTATCTCTGTTAATAGAATTATATAAAATTATACTTGAGTAATTTTTTTTAAAATTTCTTATCTCTTTGTTACTTATAGAAAACTTTTTTTTTGGATAATAAAATAAAATAAGTATTTTTTTCATATATCAAAAAAAATCCTTTTCAATTATTGCTTATTATCATTTTTTTTAAAATTGATTTGTCAATATCAAAAAGGCTACTTGCTTTTATAAAATCATAAAGTGAATAAATTCCGAAGGACTCGTGATCATCTAGCAAATAAGTTTCTTTTTTTTTAAAACTTTTTCTTTGCAAGTCTTGATTGTTTTTTTTATAAAAAAAAATACCACCACTCATTTTATATAAGGGTTTAATATCTTTTTTAGTCCTAGCACTTTTTGAGTAATTTATACAATCTACAACAGAACTTTTATCTTGATAAAAAAAATTATTTAATTTTGCAATTGAAATAATAAGTTTTAAATTTCTTTTTTTATATTCATTATAAATCTTTTTTATAGTTGTAGATGATTTAAATGGATAATTTGGTAATAAAACACAAATATTTTCTGAGAGTTCTTTTATTTTTTTATTATTATTTCTTATCATTTTGTAAAAAGGATCTCGAGTATTTTTTACTAAAATAAATTTTAAATATGGATATTTAATTAATAGTTTTTCCGCAGAATTTTTATCATTTGTAATTAGATATATATTTTTAAATAACTTTGTGCGCTCTGCGGTTATAATACTATGTTCTACTAATTTAATACCTTCCAACTCAAGAAAGTTTAAATTGTTTATAAAATCTCCTTTTTTTCTACAAGGTATAAAACAATCAATATTACCATTTTTTAATTTCATTGTACGCCCTTTTGAAATCGTTTATATGTCCTATATCTATCCACTTACTTCCAATATCAAAAATGTTCAAATTTTTTTTATTTTCAAATAACTCATTCATATTTACAAAATTATTTTTATTTTTTTTAAAGAATTTCACTAAATATGTTTTTTTAATTACATAAATACCTGCATTAATTTTTTTAACAATTATTGGTTTCTCTTTAAAAAAAATTTGATTATTTTTTTTTTAGACATGACTGCATAAGGTATAGAGATTTTATGCGATTTTATACACATAGTAATATCTGAATTAGATTTAATATGATTTTTGATTAATTTTTCATAGTTTATCTTAGAATATATATCTCCATTAGTAATTATTAAATTTTTTGAACAATTTTTTTTAATTATACTTCTCAAACTTCCAGCTGTGCCCATAGGCTCATTTTCATTAATTAATTTGATTTTCTTATTTTGTTTCCTTAGTGCTTTTTGAATGTAATCTTTCTTATAAAACACTGTTACAAAAATTCTTCTTGCATTAGTGTTTCTAAGAATATTTTTTAATGTATATTCAAAAGGACTTATGTTATTTGCTGTTAGAAAAGGTTTTGGTATTAAATATGTAAAAGGTTTTAGCCTTGCACCATAACCACCACACATAATTACAAAATCTATTTGCATATTATTTGAAGTCAGTTTTTTTTAAAATAACATCTTCATTTAAATCTTTAACTGCTTTACGTCCTATAATTTTATAAATTTTTTCTGGACTTATACCTGTGCCTGGTCTTTTCATTATTAAATTATTTTTATTAAATATTGAACCTTTTTTAATTGAAACTTTAGTTACTATGCTTCTTCGTGCATTTAGTTTTGACTTTTTTTCACATTGTAGAGTTATTCTTTTTTTTTTACTTCCATTTATTTGACTCAATATGTCTATGTTTTTTCTAAAAATTTTTAAATCTCTGTAGTCTAAAGAATGAAAGTGATCGTTACCTTTTTTTCCCTTTACATCACTAAAATGTTTTTCAATTACTCTAGCACCATTTAAAAAAGCACTTGTTAATATCATCATTGATGAATCTGGCAATGTATGGTCAGAGTACCCTATTACATTATTAGGAAAGTTGTCCTTTAAATACTTAATCCATTCTAAATGAGCATCATTATTTTTTGTAGGATAGCTTAAAACACAATGCAAAATAATTAATTTTATATTTTTATTTTTTTTATTTATAAATTTTACTGTTTTTTTTATTTCGTTGATATCACTAGCACCAGTAGATAAAACAATCGGTTTATTTTTTGAACATACTTTTTCAATTAAAGGATAATTATTTATATCTGCGGATGCAATTTTAAAAAAAGGTACTAATTTATCAAGATAATCGACTGCATCTAGATCAAAAGGAGTAGATAAAAAATCTATTTTTATCTTATCACAATATTTTTTTAAAATTTTGAATTCTTTAAAACCAAATTTATCAAATTTTTTAAAAAGTTCGTATTGTGACTTTACAGGCACTTCTTTCAAATCCCAATAATAAGGGCTTTCTTTACATGCTATTTTTTCTGCTTTATAAGATTGAAATTTTACAGCATCGGCTCCGCCATCTTTTGCAAGTTTTATTATTTTTTTTGCTCTCTTCAAATTATTTTCATAATTTACTCCAATTTCAGCAATGAAATAAGGTTGAACATTTTCACGAATGATTTTTGAACCTAGTTTAAATTGCATTTTTTATAACATTTATAATTTTATTTTTTTTTCTAAAAAAATTTATTCTTCTTTTTACAAGATTTTTTCTATATTTGTCATTTAAATAAATTTTATTTAATTCTGAAACAATTAAATTGAAATCTTCACTTACAAACTTACCTAAATTTCTTTTATTAAATAAAATTGATCTCTTTATTTCTCTTTTTTCAGTTGTAAAATGAATTGTTGGTATACCAATGTAACCTAACTCAAATGCTGTATTACCTGCTGAAGAAATTGCAATATTAATATCCTTATAAACATTACTCATATTTATTACCTTATTAATTTCCCTATTTGGTTTTTTTATTTTGAATTTTGTTTTATTTAAAGTCTTGATAATTAATTTAAACTTAAAATTAATTTTTTTTTTATTTTTTTCTAAAAACTTCAACAATTTATAAATTTTATTATTACTATCATCAGCTCCTTGAACAATAAGAATTTTTATAATTTTTTTTTTATTAAATTTAATTTTATAATTTACCTTATTTATAAATTCTGGATAAAGAAAAAATTCAGGCCCGCTATTTTCAAGATGCAAATCAAGCGGATTAATATCTATTGAATTTTTAATTTTTTTTTCTAAATTTTCAAAAATTACCATATTTTTATTAGCTCGTAATTTCGGGTATTTTTTTAGGTCAAGTATATATAAGTCGTAATTGCTGAATAATTTTTTTTTTAATATTTTTTTGTTTTTAATCTCAACTAATGATACATCAAAATACTTTTGTAACTTTTGAAATAATCTAAGTGATCTAAAATAATGTCCTGATCCTATTTTTTTAGACTTCTCATAAACTATTAATATTTTTTTCATTTTTTCCTAGCTGTAACTTCTAGACCTTTTTTAATATCAAAAATTGGTTTCCACTTTATTAGTTTTTTATTTTGAGTAATAGAAGCTTTAGTTGCAAAGGGTTTAGATTTAAATGGTTTTATATAAATAAACTTTTGTTTTTTTTTTAATAAATCTGCAATTATTTTATAGATAAATTTTATAGAGTAAGATTTTCCATTTCCTATTTCTAATATTTTATTGTCTATATTGTACTTAACACAATTAAAAATAGCAGAAACTAAATCATCAACATATATAAAATCTCTCAAGTTTTGATTATTTAATATTTCTAAGCTTTTTTTTTTGTTTTTTCTAACTTTTGATATTGCATCAGAAACAACATAACCTCTTTTTTGACCCGGGCCATATAAGTTGAAAACCCTTAAAATAATATATTTTAAATTTTTTTTTCTATTTTTAATAAGATATTTTTCACAAATATTTTTTGCTATTTGATATTTGCTATTAACAATTAATTTTCTTTTATTTCTTTTTCCATGACAACTACTACTAAGAAAAATAACTTTTGTGTTACTCTCTGATGCTTTTTTACATATATTTTTTAAAATTTTTAACTGTTCAGTTATATTAGTATTTTCTTTCCTCATATCAAATCCAATATGTAAAATATGAGAAACGTTTTTAAAATTAATTTTTTTATTTAAAAATTTTTTAGTTTGAATTTTTTTTAAATTAATATTTTTTTTTTTAAAATATCTTGAAAGATTTTTACCTACAAAACCTCTAGCACCGGTAAGAATTATTTTTTTGTTCAATTATATATTATAAATATCTTTATAGATATTTTGGTTATTTTTTATCCAAATTACTGTTTTTTTAAGTCCAGAAATAAAATTTGTACTTGGTTTCCAACCTGTAGCTTTATTTAATTTACTATAGTTGCTTCTTAGCGAAGAAACCTCGCTACTTAATTTTCTTTTTCTAATTTTCTCAACTTTAATTTTTTTTTTAATTTTCATTATTTTACATGTAAGATTATACAATTCACCAATTGAAATATTATTGTTAGTTCCAACATTATAAACTTCTCCAAACTTCTTTAAATTATATATTTTGTAATATGCATCACATAAATCTTCAACATATGTATAATCTCTTCTGGGTGATAAGTTTCCCAACTTAACATTTTTAATTTTTTTATCTGTCAATTGAAAAATAATATTTGGTATAACTGCTCTAGCTGATTGTCTTGGTCCAAAAGTATTAAAAGGTCTTATTATTTTTATTGGTAAATTAAATGAATTGTAATAACTTTTTGATAACTCATCTGCCGAATTTTTTGATGCTGCATAGGGTGACTGAGAAAAAACTGGATGTTTTTCATCCATAGGCTCATATTGGGAACTTCCATAAACTTCACTAGTTGATGTTATTATTATATTTTTTATCTTATTAATTTTGCAACTCTCAAGGACGTTATAAGTTCCAACTACGTTGGTTTGTAAGTATGCAAGTGGCGATACATATGAATAAGGAATTCCAATTAGAGCAGCTAAATGAATAACTGAATCAACTTTACTTACAATATTGTTAACAAAGTCAAAATCTCGAACATCACCTAATTCGACTTTTAAATTTTTATTTTTACGAGATGCTTCGAGCCATCCATAGCTATTTTGAAAATTGTACTTATCTAAAACAAAAACTTTTACTCTTTTTTTTAAAAAAAAATTAGTTAAATTTGATCCAATAAAACCGCATCCACCAGTAATTAAAACTTTTTTCATTTAATTAATTTAATTGTTTAGATATTTTTTTATAAATTATTATAAATATATTTTTATAAGATGAAAGATATTTTGCCGGATTAATAATAATGTCCCATCTACTTCTATGTAAAAAAATATTTTTATTGAACATAAATAATCAATTTAAATAAAATTATATCTTTTTAAATTTTGAATACGTTTAATAATAGCCAAACTTTTTTAAATCAATAAATTTTAGACTTTTATCTGTTTTTAAACTTGCATTATATTTTTTGGTTACAATAGGAATAAATCTTTTAAAAGGTATTTTTTTAATAGATTTATTTTTCCTTAATAATTTTAAAATTTGGTTATGATTTATATTAAAATTTTCATTTTTTAAAATTTTTTTTATTAATAAATATTCTTTTAAATAATCAACAGTAACGCAGTATTTATTTTGATTTTTTATAATTTCTTTAAATTTAAATCTATTTAACTTAAATTGTTTTTTTCTTAGAAAAAAATAAGTCATATACTCAGAGCTCAATTTATCATAGGAAAGCTTCCTACATTTTCTTAAAGCAGAAACCTTAATAATTTCTGGTCTTGTACCAATCATAAGATTTGTGGTGTAAGTGTAATCATACTTTTTATTTAAATGTGATTTTGTCATTTTAATTATCGCATCAATATCAGTTAAAGGGTTGTCTCCAGTTATTCTTACAATATTGTTAAATCTAAACTTTTTAGCAGCATTAATCATTCTAAAAAATATATCTTTATCATCTCCGTAAAATAATCTTATTCCGTATTTTCTTGAAATTTTTTTAAACTTTATATTTTTGCTCAAAATTGAAGAACAAATTACTATTTGGTTCTTTTTAAATTTATTTAAAAGTCTAATAATTAAAATCTCTAAAAGAGATTTACCATTAACTTCTTTAAAAATTTTTTTATCTAATCTTTTTGAATGAATTCTACAAATTATCAGCAGACCTACTTTAGAATTTATCATATTAAATAGTCAAATATTGTTTAATTATTACATAATTTGTTTAGTAAATTTTATTTAAAATGATAAAATTTATTTACTTTGTAAAAGTATACCTTAGATATATTTACTAAATAACAAAATAGTTTATTTTTGTAAGAAATATAATACATAAATTAAAAACGGTATGGAAACCAATAAAAAATTTAATCTAGAAAAACAAGAAATTTTATCTGGTTCTAGAATCTTAAAAAATTATAAAACAGAAAATAGAATAGATTATTTTCATAAATATGCTGAGGAAAATTATTTAGTCAAAAATAACATTTTGGATAAAGAAAAATTTAGAAAAAAATTTCAAGAATATAGAATTGCCTGGAATGGTCAGCCTGAAGAAATCATTAACGAATTTGAAAAAAATATTAATATAAAAAATTTTGAATTAAAAAATTCTTATAAACCATTATGTATAGATTTAGAGTTAGCATCAATTTGTGATTTAGCTTGCCCTCATTGTTTTAGAGAGTATTTGGCAACGCCTGATAAAATAATGAGTATAGATTTTGCAAAGAAAATAATTTCAGAAGCAAATAAAAATAATATTCCTTCAATTAAATTTAATTGGAGAGGCGAACCACTTCTGCATTCAAGTTTAGGAAAATTAATAAAATTTGCAAAAGACAATGGTATTTTAGAAACTATCATTAATACTAATGCTACTAACCTGACTGAGAAAAAAGGAAATGAATTAATTAATTCCGGGCTAGATTACATGATTTACTCATTTGATGGTGGTACAAAAAAAACGTATGAAAAATTAAGACCTGGACGATTTCGAAAAAATAACTTCGAAAATGTTATACAAAATATAAAAAATTTTAGTGATTTAAAGAAAAAATTAAATGCAAAGTTTCCTTATACAAAAATACAGATGGTTCTAATGGATAATAATAGAGATGAAGTTGATAGTTTTTTTGAAATTTTTGACTCAATTGTGGATGAAGTCACTGTTACACCTTATCAAGAAAGAGGAGGAAAGTTAGAAGATTTGGATAAAATTAATTTAATAGTTTTAGAAAAGTATCTATCTGAAAATAAATTATCTAAAGATACTCCTTACATGATTGATGGAGAAGGAAATCTTTTTGTTTCTATGGGAAGAAAAACGTGTAAACAAATATTTCAACGTTTAATGGTTACTTATGATGGCAAGACAGGCATGTGTTGTAACGATTGGGGTGCGCAATATAATTTAGGATATTTAGATAATCTAGGTTTTGAATCACAAAAAGAAGAGATGAAAGTTATAAAAAATGTTAAAGAGAACAAAAAAGGCTTCGAATTACTTAAAAATATTAAGATGCCAACAGAATACAATAAACCAGAAAAGAAAGTTTCAAGTATAAAAGAAATATGGAACAGTAAAGAATTAAACAAAGTCCGAAACAGTCACTTATTGAATAATTTAGATGAAATAAATATTTGCAAGGGATGTAATTCAAAAGATACCTTCATATGGAAAAAAATAAATTAGAATTTATCATAGAAATTGCATCTACTCATAATGGGAATATAAAAACTGTAAATACAATTTTTAAAAATCACATAAAATCCAAGTCCAATTATATAAAATTTCAATTATTAAACACAAGTGAGCTGTATGATATCAATACAGTAAAATATAAGAAATTTAAAAAATTAGAAATTGAATATTCGTTAATAGAAAATTTAATATTGAAATACCATAGTAATACTAA
>MDTA01127561.1_pt1 | contig 12581 bp, 11 predicted proteins | sample 811151 | NCBI WGS metagenome assembly MDTA01 (sample SAMN05326648, study PRJNA326480) | marine metagenome | isolation source: seawater | place: Indian Ocean: South | collected 2010
GTAACAAATGTTTCGCCTCTAACAGGACTCTCATGATTAAATAAAATTCCATTACATGCAAAAATATTATATGCCTCCCTGTAATTTACAGTTATCCAATGTGCATAAACTTTTGCAACACCATAAGGACTTCTTGGATAAAAAGGAGTTTTTTCAGTTTGTGGAGTTTCTTTTACTTTTCCAAACATCTCAGATGTACCAGCTTGATAAAATTTAGTTATCTTTTCAAATCCATGAAATTTTATTGCCTCTAAAATTCTTAAGGCTCCAATAGCATCTGCATTAGCTGTGTACTCTGGAACTTCAAAAGAAACTGAAACGTGTGATTGTGCTGCTAAATTATAAATTTCACTTGGTTTAATTTGCTTTATTAGACTAGATACTGAAATTGCATCTGTAACGTCACCATAATGAAGAAAAAAATTCCTTTTTTTTTCAAATGGATCTTGATAAATGTGGTCTATCCTACCAGTGTTAAACGAAGATGATCTTCTCTTAACACCGTGGACTAAATATCCTTTTTTAATTAAAAGCTCTGATAAGTAAGATCCATCTTGTCCTGTAACCCCAAAAATCAATGCAATTTTTTTTTTCATATTTTTTTGTATCTTAAAATAAATAATTTAAAGTAAATAAACGTATAAAGGCTTATGTTCAACAAAATTAAAAGAACTTGAATTTGAGAGTTAGAAAAAAAATTGACTGAAACAATAAAAACAACCAAATTATATAAATTTATTAAATTAGCGGATAATAAATTTGAAAAATATTTATTTAAAGTATTTTTTTTATAAATTATAAAAAATATTTGTTGATGTAAGTGGTTTGAGTCTGGTCTCATTGGTGACTTATTCATTATATTTTTACGTATTATTGAGAATAGTGTTTCATAACTTGGATACCATAATAATATTATGATGAAAAAAGGTGAAATTTGAGGATTTTCAAGATAAATATTGATTAGGAAAATTGAAAAGGTAAACCCTAATAAATATGATCCAGCATCACCTAAATAGATCTTGTTAAATAGATTTAAAAAATAAGTAATTATCAATATAATTAAAATATATTCGATAAAAACTTCACTGATAGATACTAAATGAATTACTTCTAAATAATATATTATTAATGAAATTAATAAATAATATCCAATATTTAGTGTATTGAGCCCATCAAAAAAATTTGTTCCATTTATCACAATCAATATACAGAAAGAAACAAAGAAATAGTTAAATAATTCATTAGAAAGAAGTTGATCCAATAAAAGAATCTTAGTGTTTATTAATTGAAAATCATTAAAAATAACGAATGATAATACAAGTGAGATTTGGATTAAAAATCTACTAAAGGCTGATTTAATGTGTTTAAGATCTGAAAATATTCCAAGGAGTAAAATTAAAAAGGAAAACAAAATAAACGAAAGTACTTGATCGTTGATAAAAAAAAGAAAGCTAGAAAACAAAAATAGTCCTCCAGTTAGAGGAACTTTTTCTTTTGAGGCAAACTTTTGATGAATATCACCTGTCTCACTAATTAAAATATTTTTTTTTGTAAAAAAATTATTAATCAATAATAAAAAAATCGTTAATAAAGATATGTATAATAAAAAATTCATTTAATTTTCTTTAACACAAAATTTAAACTTAGTATAATCAGAAAAAATAATGATTTTAATCTACTGTAATACAAATAATTTCTATATACTTTATATCCATCAATTATTTTTTGAAAATTAGAAGAGGAAAGAGAAGCAGAATTTTTTCTCCATGAAGTAAGACATTCTTTAATTCCTAATATTTTAATACCATTTTTTGCTAATATCAGCCAAAGAATAAAATCTTCTTTAGTTTTGGTTCTTCCAAATCTAAATTTTTCGTTATCAAAAATACATCTTTTTATCATTACAGTAGATAAGCCAATATCACATGAATTTCTTAATTGCTTAAAACTTAATTCTTTTTGAGCCTCCCTAAAACCAATTCTCATGTTATTGTTATTTACAATTTCATAACTTGTAAAACTAAACTCTAAGTTAGAATTCTTCATAAACTCAATTTGTTTTTCCAACTTATTTTGTTTCCATAAATCATCACAATCACAAAAAGCGATATATTTCCCCTTAGATAGATCAATTGCATTATTTCTAGATTGCCCAGCCCCTAAATTTTTTTTATTTCTAAAAACTTTAATTCTTGTGTCCAGTTTTTCTATATTTGATAAAACATCAAAACTATTTTTGCTTAACTCATCATCGATAATTATTACTTCAAATTTTTGAAATGATTGTTTTAATATTGAATTTATACTTGCATCTATAAATTCAGATTTTTTATAATAAGGCATTATAATACTTATCAAATTCATTATTAGTTAAATCCTTCAGAATAATAGATTAATGAAAATATTAAAAAAGAGGAAAAATAAAGAAAAATGAAAGGTAGAAAAATCTTACTTTTAAAAAAAATATTTTTAAGTTCACTTGATCTAATCAAACCAAAAAAAAATAAAAAAAATAAAGGATCAAAATATTTTTGATAAATTGTAAAAATTGGAAATGAAAGAATTAGAATAATTAGCAAAACATAATTTTGGAGTCTTTTTTCTTTAAAGAAATAATCTAGAATAACTAATGATAGAAAAGACGAAAAAGATAAAAATAATAATTCATTTATATTATATAGACTCGAAAGTTTCATAAATACACCACCTCCATTTGATGAAAAATTTATTAAATGATTAAAGATAAACTGTCCTATTAAATAGGAAATAAAGAAAATTAGAAAAATAATCAAAATAAATTTTTTATTTTCTCTCATATATTTTATAAATAAGTTTCTCTGTAAAAAGCAAAATGGAATAAGATAAAATAATAATATTGATAATATAACTAAACTATTACTGTAAAAATTAATTTGAGAATAATTTATTACAGTTGTCGCAAAATTAGCATTAGAAAAAATGTGATAAAAATAAGATAAAGCTGGAATTGAAAGAATAATTGAAATTAATAATAATATTAAAAAATATTTTCTATTTAGTTTTTGGTAGAAAAAAAATAAATAATATAAAGAAAATAAACAATAATAATATCTTATATAACAACATAAAATTAAAAAAAATAAACAAAAAAAAGGCTCTCGCAAATTGCTATTATTAAATTCATTAAATTTGTTAAAATAATAAATTGATAAACTAAAAAATATTAAACTTAAATTGTCTCCTAATAGCCATATGGCAGAAGATCTAAAATATGGAGATAAAAAAATTATTAAAGAGAAGATAAACAAAATTTTTTCATTTAATTTAAATTTATCCTTAAGAATTAAAAAGAAAATTAAAGGTAAAAAACTACATAAAAAAATATAGAAAATTTTTATGATTGTAACATTATCAACTAATTTATAGATAAAACTTATTAATATATAAAAGACTGGAGAGTGGATTATACTAGCTGAGTTTCCTATGTAAGAATTTAATCCTTTTTGAAAATCATAACTAAAACCTTCCACAAATGGAAATAGAATATTAAAATCTATTTTTGCTCCACCACTAGAATTTTCATTTAAAACTAAGCCTAATAATAATGAAAAAAAACCAATAGAATAAATAGTAAAACTTTTAAAATTTGGCATAATAATAATATTTATTTATCTCTTTTTAGATTTAAGTATCAAATAAAAAATGGCTTATTTATGAAAAATATTGAAAAGGTTTTAATCTCTGTCGCCACATACAAAGAAGCTGAGAATATCGAAAATTTAATTAAAAAAATAAGAGAATATGATAATTACTCTAAAATATTAATTATCAATGATTTCTCAAACGACAAAACCGAAGAATTGATAAAAAATATTGATGATAAAAATTTAGATTTTATTGAGAGACCTAGAAAACTTGGATTAGGAACAGCTCATAAACTTTCAATATTTTATGCAATTAAATATAATTTCAATTATCTAGTCACTATGGATGCTGATTTTTCACATGATCCTAGCTACATACCAAAACTTTTGGAAAAAGCTGGCCCAAATAATTTTATAATTGGATCTAGATTCTGTGATGGAGCAAAAAGTGACTATAAAGGGATTAGAAAAATAATTTCTATTTGTGGTAATTACTCAGCAAAAAAATTGCTCAATATTAAATTAAATGAAATTACTACTTATTTTAGAGTTTACAGTGTAAATCTTTTAAAAAAACTTCCATTTAATGAATTGAACTCACAAGGATACAGTCTTGGAGTTAAATTAGTATGGTTAATGAAAAAGTTAAATTCTGAGTTAATTGAAATTCCAATTTATTTTAAAGATAGAAATAAAGGTAAATCTAAAATTCCAAAAATGCAAATATTTATAAGTTTTTTTGATTTACTTTTTATATTTTTAAAAAATATTTTTTTCAAACAAAAATTTTTCTCTAATGAAAATAATACTTATAATTTTGATCTAATTTGCGATAAGTGTAATAATAGTTTTTTTTCCGTAAATAAAAAATCATCAATTTGTTTAGTGTGTAATAATGAAAAAAATTAAGCACCCATATGGAAATATAAAAAGTTTTTTATTGAAATTTTTTAAAAATTTAATTCAGAAACAATTAAAATTTTTTGTCGGTTTTATTTTCAAACTTGATAAATATGATGAGATTATAATATCACCAGCCACCCATGCACCTTGGAAAAAAGACGAAGAATTTAATAATTTTTATCAAAATATAAAACACTTAACACTACTAGATCCTCCAAGATCATACACTTTATGGCAGTGTGCAAAAAATTTAAAATATATTAATGGACGAATTTTAGATATTGGATGTTTAATGGGTGGAGCAGGTTTTTTAATGTCAAAAAAAAATAAAAAAGGGAATACATATCTATTTGACAGTTTTTCAGGTTTTAAAAAAGATGATGGACTTCATAAAAAAGATGTTTTTAATTATAGTGATATAGATTTAGTTAAAAAAAATATCAAAAAGTTCAAATTAAAAAATACATATGTTTTTAAAGCATATTTTCCAAAAAATATTAAAATAAAAATTGATAAAATAAAATTATGTCATATAGATGTGAACACTTACTACGATACAAAAATCATATTTAACTCAGTTAATAAAAAAATTATTAAAGGTGGAGTCGTAATTTTTGATGATTTTGGTATCTGGGGTGTAGATGGAGTTAAAAAATTTATTTATAATATTGAGAAGAAATATTCTAAAGAATACCATTTTGTTAAAAATTATATGGGTCAATGCATTTTAATAAAGAAGTAATGCTTTTAACACGAATAAAACTCCAAAATCTTTATAATTCTTTATCAAGATATAATTAGATAAATAATTCAGAAAAATACTTTAATATTTTAAATTGATTTATTTTATTTCATAGTAATTAAAAAACTAAAACCTAATTTTTTAATCTTTTTATAAGAGCTTTGATTTTCTTTAATTATATAAAGGTAACGATTATAAAATTTATCATCATAATTATAACTATAATTTATAAATGAATTATCTCCGTACATTTTTGTTTCATTATCGATTCTAATAATATTTCTTGTTAAAAAAACCAGCGTTACCATCAAAATAATCACAATTGATTTTTTATTGAATTCAATAAAATTTATTTTCAATCGGTCAAACCAAATACAAAAAGGTATAAAACATAAGATTGCAATTAAATGATAGCCTCCATATCTTAAGGCTGGATGTTTTAAAAACCATTCAATTAAGTAAACAAAAATAATTAATAAAAGAATTTTTAATTTAAAATAATTTGTTTTTCTATTTTCTTTTTTATATTTTTTAAAAAAAATAAAAAAAATAATAATTAAAAAAAATAAACCTAAAAGAAAATCAGATACCTTGTTAAAAAAATAGTTATCTATCCAATTTGGTAACCAATTAAAATTTTTAATATAATCTATTCTATTATCCACTACAAAGTTTGGGCTAGCACCTGATTTAGCCCATAATTCATACCAAATGTTAACTTTTTCGATAGTATCTTTATTTATTGTCCAATAAATATTTTCAAAACAAGTAAACGCTGCGGGGTAAATCAGACAACCTGAATTTATAAAATTATAAAGAATTGTTGTGAAAAAAAATAAAAAACAATAAAGAAATGTTTTTGTTTTTAATATCTTTAAAATATTAAATCTAAATATATCAATTAGAAAATATAAAATTAAAGGGATGTAGATGATATAATAAGTTTTAAGTGAAATTAATAAAGTTGAAAGAATACATGAAAAATAAATCCTATCATAAGACATTTTTTCAAATCTTTGATGCTGAATATTAGTAAGTAACAAAATTAAAAGAAATACAATTATCATCCCTGATCTGTCAGTTCCATGTTCAGCTAAACGATAAAAAAAAATATTTACAAACGAAAAAACTAATAAAGCAAAAAAATTTGCAAATTTGAAATTATCAAAACTATTTTTATCTCTGATATAATTCAAAAGAATAATATTTGTAAAACCTAGAAAATAAACTGGAGCTAAATGAAGGAGATTTATAGATATGCCGGGTAAATAAAAAAGTGAACTTAAAAAAAATAACGATGAATGATTTCTAAAACCATTATTTAATTGTCCAAGGCCTAAAGGATGTTCAATTTGGGTTAATAAATAAGTATAAGGAAAGTGATAATACCCAAAATCATCATGATTTTTTTTCACATAAATAAATATTATCAAAAATAAAAAAATTATTATCAATTCGTAAAAATTTTTAAGTAATTTTTTTTCAAATTTTATAATTAAAATAAATAATGCTAATCCTACATATAGAATCGTCGTATTAAAAAAATAATCATGAATAAAAAATAATGAGGAAATATAGGAAAAGAATGTTAAAAAACTAATTCCAAGTAATCCATAAAAACCAAAGTTTTCAAATTTAAGATTTAAAATTCTTGATGCAGCAAAACCATAGCCAATAAGACTAAATGCTAAAAGTATATAGTATATAAGAAACATTTTATTTTAGTCATTAAAGATCATAGTTTTGATATTTGTATTTAATTTAAATTTATATTTTCTTTTAAGTAAAGAATTGTCAGATAAAAGAGAGGTTGGACTTATATTATTTTTAATTACTATTTCTTTTTTGTAATACTTTGCAATTATTTTAGCTATATCTGATAATTTAGTTTTTTTTCCTGACGAAATATTGATAATACCAAAATAATTAATTTTAAGAAAATATAATATTATTTTTATTATATCTTTTATTGAAATAAAATCTCTAAAATGATTCAAATTTTTTAAAATAATTTTTCTCTTAGCTTTTTTTATCTTATTTTTTAAATCAGGAACTAAATAATTTTTTCTTTGATAATTATTAGTTGTGCTAAAAATTCTTCCTATACAAACCTTAGTGCCATTTTTCTTCAGTTTACTAATTTCATTTTCTGCAAGAAATTTTGTTTTACCATAATAACTAATTGGTTTTATTTTTGCATTTTCACTGATTTTTTTATTTGAGGAAGAATAAACATGTGATGTTGAGGCAAAAAAGACCCAGTCTATCTTTTTTTTTTCTTTTATTATTACGTCTACAAGATTTTTAGTACCAAGTGTATTTACATTGAAGGCCTTTTTCCTGTTAGAATTAACTTCTTTGATTGGAACTATTGCCGCCAAATGTATCAAATAATTAAATTTTTTAGACTTCACCCATTTTAAAATTTGTTTTTTATTTGTGATGTCACCTTTAAATGGGTAAAAAATTACTTTTTTCTTATAGTTCTTTATTAAATTTCTTCCAATAGATCCAGTGTGTCCTGTAATACCACATACTATTTTTTTTTTATTTTTTAACACAAGTTATTTTTTAAAGAAAAGGGATATCATTGCAAAAAATATTAATAAACCATCTCTGAATGGATTTACTTTTTTTTTTCCACCTATTCTTTTTCTTTCTTTACTAGGTAGACATTTGTAAATTAATTTTGATCTGTGAGCCAATATTGGAAGTTCCACACAAATTCTAAAATCATGAAAATTAAGATTTAAATTTTTGACTTTCTTTGTATCTCCTAAAACATAAGTGTAAAGTATATCGTTAATTTTTAGATTAAAGAATATTTTGCCTAAAGTTGAAAAAAATTTATTTCCAACAAAAGTAATTAAATCATCATCTTCACTTCCACCTTCTTTCAAGTATCTTGAGGTAAAAATTAAATCATTATCTTTTGTATGTGAAAGCATTTCTTCTAAATAACTTGGATTCATTGAACCATCGGCATTAATTATACAAAAATATTTTGTTTTTATAAAATTTATACCCTCAATTAAAGCACTTCCATAACCTTTATTATTTTGTTGCAATATCTCTAAATTTGAAAATTTTTTTAAAGAATCTAAAGTTATCATATCATCTTTTTCCAAAACTATTAATATCTTAAACTTATAAGACTCCAATTCTTTTAGAAAAATAGGTAAAGATTCTGACTCTTTCTTTGCGGGTATTAACAAAGTTAAGTTGTCATTCATATTAAATTTTTTTATTAATATATATATTTAGTTTTCTTTATCTCTTGTTAATATTAAAATTAATATTTACAAGTTTTTTTCAAAACTTGAATAGTGATTAAATAAGCTATAATCTCTAATGTTTCTTTTTAATAATACTTTTTTTTGGTGAATTTTTTTATCATCTTCTTCTAGAAACTTTTTTAGATTTAAATTTAAAGATTTGGGATCATTATTTTCAAATAAATAACCAGCATTACCATTTTTTAGTATTTCTTTAGGACCATTTGGGCAATTTGAAGATATAACAGACAAATTAGATAATCCAGCTTCAACTAATACAAAACCTGGATCTTCCCATAAAGAAGTAAGAATAAAAATTTTACTTTTTTTTAAGTATTTATGAATATTTCTGATATATCCTTTTAAATAAATTTTTTTTTCTAAATTATTAAATTTTATTCTTTTTTCTAAATCTGATCTTAGTTCACCTTCACCAAATATAAAAACTTTAAATCCCTCATATAATTTTGGATCTAAATTAATTGCGTCTATTATAAGACTAAAATTTTTTTGTTTAGTTATTCTGCCTACTAAAATTATATTACCTTCTTCAAAATCTTCATCTGTAATTTTTTCTAAATTTTCTTTTTTTATTTCTTTTAAGTAAAAAACTGGATCTTTAATAAGAAATAATTTTTTCTCATCAAATATTTTGTTCTTAATTAAATATTCCTTTGTTGCCTCAGTTGGACAAAATATCTTATAGATATTTTTTGAGCATAATTTCCAAATTATTAATCTAAAAAAGTTAAAGTTTGGTTTTCCAGAAATCCTTAATATAAGTTTTGTTTTAAATCTAAAAATTGAAAATAAAATTAATGGAAGAGAAACTATTAGATGTACAATTAAAAAATCAGGTTTTGATTTCTTGATTATTTTTTTTAATTTCAAAAATGAATAAAAGAAAATTATGATATAAGAAAGTCTACTTCTAATAAAACCATATTTAGGTAAAAATCTTAATATATTATTACCTATATTCTTAAATATTAAATTATTTTTTTTATTGATTAAAAAATCCCATTCACCGACATTATTTAATATGATTGCTTCAAAGTTTTTAGAATATTTATTTATTCCAAATGCAGAATTATATATGGCTTTAACAGTAGCAATATTATTATCTATAAATGGTCCCCAGTAGTATATTTTTTTCATCTAATAATTTTTTTTTGCTGGATTAAACAACCAACAACCATAGCATAATTTATCCAAAATATTGTTGCATTATATGAACTAAAAAAACTACCAGATGGTAATAGTGGGATAAAAAATATCAAAATATATAATAAAGCAAATTTATTTAATATGGATTTATTCTTTATTTTAAAAAAATTAAAAATGATTAAAAATAAATTACCTATAATTAAAAAATATCCTACAATTCCTAATTCTGATAAAATTTCAAAATGTGTTTGATGTGGATGAGTTGTTGCTGCGCTAAAATCTTTATAATTGTTATATTCCTCTTTATGACTTTCATACCTAAAATTTTTAATACCGATACCAAATAAAATATTTTTCTGAAAAATATTATAAGCAACAATATAATGTTTAAAATGTCTTTGATTATCAATTATTTTATCTAATTTAAACGGATCTTTTTTATCGTAGTTCAATAAATGAAAAATGTCATATGATTTTATTTTTGAATAAAAAGTAGTGTTAAAATTTTTTGGATAAAATTTAATTAATAAAATTATTAAACTTGAAAGTAAAATTAAATTAATAAAAAATTTTTTTTTATTTTTTAAAGAAAAAATAAAAAAAATAGTTAAAAATAGAAAAAAAAATTTAATAAAATTTGCTCTCTCCCCAATGATTAAACTTATAAATAAAAAAAAGGTAAAAAAAACGAAAAAAAAATACTCGTTTTTAAATTTTTCATAAATTAAACTTAGTGTAAATATTATAAATCCAAAATAAAATCCTCCAATCCTTAATTCATCACTTGTAAAACTTGCAAGTCTACCAGAGTAATTTGATTGGAAACCTAACATATTTTTTCCTTTAAAATATTCAATTAATAAATCAATTGTAACAATCAATAAAATTAATGACCACATCCTAATAATAAACTCACTATAAATTTTAGACTTTGAAAAAAAATACTCGCTTAGAACAATTACTAAAATAATATATCTAATGAATCCAACCGATCTAATAAAACTATCCAAATTTTGCGCTATAAATACTGAGTTAAATAATAAATAAAAATAAATTAATAATAAATAACAGATATATTTATTCTTAAAAAAAAACATAATTTCTTTTCTTTTTTCAATAATAAATATTAAGCAAATTAGAATTATTAAAAAATTTGACACTAATGTACCAACTAATAAAGAAATTGGAAAAATTGAAATAATAATAAGATTTAATTTTTCTAGACTCGGATTTTTAAAAGATAAAATGTTATTATTAGACATTAAGAAAATGAGTAATAATATATATATAAATATAAATAAAATTCAAACGTTTCTAGAAAAAGTTATTAAATATATAAATAGATTGGTTTTATGAGAAAATTCTAATCACTTTATTTCTGAATAAATTTAAAATTTTAAGAAAAAATAGAAAAGCTAAATAAATTATATTTTGACCATTTTTAAATCTAACCTTCATTTCATAGAAATAAAATTTTAACAAAGAAACTCTTGAAGACATGCCGTGCATATTGAATTTTGAAATAATCTCTTTTTTTTTTGTAATCATACCTTTCATTTTTTTTTTTATTATCATCCGATAAAAAAGATCATAATCTGAGCAATAATCAAAATTTGTATCATATAATCCTACTTCTTTCTGTTTATCCGATTTTATAAAAAAGCTTCCAGAATGAGATGGATAAATGTTTAATCTATAAAAAATTTTTTCTGGTTCATACTGATAAAAAATCTTATTTTTTTTAACTGCACCAAAAAGAAAATCTATATTAAATTTTGCAAAATATTTATTAGCTGTTTTCAATGAATGTTTTAAAAGGAGGTCACCTGAGTTTAAAATAAATATTATTTCACCTTTAGACTTTTTTATTCCTTTATTTATACCATCCCATAAATTTTTGTCTTTTTCAGATATGAATTTGCAAATTTTATTTTTGTATTTTTGTACTACTTTTACTGTTCCGTCATTCGATTTACCATCTATTATGATATACTCATAGTTTTTAAATGACTGATTAAGGACACTTTTAATTGTTTTTTCTATATTTTTAACATCATTTTTTACCACTGTAATTATACTAAATCTAATTTTTTTATTCATTTAAAATTCAATTTTAATAATATCTAAAAAAAACTTTTAAAAATTTATAATTACTTATACATATAATAACATAAAAACTCATGAAAATTTTAATAACTGGTTGCTGTGGTTTTATTGGATTTAATATATCTAAATATTTACTGGACAAAGGTTTTAAAATTATTGGTGTAGATAATCTAAATGATTATTATAATGTTAAAATAAAAAAAGAAAGACTAAAAGAAATAAGAAAATACAAAAATTTTAAATTTAATAAACTTGATATTTCAAATAACGAACAACTTAAAAAAATATTTGTCAAAAATAAAATTAATACTGTAATAAACTTGGCTGCTCAAGCAGGAGTTAGATATTCAATTGATAATCCAAGAAAATATCTTTTGAGTAATACAGTTGGTTTTTACAATATTCTCGAAAACTCAAGAATTAAATCAATCAAAAATTTAATTTTTGCCTCCTCCAGTTCAGTTTATGGTGATAAATCAAAGTTTCCAATAAAGGAAACTGATAACTTAAATCCAAAAAATTTTTATGGCCTAACTAAAAAGAATAATGAAGAAATGGCCGAAACATACTCTTACCTTTATAATATGAATATATGTGGTCTAAGATTTTTTACTGTATATGGAGAATGGGGCAGGCCAGATATGTTTATGTTAAAATATATAAATTCAAAAAAAAAATTTAATCTTTTTAATAAAGGTGAACATTATAGAGATTTTACATATATTAAAGATGTTAATTTAATATTTTATAAGTTGTTAAAAAAAA
>MDTA01194171.1_pt1 | contig 12581 bp, 10 predicted proteins | sample 811151 | NCBI WGS metagenome assembly MDTA01 (sample SAMN05326648, study PRJNA326480) | marine metagenome | isolation source: seawater | place: Indian Ocean: South | collected 2010
ATCGCCAATATGTACTAATTCTTCAAATTTATCTAGTAAAATAATATCTTTTTCTTCAATTTTACCTATTTTTACTCTTCTTAACTCAGAAACATAGCCATATGTCCCAAGCATTTTTCCTAAATCTCTGGCAATTGACCTTACGTAAGTCCCTGAAGAGCATTCCATTATAAAAGAAAACTCATTATTATTTTTCATTTCTATGCACTGTAAACTTTTTATAAATACATTTTTAGATTGAATTGCAAATTTTTGATTATTTCTTGCAAGTTTGTAAGCTCTTTGTCCATTAACTTTTACAGCAGAATATTGAGGCGGTACTTGACTTAGTTTGCCAACAAATTTTCTTGAACATTGATCTATTTCCTTTTTGATTGGAATTACATTTGATTTATTAATTGTTCTTCCCGTTATATCGTCAGTATCCTTTGACTCTCCAAATACTATATTAAAAACATATACTTTATTTGGGTTAAAATAATGAATACTTTTTGTTGCTTCACCAATTGCAATTGCAAGTATTCCTGTAGCAAAGGGGTCTAGAGTTCCTGAATGACCAATTTTTTTTATTTTTAGAATTTTTTTAAGTTTTTGTATTACTTTAAATGAGGTTATGTCTTTTGGTTTATCTATAAATATCCAACCATTCATATGTTAATTTTTATTTATATCATTTAAGATTTTTTCTTTTCTAAGTAATTTTTCTATGTTTCTAATTTCATCTATACTTCTATCAGTTCTAAAAATAATTTTGGGTGAGAATTTTAAATTAATCATGCTTGTGACTTCTTTTGCAAAATAATGCATACAAGAGTTTAATTTAAATATAATTTCATCCTTTTCAATCGCTTCGTGTGTAGTTACATATACATAAGCAATTTTTAAATCAGAATTCATTTCAACTTTTATTACACTTATTGGAAACTTGAAAGGTGTGTCGAGTGGCATTTCATTTCTTACAAGAACCTCGCTAATAGCTTTTCTGATTATTTCAGAAACCTTATAAGATCTGCTCGTCTTTTCAGTTTTTCTTTTTAAGATCACAATGATTGTGCTATTTCTTCAATACTAAATGCTTCAATAAAATCACCAACTGCAAAATCATTAAATTCTTTTATACTAATTCCACATTCAGTACCGGATTTTACTTCATTGGCCTCATTCTTTTCACGTTTTAGACTAAGAATATCTCCATCGTAAATTATTTTTTCATCCCTTTTTACTTTCACTTTTGCATTTTTACTTACTAAACCTTCTATAACCCTACAACCTGCAATAGCACCAACTTTTGAAACTTTGAAAATTTGTAATACTTCCGCTTTTCCAATAAAATTTTCTTTTATTGTTGGTTTTAACTTACCACTTGCAAAGTCGGATACAAATTCAATAAGTTCATAAATAATATTAAAGTTTTGAATATTAATATTACTTAGCTTTGCTTTTGACTTAGCTTCTTTGGTAGTTGTTGAATTAAATGATAATAACAATGCATTTGATGCTGATGCAAGAGCCACATCACTTTCATTAATAAAACCAACTCCCGAATGAATTACCTTAATTAATATTTTATCACTTTTTATATTTTCTAACTGATGAATTATTGCTTCTGATGAACCTCGTGTGTCAGATTTTATAACAACTTCTAGGATTTCTTTATTCTTTTCTAAAGAGCCAAATGCTAATTCGTTGTCTATATTTTTAATTTTTTTAGGTAAAATTTTATTTTTTTTAATTTGACTTCTAATTTCACATAACTCACGTGCTTTTTCATCACTTTCAACTGTAACAAAACTATCTCCAGCCTCTGGTGGTTCGTTAAGACCTAACACCTGAACAGGCATGGAAGAAGTTGCTTCCATCAAATTTTGACCTTTATCACTTAATATTGCTCTCACTTTTCCATATTCACTGCCTGCAACCGCAATATCTCCTACCTTTAGTTTTCCGTTTGTTACAATAATATTACAAAGAGGACCTCTTCCCTTGTCAACATTCGCTTCAATTACCGTTGCTTCTGCAAAAGTTTCATTATTCGTTCTAAGTTCTGAAAGTTCGGCCTGCAGGACAATGGAATCTAACAATTTGTCAATATTGATGCCTGTGGCTGCAGATACCTCAACTGATTGCACCTCCCCAGATAAATCTTCAACAATCAAATCCTCTGACAAAAGTTGTTCCTTTATTTTCTGAGGATTTGCCTCAGGTTTGTCACATTTATTTATTGCAACAATTATTGGCACCTGAGCAGATTTTGCATGCGATATTGCTTCTTTGGTTTGAGGCATTACCCCGTCATCTGCAGCGACTATTAATACAACAATATCAGTTACATTAGCACCTCTTGCGCGCATATCTGTAAAAGCTGCGTGGCCAGGAGTATCAATGAAAGTAATTTTTTGATTATTGTGCTCAACTTCGTACGCACCAATATGTTGGGTGATACCACCGCTTTCTCCCGAGACAACATTGGAATTTCTTATCTTATCTAGCAAGGATGTTTTACCGTGATCAACATGGCCCATTATTGTGACAATTGGCGACCTAATTTTATTTTTCTCCGCTTTTGTATCTTTTGATATTAAGTCTTTTTCAATATCTTCTATATTTTCTCTCTTAAAATTATGACCAAACTCAGTCACCAAAAGCTCTGCTGTATCAGCGTCAATTGTTTCATTTATTGTAGCCATCATGCCCATCTTCATCAGTGATTTTATTAAATCGCCTGACTTTTCAGTCATTCTATTTGCCAATTCCTTTACAGTAATATATTCCGGTATATAAACATCTCTAACAATTTTTTTCGCAGGCTCTTGATCTTTAAGAGGCTTTTTTGTTTTCTGCTTTGCCCTTTTGTAAGCTGCGAGACTTCTTGTTCTTTCATCTGCATCACTTAAAGCGGTCACAATAGTAACTTTTCTCTCTCGTATTTTTTTTCTACCAAATGTGTTTAGGGGTTTCTTACGGGTATCTATTTCATTCTCATTTTCTGAATTTTTTTTCTTTTCAAAATCTTTTTTACTATCCCTATTATCTATGTTGCTAGGTTGAGCACTTACATCAGGCGAATTTGGTATATTTTGCTTTTCTAGAGTTTTTGCTGGTTTTCCTGATCTAATTTTCTCTATCTCATCTTTTTTTTCTTTATTATTATCAGCTTTTAAAATTCTCTTTTGCTCGTCTTTTGAAAGCGGTTTTAGCAAAACTCCTGAATTATTGTCACTATTAGTTTTTTCAACAGCGTCAATTGATTTCGTATTAAACACCTTTGTGTCTATTGGCTTTGGTTTAAGCGCGTTATTTTCTATACCTTGATTTCTTTTATATCTTTTCTTTTCAACAATAACTGTTTTACCAGCCTCAATATTTCTTTTTGGGGCGACAAGAGGTTTGGACCCTAATTTTAAACTCAGGGTTTTCTTTTTTTTTATTTTATCTTTATTCTCATCCATTAAAAACCTCGAGTATACGGCTAATCAAGCCATATTTTTCTAGCCTCCATAATTAATTGATCACCTTCTTCACGTGTGAGATTAAACTCCTCCAGCAAGCCTGTCACTTTAGAGTTTTTATCTCCTTTGACCTCTAAATAACCAATTAAATCATCGGTTGTTAAACCGGCAAAGTCATCTAAATTTTTGATTTCACATTCAGCAAGCTTGACTATCATGGCTTTGGTCAGTAATTCAAACTGGCTAAGATCTTTTGAGACTTTTAAACTTTCAATTTTTAATTGGTTTTCCTCATCTTTATCAGAAATATATTTTTTCGCCCTTTCTATTAACTCTGTGACAATTTCTTCATCAAATCCTTCAATAGATAGTAACTCTGTCTTTTCAGTATCAATTACTTCTTCAACGCTGCCAAATCCCTCACTAACTAATAGTTGTGCCAAAGTTTCATCAACATCTAATGATGAAACAAATATATTTGTTTTTTTTGCAAAGTCTTCTTGTCGTTTAGAAGATTCTTCATCCTCAGTAAGAATATCTATTTCATATCCTGTTAACTCTGTGGCAAGCTTTACATTTTGCCCTCGTCTTCCAATAGCTAAACTTAAGTGTTCTTCTGATACCACAACCTCAATTTTATTCTGATCTTCATCTAGAACAACTTTTAAAACCTCTGCGGGAGATAATGAGGCTATAGCTAAGTTTGCAACGTTGTCAGACCAATTTATAATATCTATTTTCTCACCCTGTAATTCGTTGACAACAGCCTGAACTCTACTCCCTCTCATTCCAACACATGCACCAACTGGATCAATTGAACCATCTTCTGTGAAAACTGCAATTTTAGCTCTACTTCCTGGGTCGCGAGCAACACTTTTAATAGATATAATTCCATCATAAATCTCTGGTACTTCTTGAGTAAATAGTTTTGCCATAAATTGAGGATGCGATCTTGATAAAAATATTTGTGGTCCCTTTAATTCAGACCGAACATCATATATATATGCTCTTACTCTGTCTCCATTACGTAAGTTTTCTCTAGGAATTGTTTGATCTTTTCTTATAACCCCTTCAGCTTTTCCTAAATCTAATATGATGTTACCAAACTCAGCTCTTTTAACTATTCCATTAACAATTTCACCTACTCTGTCTTTATATTCATTATATTGTCTATCTCTTTCTGCTTCTCTAACCTTTGAATTGATTACTTGTTTCGCAGATTGAGCTGCTATACGTCCGAAATCTAGTGGAGGAAGTGGATCAAGTAGTTGATCACCTATTTGAGCTGCTCCATTTATTTTTTTTGCAGCTTTTAATGTTATCTCAAGAAATTTATTTTTAACTTCCTCTACAACAAGCATTTTTCTTGATATTGAAATATCACCATTTTCTTGGTTAATTTCAACTACGACTTCATTTTCTTCACCATAGTTACTTTTCGCTGCTTTTTCAATCGCTTCCTCTAATGCAGATATAACAATTGATTTATCAATCATTTTCTCTTGAGCAACAGTTTCAGCAATCCTTAGAATTTCTATTTTATTAGCACTTACCATACGTTTCCTTTTTGCGTAAAAAAAAAGTGGGTTAAACCCACTTTCAAATGTGTTAGCAATACCTGAACAAATCTATACACCTGTAGAATAAATAAATCAAGCATCTAAAGCTTGATTATTTTAAATAGTTAAAAGGTAAATTTTTCGGCCTTTTTCTATTGCTTTTCTTTGGTATCTAGAAATTCCATATAGATTATCGTATTCTGACAAGGTTTTTAGATTATAACTACCAAATAATTTTTTGTGCTTTGTCAATAAATTCTCAGTATCTTTAAGGTAACTTTTTGAGTCAGTAGTCATAAAAATTGAATTTTTTGATTTAGTGACTTTTGTTAAGAGCTTTATTATTTCATAATTCATTAATCTTCTTTTTTTGTGACGTTTTTTTATCCATGGATCAGGATTAATAATCAATATTTTATCAAAAGATTTTTGTGGCATTGAGTCCAAAAAGTAAAAACAATTCAAATTACTTAACATTATATTTTTGATTTTTAAACTTGCTATAGATGAAAGTACTTTAGCAATTCCATTTAAATATACTTCTACTCCAATATATAGTTCTTGTGGGTTAGCAAGAGCGTTTTGTATTAAAAATTCACCATTTCCAAAACCAATTTCAACATTTATTTTTTTATAGATCTTTGGAAATATAATCTTTTTTTTTGAACTCTTATCTATTTGGTATTTAATTACGGACTCATCAATTGAGAATTGATGATAAGCCTTGTCTATAAGGTTTTTTTTTGAGATTGATATCTTTTTTGAAATTTTTCTTCCTTTATAAGAATAAAACTGAGGGTATTCTTTTTTAAATGAAAACAAATATATTTAGAATTTTTTCGCTAAATTTGTTTTTTCCCAAGAAAAAGATCCATCACTTTCAGGATCTCTCCCAAAGTGTCCATAAGCTGCACTTTTTTTATAAATTGGTTTATGTAAATTTAAATGGTCTCTAATACCCCTAGGAGTTAGATCAATATTATCTGTAATTTTAGCTATAAGATCAGCATCAGACATCTTGGAAGTACCATGTGTGTCAACATAAATTGAAAGTGGATCTGAAACTCCAATAGCATAAGCTAGTTGTATAGTGCATCTGTCGGCTATACCTGATGCAACAATATTTTTTGCTATATACCTCGTTATATATGCTGCTGATCTATCAACTTTAGTGGGGTCTTTTCCCGAAAATGCCCCTCCACCATGTGGGGCAGCTCCACCATAAGTATCAACTATTATTTTTCTCCCAGTAAGGCCTGTATCTCCATCTGGCCCGCCTATAACAAATTTTCCAGTTGGATTGATTAATATTTCGGTTTCATTACTGATCCATTTCTCTGGAATAACATTTTTAATAATAGGAATAATTATTTCACTCACAGCTTGCTGATCAAGTTCTGCATCATGTTGAGTCGAAACTACGATCTTCGTACATTTTTCTGGCAAACCATTCTTATATTGAAGTGTAACCTGGCTTTTGGAGTCAGGCTGAATACCTGGTGTTTCACCTTTTTTTCTTTTAATTGCCATATCTTCCAAAATTTTATGAGAATAATAAATTGGGGCAGGCATTAATGAAGGTGTTTCTTTGCATGCATATCCGAACATTATTCCTTGATCACCGGCTCCTTGGTCTTTATTTCCTGATGCATCAACGCCCATAGCAATATCAGCGGATTGACTGTGCACACCAGAACAATCAAATGAAAATTTTTCCCAATGAAATCCATCTTGCTCATAACCAATTGCCTTAACTGCATTTCTGGCTAATGTTTCATAATCACAATTATAATTTTCTGGGCCTCTAACCTCACCTGCCATTACTACCTTATTAGTTGTGACAAGTGTTTCCATTGCTACTCTGGAGTTTTCGGGGTTCTCTTGGGATAGGAAATCATCGACGACTGAATCTGATATTATATCACAAACCTTATCTGGATGTCCTTCTGAAACTGACTCGCTTGTAAATAAATAGTTCTTATTCATATCTCAATTAATGCTTAGTTCGAATAGCATAGCCAATTATAAAAAATAAAACTATCAAAAAATACGTAAAAAAATTTCCGTATTCTCTATAGGCAGTTGTTTCTAATTTTTTAGGGATTTTTACATCGATGTACTCAGTTTTACTTGACTCTATAACGTCAATGATTTCACCAATAGGGCTTATTAATCCAGAAATTCCTTTATTTGATGATCTAACCATAGGGATACCGAGCTCAATAGATCTAAATTGTGCATGAACGAAATGCTGCCTTGGTCCACTAAAACTTCCAAACCAACCATCATTACTTATATTCACTAATAAATTTGTACTACTAGAAACACTGTTGCGAACAAAAGTAGGAAATATTGCTTCATAGCAGATAAGAGGTGTAAAGTTGTCATGAAAGAATTGGTAGTTGCTTCCTTTTGTTAATCCTGTTTTAAAAAAAAAACTTTCTGGAAACAGTATATTGATGAATTTAGAAAATGGAAAGTATTCACCGAAAGGAACAAGAATTTTTTTATCGTATACAAATCCCATATAACCGACTGAATTAAAATAATTATTATTTTTTTTTCTAATAAATCCAGCAATCCAATTACTGGGCCTATTTGAGTCATACCCAAGCGATGTCTCTGGAAACACTGTAATTAGATCAGGTGAACCCATAGTTTCGGTTTCTTGTATTGATTGCTTAGTCCATTTATCTTTTTGATCAAAATAGGTATGAACGATTCTTATATTATTTTCAGAAAAGACTACTTTATTATCACTTATCCTATTAGAGCCATATAAGTATAGCGAGGTAAGTATCAAAATACCAGTAAGTAAATAAGACTTATTTTTATTATTATAAAAAAATGCGAAGATACAAACTGAACAAAACACAGTAAGTAACCCCAGGCCATAGACACCTATAATTGAAACGGTCTGAGAATAAACTAATGACCAAGACCAACTATAACCAATTAAATTCCAAGGAAGTCCTGTAAATAAAACACTCCTTAAGAATTCAAAAATTATCCATACAGAACTAAAGAAGAATAATTTTGAATTGGAATTACTCCAATAAAATGCATTAACAATTTGCATTAAACCAAAAAAAATAGAAAGACAAAATGGAAATATAATGAAAATTATTGGCGCTACATAAAATAGTTTAGGATCATATTCTAATATTGAGTTTGAAACCCAGTACATACCCAATGTAAAAAACCCTAAACCAAAAAATAATCCGTTCAAAAAAAAAATTCTATAGTGACTTTGAAACTTATTAAAAACATATTCATTAACTAGAAAATATATACCAATGACAATTATTGAAAAAAAATGGGACATTGAATGGTGCAAAACTCAAAGCTAAGCAAAGCCCTAAAAGGAAATTTAGAATAAATAGATAAGGCTTTTTAGGTGGAATTAATTCCAATAAAATCATTATTTTTTTGGTGTTGTTACTTTAACTGACTTTATCTTCATTGGATCTGCATCCTTTATCTCGAAAGTAGTTCCAGAACTATGATTTATAATTTCTCCCCTTTGAGGTACTCGACCTGCAATAGAGAAGATTAAACCACCCAAAGTATCAATATCATCATTTTCACTTGACCTAAGAAATTGAATGTTAGTTACTTTTTGAAGTTCATCGATTTCAACTCTGGCACTTGCCTCAAAAATATTAGCTGAGGATTTAATCAACATTGGTAAATTTCTATCATCATGCTCATCCTCGATTTCGCCAGTAATTTCTTCTATTACATCTTCAATGGTAACTAAACCATCAGTACAACCGTATTCATCTATTACAATTCCCATATGAAGTCTGGTCATTTGCATTTTAAGAAGTAAATCAAGTACAGGCATAGATGGTGGTATTTCCAAAATATCTCTTTTTAAGTCTCTAAGAAAATTAATTTCAACCTTTTTTTGGTTTTGATAATTCACCAAGTCCTTAATATGGACCATGCCAATAATATTATCGAGATTATTTTCATAAACTGGAACTCTTGAATGAGCTTCTCTAATAAACACCTCAAGCACTTTTTCAAAACTATCATTGATTTCGACTGCGCCAATATCTGCTCTTGGTATCATTATGTCTGAAGATCTAATCCCATCTATTTTTAAAATATTCAAAAGCATTAGTCTTTCGTGTTTAGATATACCTTCTGTATCCTTAAGGTCACTATCTAAAACAGTTTCTATACTTTCCTTTAATGAATTGTTAGAAGACTTCTTTGTAAAGAAATTTTTATTAAATATTTTATTAATCATAATTTTGCTTAATAGTATTATATATTAAATTTTCATATTTATTCATTTGTTTAAATTGTTTCTCTGTTTTGTGATCATAGCCCAGTAAATGAAGCATTCCATGTATTGTCATCTTACATAAATGATCGTACTTTGTAACTCTTTGCTCTTCTGCCTCCTTAATAAGAGTTTGATTTGCCATTACGATGTCCCCTAAAATAAACTTATTCATGTAAGAAGATTGCATTGGAAATGATAAAACATTTGTGGGATTATTTTTTTTTCTATACTTAAAATTAAGTTCCTTAATTGTTTTATTTGAGGTTAAAAGAAAAGTCACAGAAAAATTTTTACTATTTTTAATATCAATAGCTTTAATTGTTTCGTTTACTGTTTTTGAAATATACTTTTGAAAAGAAGGAAAATGTTTTTTCCATCCTTCCTCATCAACATTGTAATTAATTTCAATCATTAATTATTTTTTTGGTCAAAAAGATCCTTTATTTGGTTATCGTAAGAGTCATAAGCATTTATAATTTTCGTAACCATTTCATCTCGAACAATGTCCTTTTGTCCAAAATTTATAATTGAGACACCCTCAATATTTGACAAAATTTTTATTGATCTAAGTAAGCCAGAGTCACTTCTTCTACCAAGGTCAGTTTGTGAAGGATCACCAGTTACAACCATTCTTGAGTTCTTTCCACATCTGGTTAAAAACATCTTGATTTGATTATGGGTTGCGTTCTGTGCTTCATCTAATATAACAAATGAATTATTAAGAGTTCTTCCCCTCATAAATGCTAGTGGTGCAATTTCAATTTCAGAGGATTGAATTTTTCTAGTTGCAATATCTGAAGGTATTAAATCATACAACGAGTCATAAAGTTGCCTTAAATACGGATCTACTTTTTCCTTTAAATCACCAGGTAAAAAACCTAGTTTTTCACCTGCCTCTACTGCTGGCCTTGAAAGAATAATACGATCAAACTTATTTTCTAAAAGTTGAGCAACTGCCGCAGCAACAGCTAGAAAAGTTTTTCCTGTTCCTGCGGGTCCAATAGAAAATATAATTTGTTTTTTTTGTAATATTTCTAAATACGTATTTTGAAGCTTACTTTTACCAATAACATCTAATTTAGTGGTCTTAGTAATATTTATATTTTTTATATCGTTCGATATATGCATTTTCAGATTCTCCTGCATTTGATTAATTTCACTATTAATTCTTTTATTTGTCTTTTTTTCACTAATTGTTTGAGCTATAGCACTTTTTAAGATGTCTACATTTTTCTTATTCCCCTGAATAATTAACTGATTGCCTTTTTGAAAAATTTTTAGAGGTAAGCTCTTTTGAAAAAAGTTTATATTTTCGTTATTTACTCCAAATATATCTAGAACTTCAGTATTTTCTATATTTATTATTGTTGAACTTAAACCCTCTACAGTAAGTTTTTTGTAAGTTTTATTAGGTAATTTATTTTTCAAGTTTTTATATAAATCTTGTACTAAAAATTAGCATATAAATTCTTGTGGTTGCAAGTTGAAATATTTACATTTTTCACTTGGCCTGGGTTAATTTTTTCCGACTTTATGTATACTGATTGCATGAAAGGAGTTCTTCCAAAAAAATATTTAGGATTGCTCATGCTTTGATTCTCAACTAGAACATCAATATTTTGTCCACGAAAAGTCTTATTAAAATTAAATTGTATTTCTCTTAATTTATCCTGAAGTATTAACAGTCTTTCTTTTTTTATATCAAGTGGTGTTTTGTCTTCTTCTAATGCTGATTTAGTCCCTGGTCTTGCGCTATAAATGAAAGAATACGATTGTGTGAACTTTATCTCACTGACTAAATCAAGTGTTTCTTGGAAATCATTATCAGTCTCACCTGGGTATCCAATAATAAAATCAGATGATATCTCAATTTTTGGATTAACGGCTTTTAGTTTTTCAATTATTTTTCTATATGAATTTACATCATATTTTCTATTCATTTTTTTTAGTATGTTAGATGAACCCGATTGAACTGGTAAATGAAGAAAGGGCATAAGCTTATCATTAGTAGAATGAAGTTTAATCAAATCATCGCTCATATTTATTGGATGTGAGGTTGTATATCTTATTCTTTCTACATTTTTGTTATTACTTATCTCTTGAATTAAATCTGCAATAGTCACTTGTCGACCGTTATGAGAAATATTGTATGCATTTACATTTTGACCTAACAATACAATTTCTTTGGCACCATTATCGGTAAGCGAACGTACTTCGTTCAGTAATGATATCAAAGGACGAGAGTACTCAGGCCCTCTTGTATATGGAACAACACAAAAAGAGCAAAATTTATCACATCCTTCTTGAATAGTTAAGTAGGATGAAACGCCTTGTTTTCTTTTTTGTTCAGAAAGGTAATCAAATTTTTCATTTACTATAAATTCGGTATTCAATTGTTTTGGATTTTGTTTTAAGTCATCAATCATTTGAGGTAATAAATGGTAACTTTGTGGACCCAAAACTATATCGATTGATTTATTTTTATTAAACATTTCTTCATTTTCAGCCTGAGCAACACAACCGACAACTGCGATAGTTTTATCTTTTTTGTGTTTATTTAATCTTCCTATATCTGAGTAAAGTTTGTGAGCTGCTTTGTCTCTAATATTACAAGTATTGAAGACTACTAGGTCGGCGGTTTGCACATCTTCATTTTGCTTTAAACCTTTATTTTCCAAAATAGTTACAATTTTTTTGCTATCATAAACATTCATTTGACATCCGTAAGATTTAACAAAAAAAGTGGAATGTCTCATTTTAATTAATTTGTATCTTTTGATTTATGCCGCTCAGTATTTTACTTTCACAATATAATGCCAATTCTTTTCTATTCTCAAAATTATTAATACTCATAATTTCGTGAAAAATAATATCGACTGTAATCCTACCAGATCTAAGGAAATTTGCCATAGCTGCAACCATGGAGGTATCACCTACCCATGCAATATTACGCCTTAAATAAATTCCCATAGGTACATTATTTAACTTGGAATAACATATTGAAATCGGCTGTATGTTTATTTTGTTATTATCATCAAAGGCACATTCTAGCATTGAAGATTTAAAGCTTATAATTCCATTTCCATCTGAAGTTGTTCCTTCAGGAAAAATTATAAAATTTTCACCTTCTTTAAGTTTTTTTTGAATTAAATGGTTGTATTCTATGATTTTGTTTTTGTCTTCATTATCTATGAAAAATGTATTACTTAACTTTGCTAAAAAACCAAATATCCCCATTTTTGAAACCTCTTTTTTTGCAATAAATCTAGCATTAAG
>MDTA01118889.1_pt1 | contig 12580 bp, 16 predicted proteins | sample 811151 | NCBI WGS metagenome assembly MDTA01 (sample SAMN05326648, study PRJNA326480) | marine metagenome | isolation source: seawater | place: Indian Ocean: South | collected 2010
CTTGTAATTTTCTTCCGAATTTTTCTTGTAACCCTTTTTTAGATAAATAAGTAATATGCGCTGCCATTCTAGCGACTGATAAACCTTTCATTGGTAGATTTTTTTCAATTTCGTAATTACCGTTTTGCCAATTGCTATCAGCCATAATTGCTTGTCTTCCAAGTTCATTAAATGCAATATTTTGAGCTGAATGACTGGCTGTACATGCAATTGGTATCGCTAACTTAGTTTTGTTTGGAAAATTCGAAACAAACTGTAATACCTGCATTCCACCCATTGATCCACCAATAACACAAAATAATTTTTCTATTTTAAAAAATTCTAATAAATTATATTGTGCATTTACCATATCGTTTATTGTGATCACTGGAAAACTTGTACCTATTGATCTTGTTGTTTTTTCATCGATAGTATTCGGACCAAATGATCCAAGACATCCGCCCAAAACATTTGCACAAATAACAAAGTATTTTTTAGTATCTATCGCTTTATTATTACCGACAGCTACACTCCACCAACCTTCTTTATTTGTCACAGGATTAACTCCACTAGCAAATTGATCACCCGTGAGTGCGTGGAAAATTAATATTGCATTATCTTTTTTTTCATTGAGTTTTCCATAAGTCTCGTAGGCCAAAGGATAATTCTTTATGGTTTTTCCACAATCTAACTTAAGAGGTTTAGTAACAATCAGTTTCTTTAACTTATCATTTTTTATGTTCATATAAAAAAAAAGCCCAGCTAAACTGGGCCAATCCCTTTTTAGCTATATTTATCTAGCGCCTGCAATTTGGTTAAATCGGCGCTTAGAATTAGTACTAAATAGCTCTATACTTGTCAAATTCTGATGTAATGAATCATAGAAATATAACAACTTTTTATATATTAAATAAATATAATGAGATTACCCAAACCAAAAAAAATTAATGCTATTAGGTATGAGGCTGGATTAAACTTCTTTAACAAAAAAAAGGCCGATATAAAGCTTTCAGCAAATGAATGTGCACTAGGCCCAAGCCCTAAAGCTGTAAAAGCCTATATAAAAAGATCAAGAGAATTAAAAAGATACCCAAGTAACGATGATTTATCACTTATAAAAGTCCTGGCTAAAAAATTTAAATTAAACAAAGATAGAATAATTCTTGGCGCTGGATCAGATCAAATTTTTGAATTTATCTGTAAAACTTTTTTAAAAAAAGGTGATGAGGTTATTGTACCTAAGTTTAGTTTTATAATTTATAGAATTTATAGTAAAATATATGATGCGAAGGTTATATTTGCTGATGAAAAAAATTATAGAATTTCTGTAGAAAATATAATTTCGAAAGTTTCAAATAAAACCAAAATAGTTTTTATTGCAAATCCTAATAATCCAACTGGAACTTTTGTTAGTAAAAAAGAATTATTATATTTAAGAAAAAAACTTAGAAGTAATATTTTACTTGTAGTAGACGATGCTTATTTTGAATATGTAAAGGATAAAAGATATTCAAACGGATTAAAATTATTTTCAAATTCTAAAAATGTAATTGTAACAAGAACATTTTCAAAAATTTATGGTCTAGCTGGTTTGAGAATTGGTTGGGGCTATGGATCCAAAAATTTAATCAAAGCACTAAATAAAATTAAACCCCCGTTTAATGTAAATAGCGCTGCTCTAGCTGCAGCTGGGGAGGCTATTAGAGATAATGTATGGCTGAAAAAAGAAATTAAACACGTAAACAAATGGAAAAATATTTTTTTTAAAACATTTAAATCACTTAAAATAAAAACTAATAAAAGTTTTGCTAATTTTATGTTAATAAATATCAGTAATTTGAAAAATAATTCAAAAAATATTTTTTTAAAACTAGCGAAATCAGGTATCCTTTTAAGAGAAATGGATGTATATAATATAAAAAATTGTCTGAGAGTTACTATAGGTGGGGCAAAAGAAAATAAAAAATTTTTATCTACTTTAAAAAAAATAATTAATGTTTAATAACATATGTATAATTGGATGTGGGTTGATTGGCTCTTCTATTTTGCGGGCGATCAAGTCAAAAAATATAACAAATAAAATTACTATTTGTGATAAATCTAGAGATGTACTTTCTTACTTAAAAAAAGAAAATTTAGCACAGGAAATAACCGACAATCCTAAAGAAGCTGTAAAAGACTCAGATTTAATTATTATTTCCACTCCGCTTAGTTCGTATAAAGAAATTCTTTTAATAATAAAAGATGATTTAAAAAATGATGCTATTTTAACAGACACAGGATCTGTAAAAAAAGAAATAAACAAAATCATTGAAAATTTAAATCTTAAAAATATATCATGGATAGCATCACATCCAATAGCTGGTACAGAAGAGAGCGGACCCGAATCAGGATATGCTGAACTTTTCAATAATAGATGGTGTATAATCTCAGCATCAAGTGATGTAAAAAAAGAGCATATTGATAAAATAAAAAACTTCTGGGAAAAATTAGGGAGCAAAGTTAAACAAATGAAAGTAGATGAGCATGATCATATACTGTCTTTAACTAGCCACCTACCTCATGCTGTTGCTTACAACTTAGTTAAAACAGCAGTAGAAGATAATACAAAGTATAAAAATGAAATAATTAAATACAGTGCTGGAGGATTAAGAGATTTTACAAGAATTGCAGCATCTGATCCTATTATGTGGAGAGATATTTTTATAGATAATAGCAAAGATGTTCTAGATATATTAAACAAGTTCTCTAAAAATATAGAAGATTTCAAAAAAGCTTTGTCAGAAAAAAATGGTGACAAATTATTAAAAATCTTTCTATCAACAAAAAATATAAGAAAAGAAATAATTAAAGCAGGTCAAGAAGTTGAGGCCCCTGACTTTGGAAGAAAAAAAAATTAATTTAGTTTATCAATAGATGAGTAAATTATATTTTCTAAATCCTCTATAAAAACATTTTTGTCTTTACCTGATTCAATCGGCTCTAAAAAGGTTATTTTTATGTCATGATTATACTTTAAAAAACTATTTTTTGGCCAAACTTTACCTGTATTCAACGCTACAGGTACACAAGGTAAATTTAAAGCTTCATAAATTCTTGCCGCACCTTTTTTAAAAGGTTGTCTCTCACCAAATTTTACTCTTGTTCCTTGAGGAAAAATTAATAGATGCCTTTTACTTGTTTCAATATTTTTTTTAATTTTTTCAAAAAAATTCAAATTTTCTTTTGTTGTAGTGTCTCTGACAATATCTATTGATCCAATTTTTTTTAAATACCAACCAAATAGAGGAATTTTAAGCAGTTCTTTTTTAAGAATGAAAATAGGATATTGTAGAGGAGCTTGAAGTATGAAAGTTTCAAGCAAAGATTGATGAGCACTTGCGACAAAAAATTTTTCTTTTTTTTTTAGGTTTTCTGTCCCAGAAAAAATAACTTTTACTCCTAAAATAAATCTTAATAAAAAAATGATAATAAAAGCCAATATTTTTCCACATATCAATGTAGCTTTACTTGGTAGAATTAATGTTGGAATGGCTAATATAAAAACTAATACCAAAGTCATGTAAAATAATACATTGAATAAAAACGATCTAAGGAAGTGCATTATTAATTGAGTAAACTTTTAATATCTTGTTTTTTTCTTATTACCTTGGCTTTTGTTTTGTTTATAATTATTTCAGCTATTAAAGGTTTAGTATTATAATTTGAAGATAAAGAAGCACCGTAAGCACCTACATCAGCAATAGCAACATAATCTGACTGTTTTATACTCTGATAGTTGTTATATTTAATAAATTTACAAGTCGTTTCACATATTGGTCCAACAAACTCTAGGGGACCTTTATTCTTTTTTTTATTTTTAATTAGTGGAATTATATTATGGACAGCATCATAAAGTGCTGCTCTCATAAAATCATTCATACCAGCATTAAGAATCGCAAATGTTTTTTTTGAACCTTTTTTGAGATATTGAACTTTAGCCACAAGGATTGCTGCATTACCCACTATTGTTCTTCCTGGCTCAAAGATAATATTACAATTAAATTTTTTTCTAAACTTTTCTACTAAATTGGAATAATTTTTTAAATTTATTTTTCTGTCGTTTTTTTTATAAACAATACCAAATCCTCCTCCTAAATCTACAAACTTGAAATTTATTTTTGTCTTTTGGATTATTTCTTCTAAAACTTTAAGAGTTTTCTTAAAAGGATTCTCACTAAGTATTTGACTTCCAATATGTACACTAATTGCATCTAATCTAAGATTTTTTAATTTGCTAATATTTAGGCAAAAAGAAATTAAATTTGTTTTCGAAAGACCAAATTTATCTTCAGCTTTTCCTGTAGAAATTTTTTTATGCGTGGGAGCGTTAATATCTGGATTTAATCTAATTCCTACTGCTGTTTTTCTTTTCAATTGACCTGAGATTTTATTAATCAAAAAAGCTTCGTTTTCTGATTCCACATTAATTAATAAAATATTTTTTTTTATAGCTAATCTAATCTCATCTTCTGTTTTACCAACACCGGAGAAAACAATTTTGTTGGGTTTTATTCCAGATTTAATAGCTTTAAGTAATTCACCACCTGATACAACATCTGCCCCTGATCCTATTTTACTCAAAACTTTCAAAATTTGAATATTTGAGTTAGCTTTTACTGAAAAACAAATTAGAGGTTTAGATTTTTTAAAGTTGTTGGCAAATGACTTGTAATTTTCAACAATATTTTTTTCAGAATAAAGATAAAAGGGTGTGTCAAATTTATATGCAAGTCTTCGCACAGAGACATTTTCAACAAATAGATTATTATTTTTATATCTTATATAAGACATATGTTAAACTGTTTTTGAAAAATCATTTATATAACCTTGATATTTAGGCTCTGATTTTTTTCCACAAGATCCTAGTAAAAACATCAATATTATAAGACTTACAACAAATTTCATTTTAGTTCCTTTTTATATTTTCTTATCATATTTTTAATATTCCTTTCAGATGTTCCACCAAATGAATTTTTTGAATTCATTGAGTTTTTCACATTAAAAACTTTTAAAACATTATTATTTACGTTTCTATAAAACTTTTGTATCTCATTTAATGTTAATTCATCTAAATTCTTTTTACTTTTTTCAGCGTAGTTTACTATTTTTGATGATATTTTGTACGCTTCTCTAAAAGATAGTTTTTTTTCTTTCACAAGATAATCAGCAAAATCTGTTGCAGTCGTGTATCCGGTTTTTGCCATATCGAACATTCTAGTTTTATTTGGATTTACGTTTTTAATTAGTTCATTGCTCATAATTAAAGTATCTTTCAAAGTATCAAATCCATCGAATACTAGTGCTTTATCATCTTGTAAATCTTTAAAATATGAGATTGGAAGCCCCTTCATTATTGTTAAAATAGAATTTAATTTTCCGTAATTAATTCCAGTCCTTCCTCTTATGAGTTCTGCTGGGTCAGGATTTTTTTTTTGTGGCATGATGGATGAACCAGTAAGCATTTTATCATTAAAGGTAATTAATTGATAGGCATCAGAATTTAATATAATAAAATCTTCGGCTAATCTGGATAAATGCATCGCACAAACAGCACAAGTATAAAGAAAATCTATTGCAAAATCTCTATCTGAAACAGTATCAATCGAGTTATTTGTAGGTTTTTTAAATCCTAGTTTTTTCGATGTAAAATTTCTATCAATATTATAAGAAGTTCCAGATAAAGCGGCAGCACCAAGGGGCGACTCATCGATTAATTCTAAATTATTTTGGAATCTTTGTTTATCTCTTTTAAACATTTCATAATAAGCTAATAGATAATGAGCAAAAGAAATTGGTTGAGCATTTTTGAGATGTGTAAAACCTGGCATCACTGTGCCTATATTTTTATCTGCTTTAGTTACTATATTTTTCATCAAAGTTTTTAATTCATTGCTTAAAATTAAAGATGAATTTTTAACCCAAAGTTTAAAGTCCGTAACCACTTGATCATTTCTTGATCTAGCAGTGTGCATATAACCTGCAGAGTCACCGATCATTTCGTATAATTTTTTTTCTATATTTAAATGAATGTCTTCAAATTTTTCTTTAAATTTAAATTTACCCTTTTTAATTTCACCTTGAATTTTATCTAATCCTTTAAGTATTTTTTTACCTTCTTTTCCGGGAATAATTTTTTTCTTAATAAGCATTTGAGTATGAATTTTTGATGCAAATATATCTTGTTCGTATAGTCTTTTATCTACATTTATAGATGCACCTATTCTTTGAAATGATTTAGAAGTTGGATTTTTGAATCTACTTGACCAAACTGTCTTATTTTTTTTTGTCATAAATTATGTTATTTTTAATTTAAATTAATATGAAAATTAGTAAATCTTTAAAAGTTTATATTCACATTTTATTAACTATATTTGTTGCAAATAATCTATATGCCAATACAGAGTTATCAAATTATTTGGTTATTTACGATAAGCCCAAAACTACCGAAAATATAAAATTTAAAGACTTCAATCTTCAAGAGGTTGATTTATCTAAAAATAAAGGCAAGATCGTGATTTTAAATTTCTGGGCAACATGGTGTGCACCATGCAAGAAAGAAATGCCATCACTAGATAAATTATCAGGTGATTATACAAATTTGTTGGTTTATCCGATCAATATGGAAAAACCAAATGAAAAAAAAACACTTAAATTTTTTAAGGAATTGAACATCAAAAATTTACAAATTTATTATGATCCAGAGTTTAAATTAGCAAAGCAGTTTAAAATGATAGGTCTGCCGACAACGATTTTAATTAACAAACAAGGAGACGAATTTGGTAGAGTAATCGGCGAAATAGATTTTAATGATAAAGACTTTATTAACGTTCTAAAGGAATATTTCTAATCCTTGAAAAAATACGCTAATACAACTAAAACGATGATTGCTATAAATTGCAAAAGAACTCTTAGTTGCATAAGTTTATTCGAATATTTTTTACTGGTGCTTCCTCCTTTGAATAAAGTATAAATACCTAAAATTAAAACTATGGCAACAGCACCTATTAGAGTAAAACCTATTAAGTTAAAAAAGAAATCTGACATAGATAATCATTTACTATCATGAGTTATTCATTAAATACAACAATTATAAAACCTACATCAAATCAAAAACCAAAGAATGCTGTAATACTTTGTCACGGTTATGGTGGAGATGGCCAAGACATTTCAATATTAGCTCATTATTGGAAAAATTATTTAACAGAAACAATTTTTCTATGTCCAGATGCCCCTGAAAAATGTGCAGTGAGTGAAAGCGGGTTTCAATGGTTTGATTTAATTACTGAAAAAAATGATCAAATTCTTACAAAGTCTTTTGTAGCTGAAATAAAACTTAACAAATTTATTGACGAAGTAAAAAAAAATTATCAACTAGAAGCTGATAAGATTACTTTAGTTGGTTTTAGCCAAGGTTGTATGATTGCTCTACAAACTGGCCTAAAGCGTTTAGACAGCATTAATTCAGTGCTTGGCTATTCAGGAAAAATTATAGATAAAAATTACTTAGAACAAAATATTAATTCTAGACCAAATATCATGTTGATGCACGGTGAAAAAGATGAAGTAGTCCCTGTAAATTTTTTATTGGAGGCAAAGGACTTTTTTAATGCAAATAACTACCAAATACAAACAAAAATTTTTAAGAATTGTGAACATAGAATACCTCAAGAAGGCTCAAGTTTAGGATTAGAGTTTATAAAAAAAAATTTATATTAATTTTTTTTAAATTTTGACTTGATATAATTTTCAGTTTCAGATAACTTTTATGTATGATTATACCTACTAGTCAAAAAGTGCCATTGGAAAAGTGTCCAGCTTTAGTTTTAAATGCTGACTTTAGACCTCTAAGTTATTATCCGCTGTCTTTGTGGTGCTGGCAAGATGCTGTTAAATCAGTTTTTTTAAATAGAGTAAGTATTGTATCTAATTACAAAAGAAAAATAAGGAGTCCATCCTTTGAAATGAGTCTACCGAGTGTGATAGCTTTAAAAAATTTTATTAAACCATCAGATAATCCAAACTTCACTAGATTTAACGTTTTTCTAAGGGATAAATTTTCATGTCAATATTGTGGAGATAAAAAAGATTTAACTTTCGATCACTTACTCCCTAAATCGAAAGGTGGACTGACTGATTGGGAAAATGTTGTAACAGCATGCTCAACTTGTAATGTTAAAAAAGGAGGTAAACTTTTTGAACATAGCGGAATGAGATTATTCAGCAAACCTTATCGTCCTACAGTGGACGATCTTCACAAAAATGGTAGAAATTTTCCTCCAAATTTCTTGCATGAGAGTTGGATGGATTATTTATATTGGGACATAGAATTAGAACCTTAATTTAATATTTTTCAGAAATCGCTATAGCAATCCTAGAAGATGTTTTAATAACTTTATCAAGAACTTTATAAACTCCTTTTTTTGTAGCACCTTCTTCGTAAGCTATATCTTTATGATCTAACTCATCTTGTCTAAATTTTTCAATTTTTTCTTTTAGAAGTTTTTCATCTTCACCCAATTTATATGTTTGACTTTTATAATGATCATCAATAACTTCTTCAACGGAAGCTGTGCATAACATTGCAGCCTTCTTACCTAGCATTGCTGTGCCAAATCCTAGCGTTACACCTAATAAATCCCAAATCGGAAGAAATTTAGTAGGTTTGATATTTCTTTTTTTTATTTCGTTATCAAAAAATTCAAAATGTTCGGTCTCATGCTCTTTCATGTCTTCTAACTTTTTTTTTAAGTCTTCATCTTGTTTAAAAGTTTTAAGTGCCAATAATTGTCCCTCATAAATTTTAATTGCGCCTCTTTCTCCTGCATGGTCAACTCTGATAATTTCCTCAAGAAATTTTTTGTTAGTTTTTTTTATCATTTTACAAAATTTTGAAATTTTAATCGGTAAATATAATTCTCATCACTTGTTACAAAAAATGAATTATCATCATTTTGAAATAAATTCATCTTTTTATTTTTTCCAAAGTGTCTCAGTCTTTCATCAAAGTTAATTCTTTCAACACTAACAATTTTGTTATTATTATCTAGTAAAAAAACAAATACTGACATTGCTTTTAAGCTTAAGGCCATCAAACAAATATTATTAGAGTAATAATTAGCCAAATTGTTTGGACACTCAGATAAATCAGAAGGTGCGATTGCTGGCAAAAAAGTGAAAATAGGTGAAGTGTATTTATCATCAAAGTTTTTATGTTCATATTTTTTATTTTTTGCGTACGGTAGTCCATATGAGAATTTAGGCCAACCATAATTCAAACTATATTTAATAAGGTTAATTTCATCACCGCCATGAGGCCCATGCTCTATAGAATATATGTTGTTTTTAACTGATGCTATACCCTGAGGATTTCTGTGGCCAGAACTATAAATTTCATACTTCAATTCTTTGTTATTATTAGTCAATAGATCATTTATATTTATTTTTATTATCTTGCCAAAAATTGATAAAGGATCTTGAGCTAAACTTGAAATTATTTCAGATGCATGAGTTGGTGTTCCTATTGAGATCAATATATTTCCATTTAACATTGTATAACCTCCCCCTAATCCTGAAAAATCTATGCTTTCCTCATCGGGTAAACATTTGCTTCTTATGATTTCTTTACCATTTTGAAAATTAACTAAAGAGGCAAAATAACAATTTAAATTTTTATTTGAAATTAGACCGAAAAGATTGTCTTTTATCTTAAAAGCAGATCTCACACCACCATTTTTTTGATTAAAAAAAGAGAATGGAATATTTAATTCTTGAATTTGTTTTCCATTATCCATTTTAGCATCTGAAGTTACTATTTCATATTTTTTTAAAATATTTTTATCTGAACTAATTACATTTAAGAATGCAGCCCTATCATTGAAAGATGCCACTCTTTCAAATTTTAGTTCAAAAGAGTTAGCTTCTTTAACATCCCTTTTTTCTTCTAGGGCCTCTTGTTTCTTCACTATTGTCTTTTTTTCCGAAAAAAAATATTTATATATTTTTTTTGGAAACTCAACTAATTTTGGATTTTCGTAACCTAAAAAGATACCGATAATTAAAGTTACAAAAACTGTTAAAAAAAAATTATTTTTTTTCATAAAATAAAGAAATCTTAAGTAATGTAACACTAATTAAGAAAGAAATAATGGCGTTAATTGTAGCAAGAGAAAAACCAAAAATTCTTATAGTAATTTCCTTGCAACTCACCACGCTGCTGCTTTCTATCTGTTTTAAAACATTTTCTTTCGTCAGTTCATTTCCAGTCAGCTCTTTAAGTTTGCAAAGAAATGACTCTTCAAATAACCCTTTTTCTATTCCAACATGATATAAAGATACAAATGTTCCAAAAACAAATAAGAGCGAGAGGATAAAAAGGCCTATTCTAATATACTTGTTAATTAAAAGCGTCAAAGGAATGATTAATATTGATCCATAGTAAGGTATTCTTTGAATTAAGCATAAATTACATGGTTTATGGTTTAACCCAAATTCAATGTAAAAAGCACCAATTAAAGTTATTAAGCTTAAAGCAAAAATTGATAATGAAACATTTTTTGTATTAAATTTGATCATTAATTGTTTAAAAGAAGATAAATTATTATAATTAAAAGAGATATAACTATACCGATAATAATTGAAAATTTTTTACCTTTTTTTTCAATAAAAGGGCCAATTGCTGCTCCAAATTTATTTACTAAAAACGCGATTAAAAAAAATCTTAGCCCTCTAGTTATCAAACAAGTTATGAAAAAAATTAATAAATTAAATTTTATAAATCCACTAGTTATAGTTAAAAGCTTAAAAGGGACTGGTGTAAACCCAGCAATAAACAATGTTATGATATAAGAAATCATGCCTTGACTTGTTGTAAATTTGTCCTTTAAAAAATCAACATTTTCATAGCCATAAAATTGAAATATTTTTAAACCTATTTCATTAAAAAACAAAATACCTATTAAATATCCAAACAAAGCTCCCAGCGCAGAAAATATAGTAGCAACTGTAGCTATTATTAAATAATCTTTTCTTCTTGCTACAACCATTGGGATAATCATTACGTCAGGGGGTATTGGAAAAAAAGAACTCTCAATAAACGATATAAAACCTAGAGCTGGTTTAGAAAATTTATGTCTAGCCAACCCGACACATCTATCATATAATTTTTTTAACATTTAATATATGAACATAAAATGCACAATACTTAAGTTTCTGGCAAGTCTAATTTTGTCTCCAATTGCAATTTATTCAGTTTTATTTTTAGCTAAATTATTTGGTGCTTCGTATGAATTCACTCATGGCGAGACTTTTGTGGTTTGGCTTTTAATGGCACTTTTAATCTCTAATAGCGTAACTTGGAAAAAATAAGTGTCAGAAATTAAAAAAAATAATATTACAGATTTAAATCTTAAAAAAATTCAGGATAAAAATACGATTCCTTTTCAATTTGTTCATAATGCTGAAATTTATAATCTTTTAATAAATAATATGCCAAAAGTCTCTAACGATTGGTTTAGGTTTCAATCAGAATGGGTCTACAATGCTTATATAACAATGAAGGATATGGATAAATATTTAATACTTATTTATTTAATTCAAAAAACATTTAGACATTTTTCAGACATGTTTTTAGTTGTCTCAGAGAATACACTTTACGACTTAGAAAATTTTGAGATAGAAAAAATCAATCTGATTGAAATCTCAGAAGATTTGAACATCCCGAAGGAAACTATAAGACGAAAAATTAATGAATTGAACAATTCAGGTGATATTGAGAGAAAAGGGAAAAGGGTAATATTGAATACTCTAGCTTTTCAAAAACAAAGGCCGGTCAAAACCGTTAAAAAGTTGTCGTTTTTTTTATCAGGAGTATCAGAGCTTATTTCCAATGAGAGTAAATTACTAAATAACCATATTTCATCACAAGAAATTGAAAATTTTATCAGAGAAAACTTCTCTTTAATTTGGAGACTTTATTTTAAAGCGCAAATTCCAACCTTAATTGATTGGAGAAAATATTATGGAGATCTAGAAACTTGGGTAGTTGCTTCTACAGTAATTGTTAATCAAGTACAAAAATTAAGAGAGAAATTTCGTGGTAAAGGAGTTTTTATTGATAATAATAACTTATCTAATGATGATAAATTTAAAAAAACTTTTGAATTTGCTTTCACGAGTGGACACAAAATTACCGGTATTAATGCTTCTTCAATAGCAGAAATATCTGGAATACCTAGAGCAACAGTTATAAGAAAATTAAGACAAGCTTCTAAGATGGGTTTAATAGAAAAAGATAGCAACCAGCTATTTATTGCTAAAAAAATAACAGCACCGAGATTAAAAGAATTTTTAGATACTGCATATACAGTTCAAAAAAGAGTTTTTTCTTTTACGGCTTCTTTTTTCGATATTTATAAAAATAAAGATAGAATTCCTAAGTCAAAATAAATCTTTTTTTAATATAAAATCATACTATATTTAGCTAAAAAGGGCGAATGGTGGAACTGGTAGACGCGCCGGACTCAAAATCCGGTGGTAGCAATACCTTGAGAGTTCGAGTCTC
>MDTA01121975.1_pt1 | contig 12580 bp, 17 predicted proteins | sample 811151 | NCBI WGS metagenome assembly MDTA01 (sample SAMN05326648, study PRJNA326480) | marine metagenome | isolation source: seawater | place: Indian Ocean: South | collected 2010
TACTCGTCTGTCTCTGTCTGTACTGAACAGGGAGTACCGTACTTCCTGCTCAAACTCATATAGAATTGCTGCCTGGATTTCCGGGCTAATGACGTATGCTTCTGTGTCTCCTTTTTGCTCCGCATCGCAAAGTTTACGAAGCCCTGCTTCTGGCTGAATAAGCAATCGCTTTCCTACAAATGGTGAGGAGACAACTACGTACTCTCCTGCGTACCAGTCAACGACTATGACGGTGTCGTCCATGCCAATACAATTTTCAATGTCTATGAGAATTGTAAATGGATCGAGCCCGTGGTCTTTGGTTAGTATTATTGCGCTAGCAAGCGTAGGATTGTCCGTCATAATCGTCCAAGCCTTCTCTTCTTCTAGAAACACTGAATAGAATACTTCCATGCCGTGCTCTGCCACTTCTGCCCAATCAGGCACGTGACTTAGAAGATACGGACTATCGTTTTCTATCCACTTTAGAGCTCTTTTATACCTCTCTACACAGGGATAAAGAGGGGCTCCACTCTTGTAGTCAGAATATATTTTTGCGAGAGGTTCTAGTATTTCCTCTCTCATCATATCTGTGTCTGATATTTCATACCCTATACCGAAGAGGGCATCCATTTCATACCCCATTAAACGGTAGCTGCTATAGGCGTACATAGGTCCTCCGTCGTGTGTTTGTTCGTTGTTCTTATGCGGGAAGAATCGTGAATAATACGCACTGAAAATGACCCACAGATTCCTACATAAGAGTAGTGACGGGATCACTCCGTCACTCATGCTGATCTATAGGAGCTGATATGAAAACTGATCGCGAATTGCCTAACTCCAAACGCGCTGGTAGTAGCCACCGCAAGCTTTCTACGAAGATGAAGAGGAAACTTCGTAGAGAGAAAAAGAAAGCCAGATTAGCTGGTTACTCCATGACTCACTTTCGGGAACGGAGTATAAACAGGGAGATCGACAAGGAGATGGAAGATCACAACTTCTCCTGTCGGGCTCTTTATCTCGAGTGGAAGTCTAGGCAGCCTGCTAGGCCTCCAAAGCGCAAGCCGCTTATAGTGTACGTACCTCAGCCTGAGCCTGAGGTATGTGCCTGGACCTTGCTTGCGAGATCCTTTGCGGAGAGCCCTGCTCCGTTAGTATAGTAATTGTAGAGGCAGCACGCGATTGTGTGCTGCCTCTACTGCCCCAAAATAAATTTCGCCCAAGTAGAAAAAGATGTATGCAGTATTGAGTTTGCTTAGACGCGCAGCTGTGGCCAGTATTTATGTTCAGTTTGAGCAGGCCAAAGATGGTATTTTAATAGAAAAGCCTAGGGATACCTTAGACTTATCTACTTGCAGATGGAGTAAATCTGAGTCTGTTCAGATGTTTGTCCTTACTGTGGTGGCACCTACTTCAGGAGAGGCGTCTGTGCGGCTTGCTAAAAAGGAGAACGATATATTCCATCAAGCGGGCTTGGAGAGTAAGTACTACACACTTCTCTTAGGCCCAGAAGAGGAGACACAGGAAGGAGATACTGTGATCAGATCTTCTCGGTTAGGGCTTGTTCGCGGAGTATTTAGGAGTCCTAATTACCTAACAATAGAGCCTGCAAAGAGGTCTACAGCTCCTGTAAAACGTCGTAGCAGAAGAAAGCTCCCTGCTGGAGTTATTCTGGAGGAGAGGTAATTTTTTTGATGGATGGGCAAGTAGTTACCCTTCCGTATGACACCGACGCTCTATTTGCTGTTGATAATTCTGCTGGCGTGTGGCCATCCGTTACTTCCTCTGTTGGGTGGAGGAACTCGCAACTGCCCATTGATTTTTCGCACATACGACATTGGTTCATTAGAAATGACTGCCAGTGTTTAAAAGATTCCGCTTGGGCTACATGCACGTGAGATAGTACTTCTGCATACTGACGGCTTATCCCAAGATTCTCTGCAAACTCTGCTAGTACCTGCATCATTACAAACCTGGTAGTCATCAACGGCTTATCCATATCTACTCCTTGACACGCTGGACGGGTTATCATAACTTACCGCCACTTGGAGGTGTATAATGAAGTTTGGAAAACTATATAAAACTGAAAACCTGGATAAAAAGTCAGGGGCAAATAGCTCTTACTGGCGTATTTTAATTAAGAACCAGGATAATAAATACGAAACCCTGCTTATTACTGATCACGAGTTGTCTAGATGTCGGGACCGAGCGAAAAAGAATCCAGAGGATCTCCTAGTAGTGTCATGGTGGGGCCGAGTAAAGGCTCTATTTGCTTCCTAGATAAATCTAGAGAATGTAACGACGTATGCACTGCCTACTCAAAGAGCGGCACATGTACAGTACTTAAGAGCGCTTCCTCTTTTGCTGGGAGCCTAAGGACAATCTCAGTTTGGCTGACAAGGGGAACAACTCCACGAGTATGACGCTGTCGCAGCTGTGCGACGTACTGAATATCTCAGCAAGGAAAGTTCAGTATCTAAGGGAGCAGAATATAGTTGTTCCAACAGTAGTCGGTGTTGGTAGAGGAAGGCCCTGTCTTTACACAGTAGAAGATGCTGTCTTAGTTTGGGTAGCTCTTATAGAGCTCGATGGCATGGACTACGAGATGAGGCGAAAAATAATTCTTAGTATCTCAGAGGACTGCTCTGCTCCTATAGGTAATTTTAGTTCTATTTCGGTAGCTATGAGGGATATTCGAAATAAGATTGTAGGGATGCTATAGTTGACTTGCGTAGAAAAAGGACATACTTAGTTTCCGAGTGTGTCCGTGGTCAGCACCTTCCGCACACCGACCGGCCGTTCCCTAATGTGTGGGGGAACGGCCGGTCTTTTATTTGTACACCTATGAAGGGAATGTACATCTATGCCCCCCCTCCCTGTGCGGGGCATAGATGTGTACACATTCATAGATGTACATAGTGTTTATCTAAAGTGATCTACAATATCGTCTACGGTTTGGCCACTCAGCTGCCTAGGCGTGTGGCCCTCTAGTTGAGTATCTACGTACTCATTAAATTTCTCGATACGGTTTCGGCCTTGCTCTACCAGATTTCTTGGTATTCTCCGACCATTGAATCCAGAGATAGTAGCCAAATGTGGACATGATGTATTCATACATGTTTGATCTCCACACATAGGATTCCTAAGTCTGCGATCGTCGTCATCCATGTCGAACCCGGCGTGGTTCATATCAACAGCGCAGCGATTGCAGTAGAGTTTCCACCCTAAGGCTTCCAGCTCTTCAACGTCTACGTTGTGCTTAGCCGCTTCACTAAACCCCACCATAGCAACGCCTTCTCTTTGCACCATGTAGCCCTGAACACACCACTGACGTTCTCCGCAGCTCGCGCAGGTACCAACAGGGCGCTCTGTGCTGAACATCTTGGTTGGGTCTAGCAGTTTGCCCTCATCTTCCCACGCAGAAATAAATGCTGCATGGAAGTCTTGAACACACGCAAATACGGGGAAGTCCTCTCCTTCCCCTCCTAGGTTTATCTCATACATCCAATCCTTTCCGTAATCGGACATTACCCACAAGAAAGTGGCCCACACTATTTTCTCCATAATGACGTCTGGTGGAGGCTCTGCTTCAAACGATTTGAAGTAGCGCTTTACAAATCCAAGGACGTCTCTTCGTTCATCTTCTGTGAGACCTGGCATATCCCACCGCTCATTAAAGGCGTTCTGCTCAGCACACTCCCTGATTACGATTAGTCTATCCGCGTCAAATTCGTAGACCCCATCAAAGTTAAATACGACCTCGTACTGCTCGTTGGTTCTTTGGACATCGGTGTATTCAAAGAACCACCACAAGGCTATACGAAGCCAGTCCAGAGTACCCACGATAGTTAGAGGGACCCACCGCTCATCTAAGTTGCACGCATGAATACTAAACTTCTCTTCTAAGAAGTCAGTAACAAATGCATGTATGCCTGCATCTGGCATCCAATCCGGCCTAGCCCCTCCGGACAAGCCCGTATGGCTTACGCTAATTCTATTATCCATTCTGTCTCCAAGGTAAGAATGATTAGTATTGATCATCTTTCTTATACGAAAATCTTAGCCAAACTTACTTTCTTTCTTGACAGGTTTGCCTAACTCTTGTAGTTCTTGTTCTATGAGTACGGCAAAAAATATAGGATCTCAGCCTACGCTACTTTCTGTTAGCGACGCTGCTAGGTATTTGGGAGTCTCTCCCAGCACCGTCCGTAGGTGGGAAAAAGAAAATAAGATCACGTCAGTTCGAACTCCCGGGGGGCATCGAAGATTTTCTTTGGAAGATCTAGAGTCCCTGTACAAATCATCTTCCCAACCGGGAATCACTTTTTCATAGGAGGCCATTGTGCCAAACATTCCAGAAGGCGTAAGTTCAATTAACGAGACAGGGGGCCGTAAGGCTGTTGAGTCTTCCTCAGTGGCATCACGTAAGAGGCAAGGGGACGTCATTGATACGTCCAAAGGACGTAGAGTAGATCCTCACGCTCCCCCTCCCGGAGTGATGAACCGTAGGGTAGACATTGTTGAGATCCCGATTGAAGGTCAGCGAACAGACGCTCATATCGCTAACTTCACTTCTTGCGATGGGACCGAGTACAACTTCAGAACGCACGATACTAAAGGAAATCCAGACCCTCGGCGGGAAAGCCTCTGCCTATTCCTTGCTATGCGGGAAGTCTCTTTAGGCGGCAGCCCCCTGCCTGTGTTCAATGCTTTCCGTTTACGGATTGACGATATGGATGGAAAGCAGGTGTTCCCCGTAATCGACCGTACTGAGGTCGAAGACACTTCTGTTTCCTTTACTCTCGGAGAGTGACATGGAATTCGAAAAGCTGAAGATTAATGTGTCGAATAGTGAAGAGACTGCTTCTTATGAGGCAGACAGAGCAGTAATGGTCCTCTTGAACTGGGACGAGAAAGGAGAAGTTCATACTCAGCTTGTAGCAAACACCGACGTTCCTTCTGTGTTTGCTTTGGTGATCAGCGCTTGCGCAGCTAAGCTAGAAGATAGCGATTCTGAAGTAGCTCAGATGATGGGATCTGTAGTTCGGCAAGGAGTGGACCAAGTTCATGAAGTAGCTAAAGTCGCTGCGGAGCAGGCCGCTAAGGAGACTGGAGTTAGTGTAGAAGAGCTAAAAGAGCGGTTTAGATCGGACAGCAAAGATTTAGATTCTGCGGAGGAGGCTAAAGATGTCAACTGATCTAAAAGTGCCCCTACCTGCGACTAAAATCCAGGTAGGGGAAATTAGAGCAAATCTATTCCCTACGCCCACTGCCTGGTCTCGAATTGCTTACGTTTCCGAAGATGGAAATACTATAGGAGACACTACCTTCTCCGCGTGGAGCAAGGAGAGTTGGGAGCTCTTAGTAGCGCTAACCGAACAAGTAGAGAAAGACTTAGTTGAGTGGATGGAGTCTAAGTCTACTTGGGAGCCTACCTCTGAGGACTCATATGAAGATGGGGACTTTGAAGAGGAAGGCCTAGACTTTTCGGGGTAGCCATGTCTGTAAGCATAGATCTTAGTACTCAGTCCGGAACCCTATACTCTATACCTCTGGATAGTCTTGCAGTCTGGTGGGAAGGTTTAGTAGCCCGCAACGAAAGATCACGTAGACGGGATGAAGAGGTCTGCGCCGCTCCGGCGGTAATAGACCTATGCCCTAACTGCGAGGCAGATCCGATCCACTTTACGCTCATCTACGGTAAGTGTACTCAGCGAGTGTGTAGGAAATGCGACACTGTCTTAGAAGAGCTTAAATGGCCTTTATAGATGACGTGAGTTCTTCTCTTACGTTAGATGCCGCATTCAGACGAGTAAGATGTGGTATCTGTAAAGAGGTATCTCAGTTGTCCCACGAGAGGCTCGAAGTCGCTCTAATCGAAAACAAATTTATATGTGGCGAGTGCCAAGAGAGGAGACGGACCCGTGAGCCTTCCCGGAGAAAAAGCAAAAATAATTAATATGCTTGACCACCATATGGCGGACGAGCTGGTCACTCTTTACAGCATAGAGATTGCACTAGCAAAGTCTCCCAAAAAGGGTGAGAAGTGCGGCGCTCTAATTGTATTCAAGTTGAATAATGAGCTCGAGGGAGTCGACTGGAAAAAGGACGTAGATCCCAGGGCAGTTTTTGAAGCTAAAAAAGAGTTGGGAAGTCAGACAGATATGATGTTCCGAGATCCTGAATACTTCAAAAAGAGTGAAGGTCGATGGATCCCTTGGGTAATAGATCGCGCTCTTCAGGTTTATGATCAGTTAGGTGGAGCAGATATTGTTATTAAATCTCCCAAGCTTCGCATTAGGCAGAAGTTAACCAGGAAAGAAGTGGCAGAGGGCAGATCTGACCCCCGTAAACTTTTTTGGACTGCCTGGGAGATCGATAAACTTTTAGACAAGGACTATAAGTTTGACCCCTGGCTCCAAGAAATTCGTAGGGGCCATATTGGAGCAGAGTTTATTAAGAGCAGGAAATGAAACTTGTAGAAGCTATAGAAGCCATTAGGGGGAGTGAGCATTCATTACTTATTTATGATGAGTTGATTGCTTACCTTGAAAAATTACCATCAGGTGAGATAGACTTACCTCTAGCTGAGGGAGAGTTTCTTAGTGCAGCAGCTGTCGAATCTGTCATGACTGTGTTGCAAGAAAATAGAGTAGCTATAGAGAAAGAAGCAGACCGGATAAGAGGATTAGATGTCGTTGAGCCCAAAAAACGTCGTAGAGCTAAAAGTACAGCCACCAACAAAAGATCGAGGAAAGCAGCTAATTAGCTCCGTAATCGATCCTGAGATTGCCTCGTTTAATAATATTTTCCGAAAAATGTCGGGTACTGATCTTACTCACATGGAGAAAGAAGTTCTACGGGCTTACCTGTACCATAAGGTTGTAAAATGAATTCTAGTTGGCGGTACGTAGACGATGCTGAGGCTGAAAAGCTTAAAGAGATTTCTATCTCTTACCCCATGGATAAGTCAGTAAGTCCTTCTACTCTCGAGTCTATTGCAGGCATTTACTCTGTGGCTGAGGAAGGAACCGCGCTACACCCCGAAGGAAAAGTTGTTACTATTCCCGCAGGGAGTAAGATCTGTACTCGTACTGATAGTGAATCCCTCATATATGAAGCTGTAAATCTCTCTGTTTATATGGAGGGATCTGTTGTTAATTTGAAGCAGGGCGCTGAGGTAGTGCTTTTGCCTACGTAAGGGATTTCGAAATGTCTGTAACCAATGAGCACGATAAAGAAGAAAAGGCTCTGCTAGCCATTATAGAAATGTTGGTAGATGCTCCTGATCAAGTAAAGCTTGAATCTACGGTTACAAAACATTCTGCAGTATTTGATATTCACGTTGCAGATGCAGACGTAGGAAAGGTTCTAGGCAAAAAAGGCATTCATGCACATGCATTAAGAACTCTCTTTGGTGCAATTTACGGTAAACTAGGAAAGAGATTACATTTGCAGGTGGTTGATCCTAGGAGAGTCTAATGCAAGGATACCCGCCGGGGTATGACCCCTCTATGGACCCGACCCTGTCGGGAGGCATGGGCGGGTATCAGATGGGACTGGACCCTATGGCAGGCGCGGCTATGGCGCCTGCTCCGGGTATGGGTGCTTTAGGGTCACACCCTGCGGGATCAATACCCCAGATGGGGCTGTCCGGCGGAGATCAATTTGCTCTAGGCATGGCCCAGACTGGCGAGTTCGCAACTAATGCTTTTGCTGTCACTGCGATGGCGTCTCCTGTTCTAAGGGCTTCTGGTCATAGAGGCTTAAGTGCCGTAGGCCGAGTAGCTGGAGTAGCTGATCCCTTTCGTTTAATGGGACCAGGAGTAAGAGGCATAGGAGCTGCCTGGAAAGGCACAGCAGGCATGACGGCAAATTTAGGGACGCGTAGCGCGCTCGGCATGGCTGCAAGGGTTGGCGGCCGAGCTGCTATTATGGGCGGGGCCGCAGCTACGGGTATTGGAGTTCCCTTAGCAATTGGTATGGCTGCCATGGAAGTGCCTTTACGGGCCATGAGTAACATGGCTGGTGGCATCCAAGATCGATACACTGGTATGGCTACCATGGCCAACGCTGCTCCAGCGGGAATGCATTACACTGCTAACCAGGCTCGTGCTTTTGGTGGCATGCAGGGCATGGGGGGTATGAACCAGATGGCCCGCTCCATGGGCATGGATATGGGAGGTATGCAAGATCTTATTGGGGCACTTGGGTCTCAGGGTACCTTTAATGGCGCTCGGGATATGCAGCAGTTCTCCCAAAAACTGCGGTCTGCCTTACAACAACTAAAAGATGTTGCTAGAGAAACAGATTCGACGTTGGCAGAAGCCAATCAAATGATTCAAGGCCTGAGCGCTCACGGTTTCCAAGGCGGCGGTATCAGGAGCGCTGCATCGAGTCTTACCTCTAGAGGCCAAGTAAGCGGACTCGGCACTGACGCTTTATACGCATCCGGTACTATGGGTAGCGATGTTGGGCGTCAGATTGGCGTAAACCGTCAGATGATGTTTAATCAGTTCTCTCGCGGTGCGTCTGTAATGGCCCACGGAACGAGGTCAGGCACTATAGACTCTGGGCTTGTCGACTTCTTTGGGGGATCTCAACAAGCATCTGCGATGATTGAAAGCCAGGCATTACAAGGCTTTATGGGTAGCTCTTTAGCTGCTTACGCTATGGACCCAAGAGCTGCTGCTCGGGGCGTGTCTCAGATTAATCAAGAGCGCCTACAACAGGTAATGTCCGGCCAGGTAAACGCTCAGATGCTCCAAACGGTAACGCCGGAGATGGTTAACGCGTCTCTTCAAGAGCGTGCCCGTCATGTACTGGCCCCCCAAGCGCAGCAGGCAATAACTGCATTTGGTTTAGCTGGGGGCGTAGGAGACTCTACCGCTGCGTCGAGGATGACTCAGATGGGCTTTACCGCTAGTCCTGAGCAGGCGCTACTTATGCTCCAGGCAGGTAGAGCTAGGTCCGCAGAGGGCGCTGCAGCAGAACAACAGGCAGCTATGGATGCAGGCGCTGCTCAGCATAGGGCAATGCTTGACGAGGCCCCAGGAATGATGACCCGGTTCTATAGAAGATCCGGCTTTGCTGAGATGGCCCATGGGTTTGATCGAACAACGTCGAGTTGGGGCGGCAGGATAAGTGCCACATTCTCTAACTATGGATCTCCAGGAGATACGTCCGGATCTATAGGAGCGACAGGTCTTAGGCAGGCTAGAGGCCTTACGGACAGTCAAATTAATCTTGCTACCCAGATGCAAGAAGAGGCATTTTCTTCGGGAACTATGGCCCGTGGGCATAGATTCGGCTCCGGTGGCGTTTTTGAAGGTACTTCGGGATTGATGACTCTTGGCCAGCTTCGGGACCGAAAGGGCTTCGGCTTCGGTGATATGTTTGAGGCTAACGAGGGTATGCTAGAAGATCGTCATACTCAGTTAATGGCGAGCGATACGTATCGCAGACATCTACATAAGACTGGCAGTCGCGCCTTAGAGGCTGATGGACTTACTAGGGACTCGAGAGAGGGCAGAGACTTTGTCCGCACTGAAGGTGGTACAGGCTTTGACTATGCTATCTCCACGGACATTTTAAGGGCTGGATCAGAAGGTTACGGCCGTGGTTTAGCTCAGGGGAGAACCTCAGAGCACAGAGCAGACGCTAGAAGACTTCTTGAGGGAGCTACATATATACACGGAGATACGGGCGCGGGGGCCCGTGCTAATTTTATCTCACAGGGCCAAAGAATGGGCGTCTTAGCTCAGAGAGGCTTTTATGGCATCGGTAACAACGAGAGGGCTGTACTAACGGCAAGGGAGACAGTTCTACGAGCCTCGGGATTAGTTACTGGAGACAGAGTGACCGAGTCTGATTTCGCAGCCATGGGCGATACGGAGCAAACGGCATTTATTGAACAGACTCGAGGAGCTTTACGTGGCTTAGGGGCAGACATAAACTACCAAGACCTCTTTGGCGATGTCGGTGATCCCGGCCAAGGTATAATTGCTAATATGACCGGAGGGGAAGCGGTCTTACGTAATATGGGCCGAGAGTTTGAAGGGCGCCTCGATGATGTAAATTGGAGGAAAGGTGGCGCCGAGGCAGGCTTTGATGGCAACGAAAGGATGGAAGTAGACTTTGGTAGATCCTTCGTAGATAACGAGTCTTTCCGAGAGGACGTGGGAGAGCTGTTTAGGCTTTCTGCAAAAAGCACGGATGCTAGCTATATCCGGGGATTAATAGAGGAGGCGGGAGGCCCCGCTAACGCTGGCATATTTAGCTCTGAGTACAGAGATATGCAGAAGTCTGTGAGGCAGCAGTCCATAGCAGAGATGAATCAAATAGGCCTAAGAAATAGGGACGTAGCTGGCGGTGATATGATGCGTCAACTGATAGGTAACTATGAAAGGACGCCAGCAGCAGGTAGTAGCGTGCTTGGTCAGCTATCAGAAGCGCATGGAGGAGCTGGATTAGCCGACAGGATTGACGCCGCTGCTGGGGTATCCGCATACTATAAAGCGTCCGATCCTGCGATGCGTAGATTGACGGGCAGAGTCCAAGATTTCTTAGGAAGAACCTCGGACGCCGTTGTCGGCAAAGATCGAGGTTTGCGTAATCTAGAAGGAGCAACCCAAAGGTGGAGGGACACTGTCCAACGAGAGCGCTCAGAAACTTACGGTTACGACGACGAGACCCAAGAGCGTATGGATACTGTAGCAGGTGACTTCTTTGAGAGAAGTACTGCAGCGATGACAGATACGCTGGGCGGCGCTGGGATCGGTATGGGTCAAGGCGGCCTTAACCTGACATCGATGCAAACGCTCCAGGGCGAGGGGCAGAAGATGGGTCAAGGTGGGAAGTTTGGGAAGTTTGGCGGCGTCAACTTCCTACACACGGCCGAGGACGGAGAGACCTATTCCATGGGGATTAACTTCGCCTCCGCAGAAGAACGGCAAGCTTACCTAAGCCAAAAAACAAGTCAGGGGCACGGAATAGCTAACCGCTTTGACCAAACTCTGGACCGACAAGAGGGCACGATAGGCAACGCATTCTTTAGATCCCTAGGTCGATTGGGAGGACTTACTACAGACTCTTCTATCCAGGAAAGGAAGCGGGTATCTCACGAATTAATATCCTCTTTGTATGATTATCAGGGTGATCAATCTCACGAGATGGCGAGATACAGACAAGCCGTTGGCGCTTCCCGTGCTGATGAAACTACTCGTATGATGGATACGCTCCTAAATGTTGCTAATCCTAATGCGACCGCCGACCAGGTTGGAGACGCTAGAACCTTACTTAGAACTAGAGGTAGGGAAGGCATGGACATAGAAAAAACTATCTCTAACCTGCGCCAGGCAGGCACCGAAGGCGGCGGTGGAAGGGAAGAACAGCTTAAGATTATCTTTGAGGCTCTTGGCCAAAGCCTTGATCAAACCCTGGTTACCGGTGCTGAGCTTCAGGCAGACGCTACTAAAACTATGCAGCAAGCTGGAGCAGATCTACTGTCTGCATCGGAGAACCTGATGATTGCCGCAGAGCGTATAGGCGACGTACCTCCATATTCGAACCAGCCATAGGGATACGTAATGGCAAAGTTATCTGAATCTAAAATTGTAGCGGGAGGGGGCTTAGTAACCGCTACCGTACTTGATGAAGTTAGTCCCGAGAGGTTAGTTCTCTATTTAATAAAAGGCGAGTACGCAGCTAAGTACTCGGGAGTAGCTAACTCTACTCCTGAAATTACTAGACCTGTTCGGAATGAGGTACTATTCCCGCTAAAGGAGACCAGTAGCTAATGCCGATTTTGCTTCTCGAAAAAGATCCCTTTGTAGAGGCTATGGCCGACTTGGGCACTAGCCACTTTACAGGTTCCGACGCCAACGTTCGTAGGCCCCTATTGGGAATTACTCCCAAGCCTAACACCTTCGCTTACATCAGCCTTCAGTCAGCGGATGGATCCTCGGGGAATATGAAGCCTGTTAGTATTCTAGATTCTAGCGCGCAGCCTTCCCAAGGAAACCAAGGAAACGTTGGCTATTCTAACTATAACCACAACTTTATTCTCCACTCAGCATCAATTCAGAGACAGGAAAAGACTCAAGTAATTGAGACGTTTGGTTCGGAGTATGCCTTCTTCTTTGGGCAAAGAGCTCAGTTTATTACCTTTACTGGGATGCTTGTTAATACCCGTGACTTTAACTGGAAAAATGAGTGGCTCCGGAACTACGACTTGTACCTTAGGGGTACGAGGTGTGTCGAAAGCAGGTCTAGAGTTTTTGTAGGCTTTGATGATGTAGTAGTTGGCGGGTACGTCGTAAGTACCAATATTGAGATGAGCCAAGATAGTCCTTATGTGGTTCCCTTTTCCTTTCAGGTATTGGTAGCTAGTTACACTGACCTAAGCGCTAACAATAGAAGCTATGTCCAGAGTAGTAATGATGTCCGTACGTACCCCCAGCAAGATGTTTTAGGCCCGATGGCACTAAGCGGTGCTTTTGCCGAGTACATGACAGGTACAAAAGAGACTGGAGCTAGGCACAAGTTTGACGCAAGTGGGAAACTGGTCACAATGTCACCAGAAGGATCTAAAGCGCCCGCA
>MDTA01037831.1_pt1 | contig 12576 bp, 15 predicted proteins | sample 811151 | NCBI WGS metagenome assembly MDTA01 (sample SAMN05326648, study PRJNA326480) | marine metagenome | isolation source: seawater | place: Indian Ocean: South | collected 2010
CGAAGTTGAAAGGATAGTAAATTGTTAACACAAAATCAAATAGGCGTATTGTACATGGTTGCCAGTGTAATTTGCTTTTCTATCATGGATATCTGCGTCAAATGGTTAGATTATTATCCTGTAGGACAGGTTTTGTTTTTAAGATTTTTTATTGGTTTCATTCCTATTTTTTTTATTATTCCCAGAGATAAAATTTTTACTTTTTATAAAACTTCACGTCCTGGTCTTCATGCTTTCAGAGCAATATGTGGAGCACTAGCTATCATTTCATTATTTTTTGGTTTAAGAGAACTACCACTAGCTGACGTTGTTTCATTAACTTTTGGCGGACCAATATTCGTAACGATTGCATCTATTATTTTTTTATCTGAGAGAGTAGGAATTAAAAGATGGTCAGCTGTACTCATTGGATTTTTGGGAATGCTTTTAATTATTCAACCAGCGTTTATAGATTTAAATTATTATTATATTACTCCTATTATATTTTGTATATTTTTTGCATGTGTAGCTATAAGCGTCAGATCTCTTTCTAAAACAGAGCCTAACTATACAATAGCATTTTATTTTACATTACTTTGTACTGTTTTGGGCTTTAGCACAGTTTTATTTAGCGACTGGGTAATGCCAACATTTATAGATTTTTTATTATTTTTTATACTAGGCCTATGTGGAAGTGTAGCTAATTTATTATTAACACAAAGCTATAGGTTGGCTGAAGCATCACTAGTGACACCAATTAAATATTTAAGCTTAGTATTTGCCATCTTTTTTGGCTATTTCATTTGGAGCGAAGTACCTAAAATTTTGACCCTATTGGGAGCAACACTAGTAATTATCAGCTCATTAATAATTTTTATGAGAGAGAACAAATTAAAAAAACAAATTATTGCTCCAAGAACATGAACAAAGCGCCAAAATATTGGGTTAAAGCCAAAAAAATTTTATCAAAAAGAGATAAAGTAATGAGAAAGTTAATTTCTAACTATAAAGACGGAAATCTTATGACTCGTAACGATGTTTTTTTTTCCCTATGCAAAAGTATAATAGGGCAACAAATTAGTGTAGCAGCCGCAAATTCAGTTTTCCAAAAATTTAAAAAAAAATGTAATAATAAAATTAACGTAAAGACAGTAAATAAACTGTCATTAAGTAGTTTAAAAAGTTGTGGTTTAAGTAGACAAAAAGCTAGAGGAATAAAAGATTTGGCTAAACGAATTCTTAACAAAACTTTTAAACCTAACTTAATAAAAAAGATGACAGATGAAGAAGCCATAGAGTATTTATCAGACTTGAAACAAATCGGGAGATGGTCAGCAGAGATGATTTTGCTTTTTACATTTAATCGATCGAATATTTGGCCTCTTCAAGATATAGGATTATTAAGAGCTATTTCAAATAATTATAATAAAAAATACTTTCCACCAAAATATTTTTTAGCTAAATTATATAAAACTTTTTCTCCATATTGTTCAGTAGCGACCTGGTACTTATGGAGATCTATAGACAATGAACCAATACAATATTAACATCCTTCAACGATTTGATGGTGCCTAACGACATGACCTTTTAAGATTGCATGGGCATCTTGATATTCTTTTGAATTATAAAATAAGTTTACATCATTAAAAGATGGAAATTCTATAACCACTGTTCTAGGCGAATTATCACCTTCATTTGTTGTAGACTTACCACCCCTAATTAAAAATTTACCCTTATATTTTTCAACTGCTGCTCTTGCTTTAACAGCATATTCTTTAAGTTTTTCTTGATTACTTATACTTTTATAAACACAAACTACATAACCTTTCATTTACATCTCCTTTAAAATAATTTAGTTTTTTCTATGGCTGACAAATTAACCATAGATTGGAAAGAGTATAATCTAATTGTAGAAAAGTTAGCAATTCAAATTCATCAGAGCGGATACAAACCTGATATTTTAATTGGTATTATGAGAGGTGGAGCTCCTATTATTGATGTACTAAGCCGAGTATTTAAATTAAAGTGCGCTTACTTAGCAGTAGAGTCATATTCCGGTGAGGGCACTGAAGATCAACAAGGCGAGTTGGTGTTTTCTAGAGAGATGAGCTCAACTATTCAAGACATGAAAGGAAATCTTCTATTATGCGATGACCTGTCAGATACTGGAGTCACTTTAAACAAAAGTATTGATTGGTTAAAAAAATATCCTTTATTAAAAGGAAATATTAAAAATATAAAAACTGCTGTGCTCTGGAAAAAGAAAGACTCTTCATTTGAACCAGATTTTTGTGCTCAAAAATTAGATAGCAATCCGTGGATTGTGCAACCTTTTGAACACTATGAGGAAATAAGAGTAGAGGATCTAATAAAAAAACATGAAAGTTAAGGGCCAGCAGCAAGCTGGCCCTTTTAATTTATTAGGCTACATAAAAGCTTAATACACTTAAAATTGCAATAACCCAAATTGCAGGTGAAGTAGATGAAAACTTACCAGATAAAATTTTGATTAATGCATAAGATATAAAAGCAAGGGCAATACCGTTACTTATACTGTAAGTAAGAGGCATTGTAATCATAGCAACCACAGCTGGCCCGGACTCCGCTATATCATCCCACTCAATATTGGTTATATTTCTAACGAATAGAATTGCAACATATAACAAAGCAGCGCCATCAATTTCTTTCGGTAAGCTAGTTGCTAACGGAGAAAAGAACAGACAAGCTAAAAACAAAATTCCTATGACTAACGAAGTCATTCCAGTTCTTCCACCAGCTTTTACGCCAGCTCCAGACTCAACATAGCTTGTTACTGTTGTAGTACCCATTAAAGCTCCAGCTACAGTACCAACACTGTCTGATAACATAGCTTTATTGATATCTTTTACTTTACCTTGTTTGTCTACTTTACCAGCAACGTTAGCAACTGATGTTAAAGTCCCAGCTGTATCAAAAAAATCGATAAATAGTAAAGTAAAAATCACTGTAGACATACCAGCTGTTAAAGCTGCAGTAAGATCAAAATCAAAAAGATACGTCATTGGAGGCGGTGCACTCACCAACCCATTAAATTTAGCCAACCCTGTTAACCAAGCAATTGTACTAAAAACTAAAATACCAATAATAATGTTACCTTTAATTTTCATTTTTTCTAGAACGATCATCACTACAAATGCTAGACATCCAAGAAGCACTAGGGGATTTTTTATATCACCGATGGTAACTAAAGTTACTGGATGATCTCCAACAACACCCATAATTTCTAGTCCGATAATAGCTAGAAATAATCCAATACCCGCTCCAATACCAAGCTTTAAACTTTTTGGAATTGAATTTATTAACCAGGCTCTTATTGGAGTTAAAGATATTATTAAAAATAATACTCCAGCAACTAACACTGCCCCAAGAGCAGCTTGAGGACTATAACCCATTCCAGCTACTACTCCGAACGCAACAAATGCGTTTATACCCATTCCAGGCGCTAGGCCTATAGGCCAAGTCTTGCCGTAAAATGCCATTATAAAACAAGCGATTGCAGTTGCAACTATCGTTGCAGTAAACACTGCACCAAAGTCAAAAAAACCTTTTTCCGGTCCTGCGAATTCGCCAGAAAGAATAAATGGATTTAAAAACATAATATAAGCCATAGTAAGGAATGTTGTTACTCCGGCAATTACTTCAGTTTTAAAATTAGTTTTGTGTTTTCTATACTCAAAATATTTTTCCATCATAAATAAAACCTCCTGTTAATGTTGAATACTCCGATTCGGCAATAAAATCCTTTTAAAAGTGGTTCTAAAGTGCATTTTACAACCTAAAGGCAATATTTCTGTTTATAAGTTTTATCAGTAAAATATAATGATCAATTATGAATAAAATTAAATTTATCATTTTACTTCTTTTAAGCTCCTTAATTTTATTTGGGTGTCAATCTGTCACAAAAAAAATAGATGAAAAAACCACAGAGGAAGAAATAAAATTAAGCAAGTGGTTAAATAAACCAGAGAAAGAACTTAAAAATGTTTATGGGCAACCTGATAAAGTAGAATTTCTAACCACAAGAAACAGAAACTATATTTATGTTTCTAAAAAATATAATATTAAATGTGAAAGAAAGTTTGAAATAAATCCAAAAAATATTGTAGTAGGATTTACCAGCAAAAACTGTTTTTAAATTCTTAATCTAATTTGTCAGCAATCTTTAGGGCAAAAGCATAATCAAAAGCTACCTCTTCAATAGCTGATGTTCTTCCAGACTTTCCAGAGTGGCCAGCATCCATCTCACATTTTAAAAGAAGTAAATTGTTATCAGTTTTTAACTCTCTTAATTTAGCACAATATTTTGTTGGTTCATCAAACAACACTCTAGAGTCTGATAAAGATGTTGTAATTAAGATATTAGGATAATCTTTCTTTTCAATATTATCATATGGAGCGTAAGATCTAATATACTCAAAATGTTTTTTATTATTTTTAGCATCTGCAAATTCCTCTAATTCTCCTTTGGAAAGTGGAAGAGAATGATCCATATTTGTAGTTAAATTATCAACGAAAGGAACTGCAAGTATTGCTCCAAGGAGCAAGTGAGGAATTTGATTTACCACATTGCCAACAAGAAGACCTCCTGCACTCCCGCCAAATGCAATTATTTTTTTTTCACTAGTATAATTTTTTTCAATTAAGTATTTGGCACAACTTATAAAATCTTTAAAAGTATTTTTTTTATTTAACATTTTTCCCTGTTTCCAATGTGCCATTCCTTTTTCTAAACCCCCACGTATATGACAAGTTACCCAAATTATATCTCTATTGATTAAGCTTAACTTCGAAGAAGAAAAAGAGGGGTTCATTGACATTCCATAGCTACCATAGCCATAAAGCAAAACATGTGCACTACCATCTAGTTTTGTTTTTACGTGCCTGGTTATAGTTATAGGCACTAGATATCCATCATGACTCTCACAATTAATTCTTTCAACTATGTAGTCTTCTCTTTCATGACCAGATGGAATAATTTGTTCTTTAACTAATTTTTTTTCTTTAGTTTTAAGATTATACTCAAAAACTCTTGAAGGTGTTTTTGGTGACTCGTATCCTATTCTTATCACATCAGTATCCTTATTTTTCTGCTTAAGACTTACCCCTGGACTTATAACTTTTTCCTTTGTAATAATTATTTCTTCTTCTTTATTGGTTTTAGTGTCACGAACATATATTTTTGCTAAAGCATTTGAAATTTCAGATCGCACTATCCAATTTTTTAAAAAAGTTAAACCTCCGATTAATGTCCCTTGTTTTGCAGGTATAAAATCTTGCCAATTGTTTACATCATGATGAGGACATCTAGCCACTTTAAAGTCTTCTGCGTTTTTATTTGTATTCATCCAAAAGTAACCATTCCAGCTATTAACTGAGTATTGCACACCCGGTTCCCGTTTAATAAAAATTTTTGGTTCAAGTTTTTTATCATCTTTATTTATACGATAAACTTCTGATGTAGTGTGTTCAGTTACTGATAGAAAATAATATTTTTCATCAGAACTTAATCCTAACCCACAAGTAAATCTCTCATCTTTTTCTTCATATATAAGCCTGTCATCTTTTGGGGATGTACCAAGAATATGCTGAAAAACTTGTCTAGGTCGATGAAGTTTATCTAATTTGCTATAAAAAAAAGATCTGTCATCGTATGACCAAGTTATTCCACCTGAAGTTTCCTCAATAGGTTCCTCTACTATTTTGTTATCATTAATATTTCTCACATAAATAGTGAAATATTCACTTCCTTTTTCATCAATTGAATAAGCCAACAACTCATCATTATTTGAAACTTCTATATCTCCTGTACTAAAGAACTTTTTACCTTTTGCTTCTATATCACCGTCCCAATAAGTTTGGACTTTATCTTGTCCTATTTTTCTTCTAAGAAGTTTTGAATAATTTCCTTCTTTTGTAGTTTTTGACCAATATTCGTATTTATTATCTTTATATTTTAAACTTTCATCATCTAGCTTTATTCTTCCTTCTATTTCTTTAAATAATTGTTTTTGTAAATCTTTAGTATTGCTCATATTTTTTTCTGTATAAGCGTTTTCTTCTTCCAAATATTTTCTTACTTCTTGATTAAGTTTGCTTTTATCTCTTAGTATTTCTAAGCAATTCTCTTGATGTATCCATGAATAGCTATCAGTCCATGTGTAACCGTGGCAAGATTTTTCTTCCTCTTTTTTTCTAAGCTGTGGTACTTTCATAGAAACTAAATAAATGAATTATATTGTTATAGCTATTATCATATTTATCGCGTTTTACATAATTTTGAATTACTTGGCGCGAGTAAGTTCCAAAAAAATTGCATCTACAATAAAAAAATTTACAGTTTACTTATCTCTATTCCTAGCAGCTCTATTTACATTCGCTGGAAAGTTTATATTTTCTTTGCCATTTTTATTTGTGATTTTAAGTGGATTAAAAATTAAAGGTTTGACAGCTTTACAATTTTTTCAACTTTATCGTCTAATCCAATTTTTAAAAAATTCTAGAAAATTTTCTCAAGGTCAATTTAATCAACCTCAAGGTTCATCAAGCGTGTCGATAGACGAAGCTTATAAGTTGCTTGGTTTGAAAAAAGGATGCTCTAAGGAAGAAGTTTTACAAGTGGCAAAAAAACTACAACAAAAAATTCATCCAGATATGAATAGAGACGTTAAAACAGAAGAGCTAAGCAAACTTGTAAATCAAGCTGTAGAAAAAATAATCAGGAGTGATTTTAGCTAAGCATTTCAATTGATTTATCATAAACTTCTTTAAACGAAATTTTATCTTTTCCTAAAGTATCGTGAGTAGTTTCACCTTTTTTTATCCCTAAAGGCTCGATTGAAACCATCCTTGAACTGTAAAGTCCGTAAGCGGCTACTGGAGAGTCGGTCCAGATAGTAAGTGCTTTTACCTTTAATGATACAGAAATATGTGCCCAGCCTGTGTCATTACCTATATACAAATCCATATTTTTTAAAATTGGTAAAGTTTCTTTGATACTTAGTTTTTCAAATGATATGCAATGTTTTCCGATGTCTGAATTTTTAAATTCAGTTATTAAATTAATATCATTTTTGCCTCCTGCCAAATAGAATTTGCATTTAATTTTTTTATTAATTTCTGATGCCAATTTGATATAATTTTGTATATCCCATCTTTTTGTAGGACCCGACGCACTTATACCAAGACAAATATGCTTAAAGTTTTTATCTAGATTATTATCTTTTTTTTTAATTGTGAGATTGGGCTCAGTAGAAACAACTTCATCAGTTATTTCCTCTGTAAAAACTTTTGCGCTGAGAACTATATTGTCTTTTCTTCTGAAGAGCGGATATTGATAAATTGATTTAATGCCTGCTAATCTTGAAACAAGATTATATCTCAATGAAGAATTGAAAATAAAAACTTTATCAAAATTTTTTTTCTTTAGATTTTTTGATAATTTAAACATACCTTTTATTCCGTCCATATCTTTCTCAAGATTAATAATTTCCTCAAAATTATCATCTCCTTCAAATAGATCCTTTGCTCTAGAATTGTCTTTAGCTAGCAATGAAACTGGTACTTTAAATTTTTTTGAGATAGCATGAATATAAGGTAAGAAAATAATTTGATCCCCCATTCCTTTTCTAGTATTTATGCACAAAATTTTCATACTTGATTTTAACTATATAACTTAGATAGAATAAATTGGGTAAGATTATGATAACTAGAGGCATATATTCAGCAACTTGCAGTATTTTAAACAGCGATTATTCTTTAAATGTGGATGCAACGATTAGGCACGCAGCCGCATCGATTAATAATGGTTTGCACGGCGCTATATTTTTTGGTTCTACAGGCCAAAGTCAATTAATTGATTTAAATTCAAAAAAAAATTTAATTTCAAAAATAGCTAGCCATAAATTAAAAAAGAAATTTTTTTTAGGCACAGGCAACAATTCACTTAAAGATACAATTGATCTTATTAAATATGGAATGGAATACGAATTTAAAGATTGGTTGGTCATGCCTGCTGCGTATTATAAAGGCAACACAGAAGAAGGTGTTTATAATTTTTATAAAAGTATAATTTTAAAGGTTCCAAAAGTAAGGATAATTTTATATAATTTTGAAAAGCTGAGTGCTTTTTTATTTAGACCAGAATTTGTTAAGAAATTAGTTTACGATTTTCCAAAAAATATTATTGGAGTAAAAGACTCAAGCTATAATCTTTATGAAAATTTAAAAATTCCCAACTTTCTGATTTTTCCGGGATCTGAAGCAAAATTATTAAAAGGTTTAAAACTTGGTTGTTCAGGAACAATTTCAGCAATAACGCAGGTAACTCATTCATTAGCTAGAAAAGTATTTGATGACTTTGAAAAAAAAGAAAAACAAACGTTAAATGAAAAACTAATAGCTGTAAGAGAAACATTTGATCAATACAATTTAATTTCAGCTTTACATAGCTATTTATCTAATAAAGACGACAATTTTAAAAATTTATTACCACCACTCATTCTTTTAAAACCTGAAGAAAAAAAAAGTTTAATTAAAAAATTAAATGCCTTAAAATTTAACAACGATAAAGATTTAGCAGCTTAATTATGATTTTGGCAAGATTGTTATCAAATATATATAAAAAAGAAGGTGGAATAATTCTTATAGACTCACAAGGAACAAAGTATATTTGCGGCAATCCAAATTCTAATAACCCAACTACTCTTAAACTTTTAAAAAAAGATTTGAATTGGAAATTGATTTTAGATCCTGAATATGAATTTCCTGAAGCGTACATGAGAGGTGAAATCGTTATTGAAAATTCATCACTTCATGATTTTTTAATGGGGTTTGTTAAAAATCTGGGAAGAAGAGAGTTTAGCACTTTGTCTAGAATCACAAAAAATTTTCATGGAGTTTGGAGATATTTAACAAATTTCAATACTATTTATAAATCTAAAAAAGATATTTCACATCATTATGATTTGGGCGGAGAAAAAGGAGAAAAATTATATGATATCATGTTGGATAAAAAACATAGACAGTATTCATGCGCTTATTGGAAAAATGATACAAAAACGCTAGAAGAAGCTCAGAATAACAAATTAAATCACATCATAAAAAAATTAAATATTAAAAAGGGTGATAAAATACTGGACATCGGATCAGGCTGGGGAACGGCAGCGGCGTACGTAGCCCAACAAACAGGATGTGAAGTAACAGGCGTTACATTGAGTAAAAATCAATACGAGTATAGCATTAATAATGCAAAAAAATTAAATTTAGACAATCAACTAGATTTCCAATTAAAGGATTATAGGGAGTTAAAAGGTAAATTTGATAAAATTTACAGCATCGGTATGTATGAGCATATCTCTTTAAAATACTATAATACGTTTTTTAAAAAAGTTAACGAACTACTAAAAGAACAGGGAACGTTTTTATTACATACTATTGGTGTAGTTGATGCCCCATCGTCCCCATCTAAATGGATTTCAAAAAGAATTTTTCCTGGCGGAAGATGTCCGTCATATAGTCAAATAATTAAACCTATTGAAAAAACTGGTTTAATAGTGGCTGATTGTGAGACTTTAATTCGACACTACGATAAAACACTAGAACATTGGCTAAGTAGGGTAATGGCTAAAAAACAGGAGATTAAAGATCTATTTGATGAAAAGTTTTTAAGGATGTGGCAATTTTATTTGAGTTCTTGTAGTGCAGCATTTCGATATCGCGATTTAGTTGTGTTTCAATTACAAATTGTGAAAAACTTTGATTCAGCTAATAGAACGAGAGACTATATATATTCTTAAAAACTGATATTTAGTAAGTATCGGTTATGAATAAAAAGAAAAGAAAAAAAATTCGATATAAGAAATTTAAAGTTAGACGAAAAAAGCGAAATCGCAAGAAAAGAAAATTTCCTAGAAAAAAAATTAAAAAATCTATCAAGTCTAGAAAATCTAAAAAATTAAAAAAAAAGAAAGCTTTTGTAAAAAAAATAAAAAGATAAAAACTGATAGTCGTTCAATTGGCTTTGTAATTAGATTATTAAGGGCTAGCGAAAAATTGAAATCTATGTTCAGTTTTAGATTTGATCTTGATCAAACGTTACTAAGTTTTTTTCAAGGCGCTTCAAAAAAAATTTCATCTATTCGTAAAGCTATTGAAGTAGAGAGAGAAAGACTTAAGAAAATCAAGATAAAGAATATGGAACGCGAAAGATTAGAGGGAGAGAAAAAGATTAAGATGGAACAAGATATGTTGCTTAAAGCCAAAAAACAAGAATATAAAAATGAAATTAAACTTGAAAAGGAAAGAAAACAAGAATTGCAAAAATTTATAAGAGCCGAACAGGCTGAGGTAAGAAAAGAACAAGCTGACAAGCAACGGAAATTTTTAGAGCAAATCAAGCTAGAAAAAAGAATAGAACAATTTAGGAAGAGGGAAGCATCTGAGATTCAAACTTTAGAAAAATTTGTATTAAGTCAACAAAGAGAGTCGTATGCGGAAGTCCAAGCGCGAATCGATAAAATTAAAGAAAAATACCAGGCATTAAGGGATCAAAAGATCAGAGAGCGAGTAGAACAATTAGGCGTAAAAGTCGAAGCAGGCGATGACAGAGCTGCTCTGTTAGAAAAAGAAAGAATTTACAATTTAGAGAGACAAAAAATCGAATTTGCTTTAGAGAGTTTTTACAGGTCTGCACATAGTTTATGTTTTCAAATAAATAAAAGATATATCCCAAAATATTTAAGTATTTTAAGATTAATTGATAGACGATTTGAAACAAGTGAGATTTTTATTAAATGGGATGATGCTCCCGATGAAGAATGGTTAATTTTAATTTATCTTAAAAATAATTCACCAGAAGAAGGTATCGTAATTGAAGACAAAACAAATCCTGAAAAAAATATCTCTCATGAGTTTAAATCAAGTGAAATATTTAAAGCCTCAGACATGATGGTAGATGCTTTAACCAAATTATTAGATCGGGAAAGAAATAAAAGAAAAGCTAGTTAAGCATTTGATCAATTTTTTTTAATTCTCCAATTTTAAAAATTATTGCATCTTCTTTTTTAAAACCAAAGTTAGATGCATTATCTATAAATCTACGCGGAGGATCCATTATTGGCTCAAGAGATAAAATTACAGTTCCCCAATGCATACCAATTACTTTTTTACTTTTTAAATCTCTTGCAATACTCAAGGCTTCTTCTGGATTGGTATGGTAGACAGATTTATCTTTGACAGGCATTATTGGATAAAAATTATAGGCACCAATATTTATAAAAGTTAAGTCTATTGGACCATATTTATTTCCTAAATCTTTATAAATATTTCCGACTCCAGTATCACAAGCGAACAAAATCTTTTTGTCTTTGTATTCGATAAGAAAGCTACCCCAAAGAGTTTTGTTAGAGTCCCATAAACTTCTTTTTGACCAATGCACTGCAGGAACCATGGTTATATGAAGATCATCATTCACTTTAATTTTTTCGTACCAGTCAAGTTCATTAACATCCTTATATCTTTTAAAATATTTAGATAATTTTAAGGGCAATAAAACTTTTGTATCCTTATGGGGAAAATTTCTAATAGTACTAGCATCTAAATGATCGTAATGGTTATGAGTAAGTAGCAACAAATCAGTTTTAGGAACGTCTTCTAATTTAATAGCTGGGTCCACATATCTTTTTGGACCAAATATCAAAGGTCCAGTATTTTTAGAAAACAAAGGATCTGTAATTATTGTTGTATTGCCTAATTTAATCAGAAAAGTAGCGTGTCCAATCCAAGTCACATAATCTTCGTTTTTATTATTATGAAGATTTTTTAGGACTTCATTTCGTGGGATGACATGATCTTTAGGAAAGTCAATCTTAATTTTTTCTCTTTCTTCATTAAATATTTTGTATGACCATTTTACGTTTGGGTCTCTTTCAGGAGATCCCTCTGGATTTTTAAAAGTTCCATTAGCTAGATGATGATAGGGTTTTTTATTAATAGGCATCAAATTTGTATTTATTAAAAAAAACAGAAAAAAAAGACTTATTACCCTCAACATGGTTTATTTTATTTATTTTTTGTTTTATTGTTAATTTTATTTCCATATTCTTTAATTTTACTCCATTCGTCTAATTTTTCTCGTTTTTCATCTTTAAATGAAACAATTAAAGGGAATATTATAATAACTAATATAATGATAACACAAGAAATAATAAGGGGTAAAGGCAAGTCCATGAACCCCTTAATATCACAAATAGCAAAAATTAAAAATTAATTTAACTACCTGAACAATTTGATTTATTTATTCTACTGTCAAACGATTTAAGGGCATCCTTGCTTATAACCCAGACGTATGAACTTTCTTTCAGGCCGTTCACATCAGCAGCAGTACAACGTTTACCAAATTTTACTTTAGCTACGTTACCTCCTGCGCAGTTTGTCAATAAAACTAATAAGGATAATATAGATAATATCTTCATGATTTAGATATGTATTAAGAATCTGTGTTTTGATTGGCGTAAATTAGTCAAAAAAAAGAGATCAAAACTCTATTGTTTTTATAACTGA
>MDTA01127020.1_pt1 | contig 12576 bp, 13 predicted proteins | sample 811151 | NCBI WGS metagenome assembly MDTA01 (sample SAMN05326648, study PRJNA326480) | marine metagenome | isolation source: seawater | place: Indian Ocean: South | collected 2010
ATCGTAGCGGAAAACGTTATTCTTTTCCAATTCCCGAGGCCTATCGCGGAGTCCGTAATCGGGATCGGTGAACCAAATGGTCCCGTCGCTTTTGACGACGACATCATTAGGCGAGTTGAATTTGTTTCCCCGGTAATTGTCCAGCAGCGTAACGATCAAACCGTCCTGCCTCTGCAGCGAAACTTTACGGCCCCAGTGTTCGGCGGTAACGATTCTGCCCTGCAGGTCCAGATTGTTTCCGTTGGATTGCTGGCTTGGGACGCGGAAAACGGAAAATCCGAAGTTTTCGTTCCATTTATAAATCTTGTTAGCTGGTATGTCGCTGAAGATCAGATAGCCGTCCTCGGCACCCACCCATGAGGGCCCTTCGGTGAATTGGAAGTCCGTCCCGAGGGTCTCGACTTTGGCATTGCTAGGAAAGAGATCGCGAAAGGCTTGTTCGTCTTCGGATTTCAGCTCTTGAGCTTGGGTGGATAAAGCGGACAGAAAGGCGGTAATTGCCAAGAAGGCTCGATGGGTGATTTTCATTGTATACGGAATTATATGAGATGGTTTGCGGTTATGATGGAGCTTAGAAGCTTTGACATGAAATTGATCGATATTGGCGATTCAATGGTACTCGAGAATCGGCTCGATGGCGACGGCGATACGTTTCGAAACATCCGCAGGCGGAAATGGGTTGAAAGGTCCGCCTTCGCCGGGATCGATGTCATCGAATCCACTTAGGCGCATGGCTTCTATGACGGCGGAGTAGTTGTAGGCGCGACCATTTTCAAACCGTATTTCCTCGAATGCCGAGATTTTCTCCTCGATATTGTAGGCCGTATCATAGTCTTTGATACGCTGTGCATTATTAATTTCATCGCAAGCTCGTGGACAGAGTATCGCGGTGCCCGACGTGTGCCCTCTTGAACCGAGCTGAGCGCTTTTCGTACTGCGGTCGCCTACTCCCCAAATGACGATTCCGTCACTACCGACATCCTCTACCATCGATGGAACGTCGCTTTCATTTGTACCGACCTTCACACCCGCGATATGGGGAGAATCTTTAACCAATCGAACGATTTGCTCGCGATCGCGTTTCAAGCGATAGTAGTAGAGGAACCGGGCTCCGCAGGACTCGCCATATTGATTGGCGAAGGACAATAGCTCTCTATAGAGTCCCTCTGTGCTATAGATACCCCCAAGAGTCATGATAAGATAGACATCTGGCGGCCGTGGAAGAGCTGCCTGCTTTTCGATGAGGGCACCGGCTTCAACGATCGGATTGGGTACTATGGCGGACATGAGCACGCCATCATTTTGCATGAGATTGCCAGTCTCTTCGGCCAACTTCAACTGGTCCGCGTGGCCGATGTGGTGGATCAAACTGGTGCCGGCCAATGAAATAACCCGTTTCCGTCCGTCGCTAAGAAAATTGCGGTTGAGCAGGTAGCTCATGTTCTTCTGATGGGCGTCGTAGTCGATTTTGCCGTCGCGAAAAACGATTGGAGGAATGGTGGTTACGGAATCGAGGGATTCTAGGAGCTCAGAATTATTCATTTCGGTAGCGGGTTAGCGGAAGTTTTGACATTCATAGCAGCAAGGGTTGAGGGCATGGCAAACTTTTAGGCTCTATTGGTTTCCCAAGGGCGATTCTGGCTTTTGCGATAGCTCCTTTCATCGGTCCTGCCCTGCGGGATATGGGCGTCGGTGAACTTCCTTCCCTCGATTGCCAGCCGATCAATGTTGGGCGTCTGTACTTTGGTTGACCCGTAGGAACTTAAATCCCCGTAGCCAAGGTCGTCCGCCAGGATAAATACTATATTGGGTCTGTCAGCCGCGACCGAATACAGTGCCGCTGCGAGGGTGACCAGACAAGGAATGCCAGCCCTCTTAGGACGCGACCGAATTTTAGACGACTGTGTTCGGATCGATAGCGATCGCAATCGCGTTGAATAATCTTCCCGGAGCGAGGTCGTTGTCTAAAGCTCCTTGATTTTGATATTCCGCCAGCGAACTTCGTAGGGGCCGGTTCCAGCCTTGATACCGTGAACCTGCAGGCCGATGGATCCGGATGGACTCTCCCGGTAGACGTTACGCGGAAGCTTTAGCTTGGTAACCTGGTTTCCATTGATGAAAGTGGTGATGGTGTCGCCTTTGGCGATAATGTGAAACTCGTTCCAGTCGTCGTTTTTCACGTACTTGTGGCTAGCCCCCTCGTCGGGCTCTTTAGATACCCAGCCAGTGTTCAGACCCTCGCCATAGATGAATCCCGACTGTCCAGGACTGGTTTCGATCTCGACCTGTGTACCGAAGTAGCGGCGGCTGCCGAAGTCGCGGCTGTGGGACCGAATTTGAACTCCGGAGTTCAGGCCTTCGTCGACTTTCACCTCGAACTTCAACTCGAAGTCACCGTATTTTTCGTAGGTGGTGAGGAAGGTATTGGGGCTGCCCTCGGCGGTGCGGCCTAGAATGGCGCCGTCCTCGACGTAATAGTTAGCGTAGCCCTGGACGACTCCCCAGCCAGCGAGCGTTTTGCCGTTGAAAAGCGGTTTCCAGTCGTGATCCCCATGAGAATCAGCGAAAAGAGATGTAGTGGCTGCCCAAAGGGACAGTAGAACGATTTTTGATAAGGTAGTTTTCATGGGTGTACTATTTGATATGAAAGTTCTTTAGGATTTGGTCGGGTTGACTAATTGAGATGTCTGTTTCCCAAGCTAGATGGGCAGTAACCTTGGGGTCAATGCGAATTACCTGGAACTGGGTTCTTCGCGTATTAGCGGTCGGTATTAAAAGATTTGTCCCGCTGGGTATTCCCGGGCAAGATCGCGGTTTCAGTTATGCGGGGACTCAAGAGCAAGGTAGCGATTATTACGGGCGGATTAGGCGATCTCGGTTTTGCGACTGGTAAGCGATTAGTCGAAGAAGGCTGCGCGGTAGCCTTGCTAGACACGAAAGACGAGCCGGAGCGAGCCAAGGAGATCGGTTGCCTGAGTTGGAACGTCGATTTGCTCGACGAGGATCAAGTCGAATCAGTTTGTCAAAACGCAATGGATACATTGGGCCCCGCCGGCATCCTTGTGAATTCCGCAGCCCGGTTTGTGCTTAAAGGGATCGAAGCGACTTCAGATGAGTGGGATGAGATGACCGGTGTCAATATACGCGGAGCATCGCTAATGGCCAAGCATGTTGTTCCGCAAATGAAGCAACTCGGGCAGGGGAGCATTGTTAATTTCTCTTCTGTAAGCGGCTTTGTTGGCCAGCCAGGTTTTAGTACCTACACGGCTACGAAATTCGCGGTTCGCGGGTTGACGCGGGGGTGGGCGACGGATCTGGCCTGAGTCGAATATACGAGTAAACTCTATCTGTCCTGGATATATCTATACGAGCGCGTTCGTAAATTCCTGCAATGATCTTGGTTTGGACGAAGAAAAGGAAAACGCCAGAGCCTCGGCGATGCACTTGCTTGGGCGTCAGGGACGACCGGAAGAAGTGGCCGCGGCAGTGGCCTTTCTGGCCAGCGATGAATCTTCTTTCATGACAGGAAGCGATCTGGTTGTGGATGGTGGGTACTTGGCTCGGTGATGGTGAATGCTCAAAATACTGAACCTATCAAGAACTTGCTCCTATGAAGCTCATCGATCTATCCCAACCTCTTGATGCTAGTAGATTCTCCCTTGTCTTATCAGATGCGCTGAGTAAAAACTAACGGCTATGATCAGTTTAACTACGTTGGCTTTCATGGATATCTTTTTCAGCAGTTTCTTTTCGCTATTGGTCAATGTATTCTACGCTTGTTTGACCACTTTGCTGGCGGTCGGGATCCTATGGGCGGTGGATCGCCACGTTTTTAAAAACATCGATTTCGTTCAAGAGATACAGAAGGGGAACATTGCGGCTGCTATTTTCGCCGGGTTCTTTTTGTTGTCGGTTTGTTTGCTGTTGAGTTTCACAATGCGGTGATCTGAATCTGATGGCATTCCGGGCCTACGTATCCTGTCTTTTAGGCTTAGCGTTTCTTCTGTCGCTTTTCCAGTCGTTCGAGATGCTCATCCTGAGCGACGAGGACCGACCCAATCCCTCTCAGGACCGGCATTTAACTCGAGACCTGACTCGCCGATACGACGGTTATTTCCGGAAGTATACGCGCACTTATTTCGGGCGTATGTCCTGGAAATGGTTCAAAGCCCAAAGCATTCAGGAGAGTCGCTTGGATCCTCTTGCAAAAAGTTCGGCGGGAGCGATGGGTTTAATGCAATTGATGCCCGGCACCTATAAAGAAATCGCTAGAGAGGTCGGACTACCTCCGACACCCTACGATCCGAGGGCCAATATACACGCGGGTATTCGCTACAATCTAGACTGCTTCAATTTCTGGACCGAAAGACGGAGCTGGCAGGAAAAACTGAGATTGATGTTCGCCTCCTATAACGCGGGTCCGGGAAACATTGCCCGCGCACAGAAGGTAGTGAGGGAGCAGAATTTGTGTAGCGGGCGAAGTTGGGGCTGTATTAAGCGCGGCTTGCCTCAGGTGACTGGCCAACATTCGAAGGAAACGATCCAGTACGTGGATAGCGTGGAATACTATTATTCATTGCTGAGATAGTAGCCCTCGGTTTGAGCGATACCCTTTATTCTATCCAGACATAGCGCTCGCGCTTGCGTAATACTTCGAGTTGGTGAATAACTTCCGGTCTATGTCGGAACATAAAGCAATTCTTCGCTGGGAAAGGAATGGTCTCGATTTTGGATACAAGTCTTATTCCCGAAATCACACTTGGACTTTCGAAAATGGTTTGTCCGTCGAGGTGTCCGCGGCCACCCAATTTCTAGGGGACGCTTCCAAAGTAGATCCCGAACAGGCTTTCGTGGCATCGCTGGCGAGCTGCCACATGCTGACATTTCTAGCGATCGCCTCGTTTAAGAAGATTGTGGTGGAAAGCTATTCCGACGAAGCCGTTGGGCATTTGGCCAAGAATGAGCAAGGCAAGTTAGTGATATCCAAAGTCGACCTATATCCCCGGATCGAATTTGCAGAAAGCTGCGAACCGGACCGGGAAACGCTGGAAGCAATGCACCGCAAGGCTCACGAGGATTGCTTTTTGGCCAATTCGGTCACCTGCGAAATCGTGACCCATTTCTGAAGGCAAGCGTTGCGAGGGCGCCCTTGTTCTATGGACTGCCGCTCGATAGGCCCAATTCAGCGGACTGGGGGCTTCCAGTCGGTCCATCTCTAGGAGGACGTTGCCGGAATTCACCTGAATATCGGATAACTGAAATCTTCCGTATCCAAGGGTTTCGTACTTGCCGATCGTTACAACATCTTTGCGGATCAGGGACTGCAGGGTGTACCCCATCCAGTAAGGCAATGTTCCAAGAGAAATGACGATGATTGCCAGACAGACTCCTAAGCTTCTGATGGCGAGTCGTCGAAATCGGTGCCATCATGATTTTCTAGGTATCTGGGTCATGGAGAATAGAAACTCGATATGGCATGATTCTGGAGATTCCCTAGGTCATCACCGTTCTCAGAGCTGCCTCTGGTAAAGGCTCTTGTACAGCTGGCATCGTTCGAGCAATTCCTCGTGGGGGCCGCAATCGATGATTCTTCCATTTTCGAAAACAAGTATTTGTTGGGCTGATACGATAGTGCTGAATCGGTGGGCGATAATGAGGACGGTTTTACCGATCACTAGTTTGCTCAACGCTTGCTGAATTTTCTCTTCGCTTTCGGAATCCAGGGCTGAGGTGGCTTCGTCGAGAATCAAGATCGGCGCCGATCGCAGGAATGCCCGGGCGATGGCCAGGCGTTGGCGCTGCCCACCGGACAGCCTGGCTCCCCGTTCGCCGACGATTTCGTTGTATCCATTGTCCAGCGATTTTATGAACTCATCGGCGAAGGCATCTTTAGCGGCAGCTTTCACCTCCTCGTCGGTAGCATCCTGGCGACCTAGCCGTATATTCTCCATCACGGTGTCGTCGAAGAGAACCGGATCCTGAGAAACGACCGCGATTTGCTGCCGTAGATCTTTCAAGGGCATCGAACGCAAATCTCTGCCATCAATCGAGATTGTCCCATTGGCGACATCGAAAAATCGGGGGACGAGGTTCACGAAGGTGCTTTTTCCAGAACCGCTCGGCCCAACCAAAGCGCAAATCGATCCACCCGGGATTCGGGCGTTCACGCTTTGCAAGACAGCCGGAGAGGAGTCGTAAGAGAAATCCACTTGATCGAATTGAATATCCCCTTTTGCCGGACCGAAAGGTTTTGCCTCTGGATCTTCGGCGACCTCGATGGGCTGCTGCAGGATTTCCTCGACCCGCTTCAGAGCGGCAGCTCCTTTCGAGAGCTCGGCGGCAAACATGCCCAAACTTTTAACTGCCGTGTAAAGAAAGTATAGCGCGAGAAAGACTCCCGTGAAGACCCCCCCCGCTACGCCTTGGTAGTAGCCAATCACGAAAGCGATAGACAGTCCGATCGATGAAATGGTTTCGATCACAGGAGGGAGCGAAAACCCGTACTTAACGACCTTCATTTGAGATTGGTACAGATGGGCAGCCCGGTCGCGGAATCGCGTCGACTCCCGCTCCTCGAGATTGAAAGCCCGGACTTCTCTGGCTGCGCTCAAATTTTGAGCGATATTCTGAGTCAATCCACCAAATTCCTCCTGTTGCTTGATAGCCTTTCGGGATAGTTTTCGGCTAAAATGGCGTATGGGGAACACGACGATGGGAAGGGCAGCGAGGCAGAGGTAGATTTCAAGCACGCCATCGTTTTGGATCGCTTTAAGGCCCAGAAAATAGAGGGCGCCGATGATTGTCGCTGGCTGCGTGATAAATTTCCGGGCCACGTAGTTGAGCGTTATTTGCAACATCTGCGTGTCGCCCGTTATGCGAGCAATCAAGTCGCCGCTGGCTTTGTTCTGAAAATAGGCGAAGGAGAGTTGCTGTAACCGGTCGAATACCCGAACTCTGAGATCCCGTATCGCCGCTAGCCCCGCCGAGTGAAGTAGATAGGCGCCGAGAAAATTAGACACTCCGATAACGAGAAATAGTAGTGGGAAGATGGCCGCTACTAGCATAATTTCGTTAAGCGAGAGGGAGCGATCGTCGCTGAAGACGTTAGAAAATAGGCGCTCTACGCCATTCGTTAATCCGGCTCCAGTTAAGGCGCCGCCGACGGATCCGAAAATTGCGGACATCCAGATCTTGCCTTGGTAGGGGCGAATGAGAGCGTAGAATACCTTGATGTCGTTGATCATGTGAGGGGCGAATGATGACGGTAGGGTCTTAGAGGGCAATATCCGATCCAATACCCAGCATTTTCCGATGAAGATGGACGAACCGCTTGCAATTTGTTACAAACGGGCAAATTTAATTCGGTTCTTGCTGTTCTGGAAGCTGCTCGCAGCAAGTCTTAAAATGGGAGCCTCAATCAAACCGCTCCTTTTCGTATTACCCATTCTTTGGCTAGTCCATGCCCCTGAAAATGCAAATCGCAGATAGCTACGACAAACCTGCTTGGAGATCCTGGATAGAAGGACTCTCGGAATCGGGAGATCGCTATCCGAAGGACAAGTTGTTACAAGGAGGCCGCAACCAACTAGTTCGCCACCGATTTGAAAATGTGGATCTGGTCGTGAAGCGATTCCCGAACAATGACGCATGGAAAAAGGCCGTTTATCGCGTTTTCGAAGGTAAGGCCAAGCGTTCCTACCTGCACTCGGAGCGCCTCAATCAAGCGGGTCTGAATAGCCCGAAGCCCGTTGCCTGGCTCGAGTCGTGGGGTGGGTCTTGGATGAAAGAGAGCTTTTACGTCTGCCACTTCACGCCGTTTGAGCATGAGGCCCGGGAGCTCCATCGAACTGACCTACCGGAGCGAGCAACGAAAGCGAGATTGCTCGGACGGTCTCTCGCTCAAATGCACCGAGCCGAGATTTTGCACCTCGACCTGACTCCCGGCAATCTCCTGTTTACGAGATCTTCGGAAGGGGAATGGGAGCTCCACATTGTTGACAACAATCGGATGCGCTTCGGTCGCGTTTCTAGACGCGCGGCAATCACTTCGCTAGTTCAAGCCGATTTACCAACCGATTTGGTTGAGCCGATGCTCGAAGCCTATGCGGAATGCGCCGAAACTTCACTAGAAGAGCTGGCTAGAGCCTACCGAAAGCGGCGCCAGAGCTACGCACTGAAATGGCGCATCAAAAACGCAACCCGACCCTGGAGGAGAAAAATTGGCCTCTGAACCCAAATTAAATACGTTCACCTGGGACGCTTTCAGCGAGCAGCCGTATCCAATTCGGAGGCAATTCACCATACTCGAGCGCTTGAGAGGCTGTTTCTGGTCCTACGCGAAGTCCGCTCTGACTTCGCTAGCCGCATTTCCGGCAATTGCCGTGGCGCAAGGCGCTCTATCTTTGGGATATCGACCTAAGAAATGGAAGCGTCGCAGCGATGATAGGAGTGATTTTATGGGGGTCGCGGTGGCCCTGCACTCTTGTGATGGGCCGCGTCTTGCTCAAGAGATCGAATCGCTGGGAGTTCGCCAAATACTGCTTCGTTTTCCTCTTTGGGAAATGGATCGTTTGGAGGAGCACTGGGAATTTGTGAAATCCCTCCCGGACTGCCAATTCGTTCTCTGCGTGATGCAGGATCGTGAGCATATTCTCGATCATGATTTATGCCGCAAAAATTTGAATACGATCGTTCAGCGATTCTGGCCCAGAATTAAGGATTATCAAATTGGGCAAGGGATCAATCGCTCCAAGTGGGGTGTATTTAGCTGTGACGAGTTTCTGGCGTTCGCTACGATTGCTGAGGAGCTACGAGTGGACTATCCCGAGATCCATCTAGTTGGGCCTTGTGTTCTGGATTTCGAGCCTATCCCGTTCATTCGTTCGTTACTGAATGGATATAAAATTTACTGGGATGTCGTAGGTTGCGCCCTTTACGTGGACAGGCGTGGTTGTCCGCGAAATCGGCAACTTCTCGTTTTCGATCTTACTCAAAAGATCTACCACTTTGTCGCCTGCGTTTTATGTTCCAACCGCGCGAACCGCCGGTTTTGGATAACCGAGGTCAACTGGCCCCTGGAAAATCAAAGCCCATATGCTCCCACCGGAGAGAAGGAATGCGTTAGCGAAGATGATGCCGGAATGTATTTGAAACGATACTACGAAGATGCCTGGGAAAGCGGATTAGTAGAACGCGTATACTGGTGGCAACTCGTATCCAAGGGTTTTGGGCTTATCGACGTTGAGAATGACGGTTCTCTACGGTATCGACCTGCCTACTACGAATTCAAAAAAATGCTGACGGGAAATTCAGTGGAATCGTCCGAAATGGCGACGGAAAACGTAGTGGTCGGCCAATAGGTAGTGGAATCACTCTTTGCCTAATCCATCGTAAAGGTGTATCGGCGGTGTGGCGGAGCGAACAGAATTGAGAGCACCGCTTGATTCTGCCATTTCAGTTTAGATGCTTCTGAATGCTCTCGGTTAACTTGGGCAGGTCATCTTCAATGATCCCCCAGATGATATCATTATCGAGATGATCATAACCATGAGCATCGAACAACCACTTTTGAATCTCAACTTCCATAGATCCGGATGCGATCCTGATTCACTTTTTCTTTTAAGAAAGGGTTTCGAAGCGACTTCTCGGTCAAGAGGTCCACTCTGTGCTGGAATCGATCCTCAAAGCTAAATTAGCCGCCGAACTATCTAGAATCGAATTGAGCAAGCGCGAGATACGTCTACAGGAACGTATCGCTAAAATGGATGCCGAGAAACATATGAATCGTTTCTGAATGGATCAGTTGAGGGATTCAGCGGTCGAGTTGGAGCAGCATCGATCAAGTACCAAGGATCTAGAGTGAGCTTTCTTTGGAGGAGATGGCTAGCGTTCTGCGCCTAGCACAGCCATATCTCTGGCTCCTGAGGGGATGTCGGTATTCGGTACTCGATCCAAGGATCCATTGGGATGGATTTTGAAGAAGGCGATATTCCGAACCCCGGATTCGCAGACAATGAGGTAGTTGCCTAAGGGGGAGATATCTAATTTCCAAGGAATGTCGCCAACTTTCGTCCGGTTTTCCAGACTTAGCTTGCCATCAGAGAGGATTCGAAAAGTGAATACGCTATCTTCTTCTCCAGCGAAATCCCGCACGGCGACGAAAAGCCGTTCGCCATCTGGAGATAGAACGAGGTCTGACGCGTGCAAATCGCGTTTGCCTTGCTCGAAAGGCGAGCGTCGCGGGAGGGTGGTGGCGTGTTGTCGATCGGATAGTTGACCGCTGCTTCCGATCTCATAGACACTGACTCCGAGTTGTTGCTCGTTGCTAAAATAAACGATTGGCAGGGACGGATGGTAGGCGACGTGCCGAGGTCCAAACATCGCGGGTGGCTTGGCGTTGAAGGGTTCAATCGGCTCGAGATTGCCAGTTTTTTCGTCGAAGCTGAATTGAAACAGGGCGTTGTTGTTCTTCACGCACGGAACGTAGGCGAATCGATTGTCTGGGGATGTTAGGATACAATGGGCTTCAGGATTGGGCGTTTTAAATGTGGTGGTAGCCTTGCCAACGATTCCGTCGTTTTGAATTTGGTAAACCGCTACCCAACCGCTTTGGTAATGGGAACTCATGAAGTATCCGCCTGTGCGATCGATACTGGTGTAGCCAACGGGATGGGAGAGGGTGTTCGATCCGATCACGTCCATGCCGTCTCTCTCTGATGCGGATACCGTTGCGGCTTGAGTCTTACCGTTGCTCATTCCGCTAACGATAAGAGAGTCGCTCTTTGGGTTCACCGCAATCCGGCTCGCTGAGAATGGTAGAGCGAGCGGCTCATTTGTCTCTACAGCAAGCCCTGAAAAAGTAGTTCGGATGGAGTAGCTCTGAAGCTGTTGGCTTTGGGCGTCCGGTACGAAGAGTTGGAACCTGTCGTCGCCGAAGAGGAGGGATTGGGTAGTCAGGACAAAAAAGAGGAGAGTTTTGGGTCGCATGATATCAAATCGTTGTGTTTGAAAAAGATGGTTCGCTTTGTGTTAGTAGGCAGCGGGCGAACTCCGATCGCCCATCCGTGTATACAGATTTTAGGGATCACAGCGATCCGAATCAATTCTCGCTTAGATCGGCGGCGACTAGCTGCCCATCGTTGCGTACGATTACGTGCTTGTAGGCGAAGGCTGGATGGGCCCAGGTTACGCCGCCGATGCGGCTGGGCATCCCTAGTGGCGTCCTATTCACGAGATTGCCGCGGCTGATTTGATTATAGCCCGCAGGCGAGAGTTCGGCGATGATCAGTTCCCCATGCTCGTTGAAGATCCATTCACGCTGCCCGGAGTCGCCTTGTGCGACAATGTGAAGCGTTGCGAATCTGTCTGGCTCGACAGCTTCCGTCGATTCCCAGACTAGTTTGCCGGTGAGTAGCTCCAGGCAACGCAATTCGCCCTTTTGGTGAGTTCCGTAGATGTAGCCATCTTTTATATACGGTGTAGGGATCAGACTGTGAAGATTGTCCGAAGACCTCGTATCGTTTCGACGCCAAATTTCGGTTATCGCTGTCTTTTCTTCATCCAGGAGAAGCAATACAGACCCGACGTGGGCGTTGGTGATGAACAGGTACCGTTTTCCTTGGTAGGTGGTTACGACCGGAGTCGATATTCCAATGGGCCACTTGCTGCCAGGCATTGGATATGACCAGAATGGCTCACCTGTTTTCGGGTCGAGTCCAAAGAGTTCATCGGCAGTGTAGGTTATGAGAACGCGTTGGTCTGCCTGATCGATCATGATGGGAGCCACGTAGCTGGCGTCGTCGTCGATGGCTCGCCAGAGCTCCTCTCCGGTTCGTTTGTCGAGCGCGATCACGCAGGCATCTGGAGTTCCCCCGATTTGCAAGAACAAGGAATCGCCCTCGATCATCGGCGATGCGGCGATGCCCCAACGAGGCATTTCGATTTGATATTCGGTAGCCAGATCGCGTTTCCAGAGAATTTCCCCGGTTTTGGCGTCGAAGCAGTGCAAGTGGCCAACGCCACCCAAGCTATAGGCTCGAGACACTTCTCCAGTCGGTCTATCGATCAGCACCGCTGCCCGTGGCCCTGATTTGTAGGCGATATCGTAGACGGCGGGATATTGGTGTGACCACAGCTTCTCCCCTGTTTTGAAGTCGAAGCAATGCACTCGCTCGATCTCATCGGGATGATCCAGCCGATCGGTAACGTAGACGTGATTGTCCGCAACGGTAGGCTGGGAGTAGCCTGCAGCAACTTTAACCGACCATTTCAAATCGATCCAGCCTTGCTCGTCCTTCTTGAGTTTAGCGTTTAACCCGTATTCACGCCAAACACCGTCCCGTTCAGGACCACGCCACTGTGGCCAATCCTGTTCTGCCAAAAGAGCGAAGGGTAGGGCGAAGGTTAGTAGAGCTGCCGTTTTGATTTTGATCATCATGCCTCCTGAATTTGAACGAGTTCGCGAGTCGACGTCTGATACTAGAATAAATGGTTCGCTCACGGTCGAGGAATATCGAAGCTTTAGGCCATAATCGGTAGGGCGCTTGTTGAGGTAGGGAGGACCGCAGTATCAACAAA
>MDTA01152596.1_pt1 | contig 12576 bp, 13 predicted proteins | sample 811151 | NCBI WGS metagenome assembly MDTA01 (sample SAMN05326648, study PRJNA326480) | marine metagenome | isolation source: seawater | place: Indian Ocean: South | collected 2010
CAAAACTTTCGAAATATTTAACAAATTATAATTATAAAAAAGGAATGAAGTTTAAAAGATTTAATTTAGAATTTTTTGGTTTGTGTAAGAAGTGTAAATAATTTATCCTGCTGATTTTACTTTCTTCTCGAGAAAAGCTGGCACCTCATCCTCTTTATCCAAAACATCGTCTTTTTGGCCTTTAGGTTGAAAAGCATACAAAACGTGTAATTTACAGTAAGAAAAATTTTTCTCTGGTTTTCTTCCGCAGAAATAAAAATTTTCTTCATCAGGATGCCCTGTTGGCCATTTACATGTTTGATCAGTTAAATTTTCTAGAGAAGTCGGGTTTTCTGGTTCAAAGTTTTTGTCCAACATAAGCGACTTAAACCTGCTTTTTCTGCTTACATAGCCTCTGTTTTTTGAATTTGTTTTAGGAACATTTCTTTTCTCTGATTTGTTAGAAGATTTAGATGGTGCACGTTCCTCTAAATTAAGCCGATGTGCTTTACCAATGACGGCGTTTCTAGATGTATCGCCAAGCATTTCTGCTATTTGACTGGCTGTATAGCCCTTAGTCCATAATTCTCTTAATTTAAGCACCTTTTCTTCAGTCCAGCTCATAATTATACTATATGTAGTATATTCACTAAATTTAGTCCATTATGTAGTATTTAAATCAGTTAAAATCCAGTAAAATCATCAATATTTTTAGTTTTACACAGGTTTTTTTAAATTTAAGGTTATAACTCTGCTCATGGTTGAAATCATAAAAAAATATAAAATAGGCTCAAGAAGATTTGGATATGTAAATTGGATCGGGGCTTTTGCACTTTATAAAAAAGAAGTTTTAAGATTTTTAATTGTTTGGATTCAAACAATTTTTTCTCCAATAATTTCTGCTTTATTGTTTTTAGCTGTTTTAAACTTAGCCATTGGAAACGATAGAGGTGAAGTTTTAGGAACCTCATTTATTAATTTTCTTGCTCCCGGTTTAATTGCAATGCAAATTATTCAACAATCATTTTCTCATTCTTCCTCATCTTTTATGATAGGAAAAATCCAAAAGAATATTGTTGATATTTTACATGCACCACTTTCACCAGCTGAAGTAACGCTTGCAGTAACGTTTGCTGCAATTACTAGAAGTGTCATGATAGCTTTTATTTCAATTATAATTTTTTACTTTTTAATAGATCTTCAAATTAAAGATTTTTTAAATTTAATTATTTTTACATTTCTTTCTGCTTTTATTCTTGGTGCGATTGGTGTTATAGCTGGATTATGGGCTGAAAAATTTGACCATATGGCCACTGTAACAAATTTTATAATTGTGCCGCTTTCATTTCTTTCTGGCACGTTTTACTCGATTGAGAGACTCCCTGATTTTTTAAAAATTATAAGTAAATTAAATCCCTTTTTTTATATGATAGATGGTTTTAGATATAGTTTTATTGAACAATCCGATAGTTCCGTTACTATAGGAATAATTTATTTAACAATAATGAGTCTCGTCGTTTGGCTATTGGCTTATACACTTTTTAAAATAGGATACAAAATAAAATCTTAATATGACAGCTTTATTAAAAAATTATTCTAGAAAAAAGATTTCTTTTACAAGAGGAAAAGGATGTTATTTATATTCATCTAAAGGACTTAAATATCTGGACTTTGTTCAGGGCATAGCAGTCAACTCATTAGGACATTGTCATAATAGTTTAGTAAAAACTATATCCAAACAGTCAAAAAAATTGTGGCATGTTTCGAATGTTTTCACAATAAATGAGCAAGAAAAATTGGCAAAAAAGTTAGTCAAAAACTCTTTTGCAGACTATGTAGCTTTTCAAAACTCTGGAGCAGAAGCGACTGAATTAGCTATTAAAGTTGCAAGAAAATATTTTTCATCCAGAGGACAAGCTCATAAAAATAGAATTCTCTGTTTAAAAAATAGTTTTCACGGCAGAACTTTGGCGACAATTTTTGCTAGCGGTAGTAAAAAAATGACAGAAGGGTTTGGACCGAGAGTAAATGGTTTCGATCATTTTAATTTTGGTGATCATAAATCCCTTGAAAAAAAAATAAACAAAAGAACAGCAGCGATAATGTTAGAGACTGTTGTTGGGGAAGGTGGAATAAAAGTAATACCAGATTATTGTCTTAAAGGACTTAGAACTCTTTGTAATAAGAAAAAAATACTATTAATTTTAGACGAAGTTCAATGTGGAATTGGTAGATCGGGAAAATTTTTTGCATTTGAATACGCCAAAATTAAACCTGATATCGTTCCAATAGCTAAAGGTATTGGTGGAGGTTTTCCCATCGGCGCGTGTTTAATGACAAAAAAAGTTGCTAATTGTATGTTGCCTGGTTCTCATGGCTCAACCTTTGGAGGAAATCCTCTTGCAATGAGTGTGGGAAATGCTGTTATGGACCAAATTTTAAAAAAAGGTTTTTTAGGAAAAGTTCAAAAAATTTCAGAATATTTTCATAAAGAACTTTACAAATTAAAAGATGATTTTCCTCATATAATTAAAGAGGTTAGAGGCTTGGGTTTGTTAGTAGGCATCAAGGTAATCCCTAATCAGAACTTATTTATTAAAGAAACTATTAAAAATAAATTACTTACCGTAAGAGCCTCTGAAAATGTAGTTAGATTATTACCTCCTTTAAACGTAAAAAAAGAGCATATTGATGAAGCTATAGCTATTTTAAGAAAGGTGTGTAAAACATTTAAATGAAAAATTTTTTAAACATATCTGAAATTTCACAAGCGGAATTAAGAAATATTATCCAAGAAGCTAAAGAAAGAAAATCAAAAAGGTTTAAACTTAAAAAATCTGAAGTAGACTTTGACAAGCCTTTAGATGGCCAGTCAATGATAATGATTTTTGAAAAACCTTCAACAAGAACGAGAATTTCATTTGATATTGCAACAAAGCAATTGGGTGGCTCTTCAATTTTTTTAAACCCAGATGGAATTCATTATGGAAAAGGCGATGAGTCTATAAAAGATACTGCCAAGGTATTGTCGGAATATGCCGATATTATTATGATTAGAACTTCTTTGCATAAAAATTTAGAAGAATTTGCAAAATACTTAAGCATACCTCTAATAAATGGTCTGTCTGAACAAAGTCATCCATGTCAAATCATGTCTGATATTCTAACTTTTGAGGAAATAAAAGGTAACATTAAAAATAGAACAATAGCATGGGTTGGAGACGGTAGTAACAATATGTGTAACTCATTTATTGAAGCGGCGGCTAAATTTGATTTTAATTTTAATATTGGATGTCCTGACAAATATAAACCAAAGAAACAGATTTTAAATTGGGCAAAGAAAAATAAAGCTAGATTATTTATAACTAAAGATCCAAAGAAAGCTGTAAAAAATGCAGACTGTGTAATGACTGACAAATGGATTTCTATGAATGATAAAGTTAATAAACAGAAGAAAAAAAAGACTTTAAAGGACTATCAGGTAAATGATAGTTTGATGAAAATAGCAAAACCTGATGCAATTTTTATGCATTGTTTACCCGTTGGCAGAGGAGAGGAAGTAACAGATAAAGTTATTGATGGAAAACAGTCAGTTGTGTGGACTCAAGCACTTAATAGAGTTCATGTTCAAAAAAGTATTATTAAATGGTGTTTGAGTTAAGGTGTAGCTAGCGGGTTATCACTTTTTGAATTCATATATAAAATTACAGAAGCCCTGTCTTTTTCTTTTCTCAGTCCAGCAAAAGCCATCTTAGTACCTTTAATGTAAGCTTGAGGTTTAATTAAATATGAATTCATTTCTTCAAACGACCACTCTTTTCCGTACGCAACCATGGCTTTTGAGTATTTATAATCACTAATCGAACCTGCTTGCCTCCCTATAACTCCCCATAAATTTGGTCCAATCATATTTTTACCGTCACTTACTATCATGTGGCATGCACTGCATTTTTTAAATACCTTTTCACCGTGAGAGACATCTCCCATTGCAAGTAATGCATTTATATCAACGACCGCTGTTTCTGCTTTTTTCTCTATTTTTGTATCACCAGAGGAAGCAACCTCAACACCATCAATTTTGTATGCAGATTCTTTAGGTTTATCTACGTGAAACATGGCATCTGCAAGCTTTCCTATGCCAATGATGACTAAAGCAGTCATTAGAATTGCAGCTATTATTTTATTTATTTCAAAACTATCCATAAATTTGATAATTATATTTGAGATATAACACGGCTATATAAAAAAAACTTTAAAATTGGTTATTTTTTTTGCGTCCTAGGGACGCATAAATTTAATATGAATAATATTGCTATAATTATACCCTCAAGACTTCACGCCAAAAGGCTACCAAACAAGCCATTAAAATTGATAAACAATAAAGAAATGATACTTCACGTTCAAGAAACAGCTTTAAAAGCAAACATAGGAGAAGTTTTTGTGGCTACTCCGGATCAAGAAATTCATGATTTGGTAGAAAAAAATGGGGGAAACTCAGTTCTCACTAGCAACAAGCATGAGACAGGTACAGATAGAATGTATGAAGTATTTGAAAAAAAATTAGGCTCAAAACCTGATCTAATCATAAATTTTCAAGGTGATATGCCAAACTTTAACCCGTCGGCTATAACAAACCTTTCAAATCATATGAAAAAAAATTTATGTGACCTAGGGACTTTGGCTTCAAATCTGAAAAAGGAGGAGGAGAAAGACCTAAATGCTGTGAAAGTCAGTGTCAGTAAAAAGTTAGAAAAAAATAGTTTTTCTAGAGCTTTAGATTTTTTTAGAATTTCAAATAGCCCGATAAGTCAGCCCACTTACCATCATGTAGGAATTTATGCCTTTACTAAAGAAGCTTTATTAAGGTATGTAACTCTTGAAAGATCGAAAAATGAACTTGAGAGAAATTTAGAACAACTTAGAGCTTTAGAAAATAATATGAAAATCGACGTTGGATATATAGCAGAGTCACCATTGAGCGTTGATAATGAAGAAGATTTAAAAAAAATAAAAAAAATGATGGAGAAAAATGCCTAAAACTAAAATTGCATTTCAGGGAGAATTGGGTGCATATTCACACATTGCAATTAACGAAATTTTTAAAAATCCTGAGATAAAGACTTGCTCTACATTTGAAGAGACCTTTAAGGTGGCTTTTGACAACGAAGACTATAAAGTTATAATTCCACTTGAGAATTCATTAGCAGGAAGAGTTGCGGACATACACTATCTGTTACCAAAGTACAAACTTCAAATCCACGCTGAACATTTTCAGAAAGTTGAGCACAATCTACTCGCAAAAAAAGATGCAGAAATGAAAGATATAAAATTTGTAAGAAGTCATGCGCAGGCGATTGGACAATGTCAAAAAATTATAATGGAGAATAAATACAAAACTATTATTTCAGCCGATACTGCTGGATCTGCCAAAGAACTTGCAGACGGAAAAGATAAATCAATAGCAGCTATCGCATCAAAATTATCAGCTGAAACTTATAAACTTAAAATTTTAAAAGAAAATATTGAAGATGAAAAAGGTAACGTTACTAGATTTTTAATAATGGGTAAAAACGCTCAACAACCAGAATTTAAAAAAGAAAAAAAATATATTACCACATGTATATTTAGACTCAAAAGTGAGCCAGCAGCTTTATATAAGTCGTTAGGTGGATTTGCAACAAATCAAGTCAACATGACTAAACTTGAGAGCTTTTCAGTTAAAAACACATTTGCTCAAACTAACTTCTACTTAGATTTTGAGGGTCATTTAGATGAGAAACCTGTTCAAAATGCAATGGAGGAGCTTGGTTTTCATACTGAAAGTTTAGACATTCTAGGGGTTTATGAAGCCTCTGATTTTAGGCAAAATTAGTCCACAAAAAATAAATCTGCTCTTGTAGTAATCAAATCTATCTTGATATAATCATAGTGAGGTTGGCATCAGGTGGATGTTTCATAAACCCGGTCAGGTCTGAAAAGAAGCAGCCGTAGTGAAAATTTTTCAGGTTGTTGCCTGCCTCTAAAAAACAATGATAAACAATAAAATTTTAGCATTAAAATATAGACCGCAGGAGTTTGAAGATTTAATCGGTCAAGATGTAATAGCTAAGACGATTACAAATGCAATTAAAATTGGAAAAACCCCCAACGCTTATCTTTTGACAGGTATTAGAGGTGTTGGAAAAACAACAACGGCCAGGCTTATAGCAAAAGCTCTTAACTGTTTAAAACTTTCTAATAAGGGTGTTCAGTGTTCAAAAGAGAACTTTTGTCAATCTTGCGAAGAAATTGTCAATTCAAATCATATTGATGTTCTAGAAATGGATGCAGCTTCGAAAACCGGAATAGATGATGTCAGAGAGCTTATAGAAAATTCAAAATATAATCCAACGAGTGCAAATTTTAAAATTTTCATTATTGATGAAGTGCACATGCTTTCAAAACAAGCATTTAATGGATTATTAAAAACATTAGAGGAACCTCCATCAAGACTAAAATTTATTTTAGCTACAACAGAAGTAAGAAAAATTCCCGTAACTATTTTATCGAGATGTCAGAGGTTCGATTTAAAAAGAGTAAGTTTAGAAAAAATGTTTTCACATCTTAAAAAAATATCTAAAAATGAAAATGGAACCATCTCAGAAAGCGCACTTCGACTGCTTGCTAAAGCGTCCGAAGGTTCTGTTAGAGATGGAATTTCTTTACTAGATAGAGCATTAATTAGTCATGCAGCTAATGAGAAAAAAGAAATTCAAGATAACGATATAAGACAAATGTTGGGAGTAGCTGACAAAAGTAAATTAATAAGTCTTTTTAAAGAAATTCTTACTGGAAATCAAAAAGAGGCCGTTTCGCTCCTAAAAGAATTAGTTGACTCCGGACTAGATGCAAAAAATTTTTTAAATGACTTTTTAGAATTAATATATTTATTTAACAGAAGAATAAACTTAGGACCTATTACAAAAGACTTGTCATTATCAGAGTCTGAAGTGCAGTTAATTGATGAATATTCAAAAAATTTAAATGCCCAAGATTTAGGAATTTTTTGGCAATTGACAATAAAGACCATTGAAGATTTAAGATTTGTAGCCAATGAAAATTTGCTGCTAGAAATGTATATTATGCAGTTAATGCATGTAAAAGGTATTGCCTCAACTGAAGAATTATCAAATAACATTTCTTCTAAAGAAGCATTAGAGACAAGTAAAAAAAAAAGCATAACTGAAAATACTATTAAACAGAAAGAACAACTAAAACCTACAAGTTTTAAGAAACAACTAAAAAGCACAGAACAAGCTAAATCTAATCCTACCTCTAGAGCCGAACTAAGTTCGAAACACACTAGTAAATTTGAAATCAACACTTTTGAAGATTTAATAAATACTGCAAATAGAAATAAAGAAGTAGAACTTAAATATGACCTTGAGAGAAACGTTAAATTGGTAAATTTTGCAAAAGGAAAAATTAATATCACTTTTAATGAAAAACTAAATCAAAATTTTATAAAAATCTTGACAGAAAAATTATTAAAATGGACTGGTGAAAGATGGATAATTTCTTTAACAAAAGAAGAGGGTGCAAAAACTTACTTTGAAAAAATCAAGTTTGAAAAAGAAAATAAACTTTCAAAAGAAAGAAATAATGAGTTGTCAAAAAAAATCCAAACAGTTTTTCCTGATGCTAAATTAGTAAATGTAGAAGAGGAGGATATAAATGACTAACTTTTCTGACATGTTATCAAAGGCTAAAGAAATGCAAGAAAAAATGAAAGGTGTTCAGGAGGCTATTAAAAAGATTGAAGTTGAAGGCGAGTCTGGTGGAAATTTAGTAAAAGTTATATTGAAGGGAGATTACGAATTAAAGTCTATCATAGTAAGTGATGAAGCTAAAAAAGAAAAAATGGAAATTATACATGATCTTATTATTGCAGCTCATAACAATGCAAAAGAAAAATTAAAGAAAAAATCCTCTGAAGAACTCCTTAAAGCTACGGGAGGTATAGACTTGCCACTTGATTTTAAACTACCTTTTTAAATGGAAAATAATATTCCAACTATTGATGAATTAATAAAGCTTTTTGCAAAATTACCTGGTTTAGGACCAAAATCTGCAAAACGAATAATTTTAAAATTAATTAACAATAAAGAAAATATGGTTAAGCCATTGGCACAATCTTTAGCTAAAGTTTATAAAAGTATTGTAAGATGTCTAAACTGTGGAAATCTTAAAATAATAGACCAATCTTGTATTTGCGAGGGTAATAAAATTTATGATAAAATTTGTGTTGTTGAAAATTTGGCGGATATGTGGGCTATTGAGTCATCAAATATTTACAAAGGATATTTTCATATTTTAGGAGGAACACTAAGCTCTAATGAAAGTTATGAACAAAAAAACTTATTAATTGACTCATTAGTTAAGAGAGTAAAAAAAAATAGTTTAAAAGAGGTAATAATTGCAACAAGCGCGACAATCGAGGGACAGACTACTGCTCATTATATTGAAGATGCTATAAAAAACGACAAGATAAAAATAACTAAATTAGCCCAAGGTTTACCTGTTGGAGGAGAAATAGAGCAGTTAGACGACGGAACACTGATCTCTGCTTTCAAAAACAGGGTCCCAGTTACTGAGAAATAGACTTTTTTTCTAACCTTCTTTTATGAAGCAAAGGTTCAGTATATCCCGAGGGTTGTTCTTTACCTTTAAAAATCAAATCACACGCTGCAAGAAATGCTATGGACTTTTCAAAATCGGGTGACATAGCTTTATAGTTTTTATCATTGCTATTTTGTTTATCTACCACTTCAGCCATCTTTTTCATCACCTTCATTACTTGTTCTTTCGTGCAAACACCATGATACAACCAATTTGCCATGTGTTGAGATGAAATTCTTAAAGTTGCTCTATCTTCCATTAAGCCAACATTATTAATATCTGGAACTTTTGAACAGCCAACTCCTTGATCAATCCACCTCACAACATAACCAAGTATGCTTTGAGCGTTGTTTTCTAATTCTCTATTAATGTTTTCTATAGACCAGTTTGGCCTATCAGCTTTAGGTATTTTTAAAATATCCTCTAATTTTGCTTTATCTCTGGACATAATTTCAGATTGTTTTTTAAAAACATCTACTTGATGATAATGCATTGCATGAAGTGTTGCGGCTGTTGGAGACGGAACCCACGCACAATTTGCTCCAGATTTTGGATGACCAATTTTTTGTTTCATCATTTCTGACATTTTGTCAGGCATTGCCCACATTCCTTTACCTATTTGAGCTTTACCAGAGAAACCACAGTTTAAACCTACATCAACGTTCCAATTTTCATAAGCATTTAACCAAACAGATTTTTTCATGTCTCCTTTAAAAATCATTGGTCCGATTTCAAAAGAGGTATGCATTTCATCTCCAGTCCTATCTAGGAAACCAGTATTTATAAATACTATTCTTTCTTTTACTTTTCTTATACACTCTTTTAAATTTACAGTTGTTCTTCTTTCTTCGTCCATTATCCCAACCTTAATAGTATTCTTTTTAATGCCCAAAACTTCTTCAACTTTACCAAATAACAAATTTGTAAATTCAACTTCTTCTGGTCCGTGCATTTTAGGTTTTACAATGTATACGGAGCCTGTTCTTGAATTGTTTTTACTTTTTAAATCATGCAAAGCACACAAAGTTGAGAAAAAGGCATCCATTATTCCTTCTGGTATCTCAGAATTATCTTTTAGCGTTATCGATGGGTTGGTCATCAGGTGCCCTACATTTCTGTTTAAAAGTAAAGCTCTACCATGAAGTTTAATTTTTGATCCATCTGCTCCAGTATACTCTCTGTCTGAATTAAGTTTCCTTATAAATTTTTTTCCATTTTTTTCTATTTCAGTTTGCAAGATACCTTTCATAATACCTAGCCAATTTCTATAACATTTGACCTTATCCGCAGCATCTACAGCCGCAACCGAATCTTCATTGTCAATAATAGTTGACATCGCTGACTCAATAATTACATCTGAAATTCCTGCTTTATCAGTTTTTCCAATTTTGCTATTTTCATCAATTATTACATCAATGTGTAAGTTGTTATTTTTAAATAAAATAGATTTTGGATTATTTTTTTCACCACTAAAGCCTATAAATTGATTTTTATTTTTTAGATTGTGCTTTTTGTCATCTACTAGAAAAACCAGGTTATTATTTTCAATTTTAATTTGAGATATATTTTTCCAACTAGTGTTTTCAATTGAAATTATTTTATCAAAAAATTCTCTAACATAATTTATGACTTCGATTGCTCTTTCTTTATCCCAAGTCTCCAGTTTATTTTCAGAGATGACATCAGTACCGTATAGCGAGTCATATAAACTTCCCCATCTAGCATTCGCAGCATTTAATGCATATCTAGCGTTATCAACTGGTACGACTAATTGTGGACCAGCAATAGAGGCAATTTCTTTGTCAACGTTAGATGTTGTAATTTTAAAATCTTTTCCTTCTTCCACAACGTAACCAATGGACTTTAAAAAAACTATGTACTCTTTAAGTTCAAAACTTTGATTTTTTTTAGAAGCATTCCAGTCATCAATTTTTTTTTGAATTTTTATTCTTTTATCAATTAAATTCTTATTAATAGGTGCGAGCTCATGAACGGCCTCATCGAAACTACGCCAAAAGTTTTCAACTTTAATATTAGTTCCTGGAATTGCCTCTTTATTGATAAAATCTAATAAAGTTGAGTTAATTTTTAAATTTTCAATGGTAACTTTAGACATTTTTTAAGACTTTTACCTTAAGACACCTTTTTTGAACATAAGTAATTTTGACTTAATATTATATTTTTTGAACATTTTGTTGACTTATTTAGATTCTATTAAAAGTGGAATTATGATAAACATACTGTTCAATAGTTATGAATAATTATTTAGAGTTCGAGAAAGAGATTAAAGATTTAGAGCAAGAGGTAGAAAATTTAAAGAGTCCCTACGGCTCAGGGGGAATTTCTGAGGTAAATACTAAAAAAATTTTGGATACACAAAATCAGATAAATGACAAACTTAAATACATTTATCAAAATTTAAATAGTTGGCAGAAAACTCTGGTAGCACGACATGAAGACAGACCAAGAGCAAATTTTTATATAAAATCAATTTTTAACAATTTTACACCTTTATCAGGAGACAGATATTTTGGAGATGACAAATCAGTCATTGCTGGATTTGGATTGATTGATAAAAAATCGGTTTTAGTTATTGGTCAAGAAAAAGGAGAAGATCTTTCTAGCAGAATAGAGAGAAATTTTGGAATGATGAGACCTGAAGGGTATAGGAAGTGTATTAGACTAATGCAATTAGCAAATAGATTTCAAATACCAATAGTAACTTTTATTGATACACCAGGTGCTTATCCTGGTTTAGACTCAGAACAGAGAGGCCAAGCTTCTGCAATTGCAAATTCAATCGAATGCTGCATGTCACTTAATGTTCCTAACATTTCAGTAATTATAGGTGAGGGAGGATCAGGCGGTGCTATTGCATTAGCATCATCGAATAAAGTTATAATGTTAGAAAATTCAATTTACTCGGTTATATCACCAGAGGGTTGCGCTTCAATTTTATGGAGAGATCCAAGTAAATCTCTTCAAGCAGCAGAAGCTATGAAATTAACATCGAAAGATTTATTAGGACTTGGAATTATTGATGAAATAATTGAAGAACCATTAGGGGGTGCTCATAGAGACAAAGAACAAATAGCAAGTAAAATCAAAAAATCAATAATTAACAATTTAAATTACTTTAATAATTTTTCAAAAGAGGAGATTTTTGATCACAGAAAATCTAAATTTTTAAAGATAGGTAGAGACAAAGGATTCGCACCTTCTTCCACGCTTAGTGGTGGTAAATATGGTGACGAGAATTCCTTTCTATCTAAAATTAAAACAAATTTTACAGGTAAATATCTACAATTAGCCTTAATTGCATTAATTATAATTGTTTTAGCTGCACTTTTTACTGTTGTAAAATAGACTTATAACCTAAAAATTTTGCCACCCCTGGAATCATTACTTGACATATTGAAGACAATTCTATTAAAGATGCGAAGTTAGCAAATTATTGCTAATAAAAGTTAATAAAAAATAAGGATAAGTAAATAATATGAGTACACTAAAAGGTAAAGTTAAATGGTTCAATGGAACTAAAGGTTATGGTTTTATTGAAAGAGAAGACAAAGAAAAAGACGTGTTCGTCCACAGTTCTGCAGTTAGAGAAGCTGGTTTAAAGTTTTTAAACGAGGGAGATGAACTAACTTTCGAAGTGGAGAATGGAGAAAAAGGTCCTTCCGCAGTAAAATTGCAGAAAACATCTTAAATCTTATTGCTCAATCACAAATTATCGGGGCACTAACTTTAGAAATATTGTATTGTCCCGTTAATTCATTTGCAAAAATTCAAACTTCTGATAAAACAAAGCCGATGTTTAGTAAAAAAACAGTTTCTGCTTTAAGAATTCACTCTCACAGAGTGCATGCTAGGCTATTGCTTAGCTAAATCATTACATATTTTAAAATACAAATTTATAAACAATTAATATAAAAAGGA
>MDTA01098491.1_pt1 | contig 12575 bp, 10 predicted proteins | sample 811151 | NCBI WGS metagenome assembly MDTA01 (sample SAMN05326648, study PRJNA326480) | marine metagenome | isolation source: seawater | place: Indian Ocean: South | collected 2010
ACTACCACTTCCGTATACAGTAAAAAGTTTTAGTCCGTCGCTACTAAATTCTAAATCGAAAATTCTATCTGTGCCTAGTCCAGTATCGTCTCCATAATCTAAATAACATCTTGCACTATCACCTGCATAAGTTGCTGTTGAAATATCAAAAGGTGTTGAAAGATTATATTGATTTATATATCTATGATCTTCACCATGAGTACCCCCTTGATAAAGTAAAAACATTTTTGTCCCATCATCATTAAAATGAATACCACTCATTGAGTTAGATCCCCCATCAGCAAATGTTTGGTCATCTGTTTCTGTAACTACAGCTCCATATGAATTAGAAATTGGAAACAATAAAATGAATGTGATGACTATTTTTTTTAAAAAAGACATGAGGGTTTTTTACATGAATTATAATCTAATTCATTATCAAATATACCCAAAATTGGTTGAATATTTGCTTTAGTTTACGTTTAAAATTTTAAATAAATCCCACAACTGGATCACTTTTAAAAAATTCTTGATTACGAAATTCATTAATCACAAATGCAAATTAGTTTGAAATTGGGAATACTAGAAAAAATATTAAGAGTATTCCTCTAAATAAAACATCATAGCTTTTTATATGAATTTTAATCTTATTCATCTTTTAATATACTCAAACTGCTATAAAATTATTGATTTTTTTGACCATAATGGGCAATTAATTACTTTGTGATTTTATAAAAAGGTATAATCTTATTATTAAAAAAATTTCTATATAAAGAAATATTATGTTTGAAAAATTAGAAGAATTGGCAAAAAATAACAAAAAAATTTCAGATTTTCATATCAGAAGTGGGTGGCCACTAGCATTTAGACAAACAGGAGAAATTCATAAGGTACCTGAAGTAATAGTGAAGTCACAAGATCTTCAAGATCTTTTATCTACAAACTGCAATGAAGTTGAGATGAAAAGATTTAATGAAACACATGAATTAGACTCATCGGTCACTTTAAGTGGTTTAAGATTTAGAGCAAACTTTTATAAAACTATTAATGGTCCTGCAGCAGTATTGAGAAGAGTTGAAAGTGTTATTCCTGAAATGGGACAGTTTGATCTTCCTCAGGTTTTATACGATATAATAGATATGCATAAAGGGCTTGTTCTAGTAACAGGACCCACAGGTTCAGGAAAATCAACAACACTTGCTGCTATCATTAATGAAATTAATAAAACAAGAACTTCTAATATTATTACTGTAGAAGACCCTGTTGAATTCATTCATAAAGATGCCAAAAGTATAGTATCCCACCGAGAGGTTGGAAAACAAACTCAAACATTTGCTAGTGCACTAAAGGCTGCTCTTAGAGAAGATCCAGATGTAATTTTGGTTGGAGAGATGAGGGATTTAGAAACAGTTTCACTTGCACTAACTGCTGCTGAAACTGGACATCTAGTTTTTGGAACATTACATACGAGTGGAGCACCAAATACAATAAACAGAATTATTGATGTATTTCCACCTGAACAACAAGCACAAATCAGAGCACAAATTTCAACATCTTTAAAGATGGTAGTAACACAAAGACTTCTTAAAACAAAAGATGGTCAAGGCCGTTGCGGTGCTTTTGAAGTGATGAAGTGTACAGCTCCAATCCAAAACCTAATTAGAGAAGCTAAAATTCATCAAATACCAAGCATCATGCAAACAGCTGTTAAGGATGGAATGATTACAATGTCAAAATCATTAGAGGATTTAGTAAAAGCTGGAAAAATAGATGCATCAGCAGGTAAAGAACATTAAAGGGTTTAACCTTTTAGAATTATTAGTTGTAATAGTAATAGTGGGTATCATTTCTGGTGTTGCTTATCCAAATTTTTCTAAATGGTCAAAAGAAAGAGAGGTTCGTCAAGCTTCTGAAAGGATTCATTCTTTGATGAAAAATATTCATATTCAAACTGAGCGAGGTACTTTTGGCTATGTTCAAATAATTTTTAATAATACTGCTGATAGTTTAAAAGTTTATTCTAAAGGTATGACAATACAATCACTTGCATCAAAAATTCACAATGGTGACGATCCATGGAATTTATCTCCTTATACGTCTAGATGTAATAATGATGAGTCAGTTGATAATTATTGGGACACAGACGATAATGGTCCAAATTTTTCTGAGGAAATAAAAAATATAGTTTATGAACTTACTTTTGAAAATATTACTACAAACTTTACTGGAAAAGGGGCTATTTGTTTTTCAAGAAATGGAAAATTTTTTGAGGGTTCATTTCCGTTAGCAGTATCAGAAGCGTCAACTACACCTCAAGAGGTTATTTATATTTGTAGAAGAACCTCATCTCAGCCAACATGTGACATAGATTATCTTGGAAGAGGATCTGGTGGAGCACAAATAAGTGGCACTGATGGATCTGAATCATCACCATCAGAAGACGATATTAGAGCATCAGCATCTGAAAAACAGATGCCTAATTCAGAAATGAAGTATTTGAGGGCAGTAACTTGGAATAGATTCGGAAATATTACATTGAGTTTATTTGAACACTGTTATTCATCAACAACTGAAGGTAAAGAGTGGACAGGAGGCAACTGGGATGACCAAGAACGTGATTGTGGATAAAAAAATTTCAGGCTTATCACTTTTAGAGGCTTTAGTCTCAACCGCAATTATTGGTATAGGCTTTGTTGCTATACTTCAAATGACCAATTATTCTGTTCAGTCTATTTACACATCAGGTGAAAGAACGAAAGCTAACTATTTAACAAGTTTAATTGCTGAAGATGTCATAGGTAATAAAAAAATAAAAACAGGATCTGCTAGAAGTTTCTCTGATTTTTTGTCAGAAAATACTGATGTTGATGCTGCTTTCAGAGATTTTTGTTTTGATCCAAAAAATTCGGTTCCTGATACAAACGTTGGAAATATTTATAGTGGTACTGAGGTAAATGGTCCTGAAATGAAATTAAGAAAATGGAAAGCCCTTTTTCAAACGAAAGAATACTTAAATTGTAAAGGCGAGAATGAAATTAGAGATTTTCAAGTTTTCAAAATTGGATCAAAATTTAGTATGGAACCAGACATAATAGGAGTGAATGAGGAAATAAGAACAGTTAATGGTGAAGATAAATTATATGTATTAGATGATTTTTATTACATAGGAAGAGTTGTAATGAATTTAAATGATGGAAAAAAAAGGAAGTTTTTATATTTTCAAACAGATTACGTATTACCATGAGAAAAAATTTAAAATATATAGCTGGACTGACATTGATAGAAATAATGATAGGAATCATTATTACAAGTATAATGATGGCAGCCATGTACACATCTTACTCTGTTGTTAATCAATCTTATACTCGAGTAAGTGAAAAAGCTAAAATAAGTAAATCCAGTAGAGATCTTGTGGCGATGTTAATGAGAGATATCCGTATGGCAGGTTTTAGATATTATGCCGGCACTCAAGAAATATCTAAATTCGCAATAGATACATCTTCTTGTAATGGTGGTACCGGGGTAATATTGCCAAAACTTACTCACATATACTTTGACTCTGGTTTTAGTGATACTACCAAAGACTTATCAGACCCAACATATAAAAGTCATAACCCAATTGTTGTTAAAAAAGGTATTGATGAACCTGACTCAATTCAAATAGTTTATGATGACTTTAATCAAAACAATATTGATTTGGGTGAGCAACCTCATTTAAGATATAGAATTACTTATTTTCCAATACAAAACACCTCTGGTTCATTTGGAATTTATAAACGAATTCAAAGTTTTGAAAAACCTAGAAAAAGTTGTTCATTTTTTTATTGCCCTGAAGATGTAGAACCCGAGGATTGTCCTGGATTAGCTGAAAATCAAGGGCAGTGGGACAATAAATGTCCTCAGTGTACACCAAACGAAGGAGTGCTGGTAAGAGATAATGTAGACGATATAGAATTTATACCTTTTGATGAAAACGGAAGAGTTATAATTGCAGGTGATAAATATCCTGCACCAGAAAATACTGGTATCAGAGATAGGCTAGAGGATATTCGTGGCGTTGATGTGAGAATAACATTTAGATCAAAGGAAGAATTTTTTAAGAATGAAGCTGCAGCTGACAAGCCAAGAATTATACAAGGTTTATCTGGAAGAGAGATATCTTCAACAGATAAATATTTAAGAGACTCAGTAGTTGTCTCAGTTGCAACAAGAAATATTGGGGGTGAGTCATTTCAATGATACCTAATAATGAAAAAGGTTTTACTTTAGTTTTATCTCTAGTTCTGTTACTCGCCATGTCTCTTATGGGTGGTGCATTAATTGTTATTGCCTCTTCAGATCATCAAGGAAACAATAGTAGTGACGAGTATCAACAAACTTTTTATGTAGCAGAAACTGCGCTCATACAAGCTGAGAAAAGTTTAATAAATCAAATAAAAGGACCAGTAGATGAAAGTTCAACTGATGGCAGAAGACTTGGTGATCAAAAAGTTATTCCTATAAATGGGCAATCAATTTATTCAAATCCTTCTGCGCCTGATCTTAGTGAATTAACACCATGTTATAAAAGTTTTAAAAATCTATCTAGAGATGCCTCATTTAAAATAGTAGAACATATAAAAGATCAAAGTTTTTACTCACTACTCAAACCTATTTTTGATAATATGAGAGGAAATTTAGGACTGGCTGCTACAGATATAAAAGAGAAAGTAAGTGGTGGAGACGCAATAGATGATGAAATTAGTAAACTACAAAATTATAAATATGAATTTTTTTCAGTCACCTCAGGTGCTGCAAATTTTAAAGCATCTGGTCAAAGTTTAAAGAAAGTTTCAGGAACGACTCAACGCTTAGGAACTGCCTATAGAGTTTATGGGTGTGGCATGCTAGGTGATCCTGATAACCCAGAAATATTAGTTCCCTTAGAAACAATTGTTATTCTTGCTCATTAATTCTTGAAAGAAGCTTAAAATGAGCATCAATGAGTATTGAAATAAAATTGTATAATATTTATAATTTCAAAGTGAATAAAATTTTAATTCAATTATTATTTTTTCTGTTTTTTTCGAGCTATTCTTATGCCTGCTCTTTACTTCAAGTACCTATTGGGACACCCGTGAATGAGGCAAAAAATACATTTAACTTTTTAGAGGGACATAATTCAGAGATGTATGGTACTGAAATTTCAGCTAAATATTCCACTATAGCATTTGATTATTGTGAGGGATCAAATTTAGAAACTGCTGATTTAGAGGTTATAATTTATGACTCAAAGGTTGCTGCTATCAATATCTCAACTTCTAATAGTGATAGCAAAAATGAAATTTATACATTTGCTAAAAATTTTATCAGTGACCCAGGTGAAGAAGTAATGAATGAAAATTGGCTTGGATATAAAGATATTAGTATTGGAGACCTAATAATGGTTTACAGCAAGATGACACTAAGGGGGGAGATTTATGAAGTGCTTGAAATTACTAATACTGATATGATGGATCACACAATAGATGAGAATGTTGAAGAGGTAACAGGATAAAAATGTTCAAATATTTGAAAATAATTCTATTTTTGTTTGCGTTATCTTTATCTGAAAATGTAAATGCAAAACCAGTTCCACCTGGCGCAGGTGATGGTGAAGTAGCAGCAAACATTTTAATTTTAGTTGATAGTTCCGCAAGTATGGGAAGATGGATTGGTGGTGATGGACTTGGAAGCTCCAGTGGTGTTACTTATAGTGCAGATGATAAAATTTATATTGGTCAAAATGGAAGAAGATCAAGAGCATCCTTATTAAGATATAATGCTAATGGAACTAGAGACAATACTTTCCGACCTCTTAGAGCGATAGGAGGTGCAGGTTGTTCAGTCATGGTTGATCAAACTAGAGTAGTATCAAACCGATTATTAAGAAAAGTTTCAACAGTTAAATTTGTTGAAAATCTAAGTTCTATAGGAGGAATTAATGAAAATGTAATTTTTATGGCGAGTAGAGAAAATGCGCTGATAAGTTATGTGTTTGGTTTTTCTGAAAATAGACAATGTTTAATTGCAATCTCTGGTCCTGATAGACACAGAGTTTATGATTTTGATATAAAAACAATTGGTGGAACACCTTATATTTTTATGGCTGGAGAACATGTCAGAGGTTGGTCTAGTTATTTTAAATCTTGTAATCTTAATACTATGGAATGTGAGGAGCGAACATTTAATGATCGAAATTTTATTACTGGTAGAATGGCTAGACTGAGTGTGAATAATGAGGGAACGAGTGTTTTATTCTCCGATGATCAGAATGGTAATCTTGTAGGATATAATCTTGTAGCTGACGGAAATGCATATGTTTTAGGTGCTTTAAATAGAACTTGTAGTTCTACTAATAACCCAGTTTTGACCACACAAATGATGTTTCCATTTGGCGTAGAGATATCTCCCGAAGATAGTAATATCGTTTATACAACTTCACGTTTTTCACATGCTGTCCAAAAACTACAATTACAGACAGATGGAACTTGTGATGTTATTACAAGTATTGGATCAGGCAGATCATCGAGACTTTCTAATGATGCTGATCCTAATCAACTAAAAGCTGAAGATGTGTTATTCAGATTACCTTGGGGACTTCACGTTAAAGGTGACGGAAGCAGAGTTTTAGTTTCATCAAGCAGAGGTTACGTAGATGAATTTGACGAGGATAAATTTACAGTTGGACAAAGAGACTCAAGTTGGCTTCAACAAATGGGAGGTCCAAGAATAAGAAGATGGGATGGAGTAAAATCAGCAATCAATGCAATTGTTAACGATACCACACTAACAACAGGAGCTTATTTTGGTTTTGGTCACTGGAATGCAGGTGAACATGGCAGAGGCAAAAGATCTCCAATGGGAGGTAGACATTGCCATTTTAATGATGACTGTAATTATTATCAAGCGTGGAGTGGCACACATCCTGAGGGAACAAGTTTACAATGTAATAGAGACTCTTGTTTAAATGTTGCAATAAGTCCAAGGGGTGCAAACTTAATCATGAACACTCTAGAACCTCTGGGTTTAGCATGGGGAACTGACTCACAGGCTTTTTCTCAAATTGCAGAAGAGTATTTTAATGATGCATCTGCAGGGAAAACTTTAATAAATGATGATGCTCCATGTCAATTAAATTACATTATTGTGATTGGAGATGGCGCTATGACAAATACTGGTGTTACAATTGGAAATAATGTGGCTGGGGGAGATACCGCTGATAGAGTGAATAGAATGAGACAAAAGGGGATAAAATCTCTTTATGTAGCTTATGGTGGTGGAATAACAGGAACTAATTTACAAAGGTTTCATGAACTCGCAAGAATAGGTTCAAGCAATGCGAGTAATGCCGCAGAATGTGAGGCAGATCCTGATTGTGAAGAAGCGATAGTAGCTTTGACACCAACAGATTTAAAGACAGCTCTTACAAGTAAGATAAGACAGATTATAGCTCAAAAATTGGCTTTTACAGCCCCATCAATTAGTGCCTCTGTAGCTGAGGGAGGCTCTTTGTATCAAGCACAATTTGATTACCAACAGTATGGTGAATGGACTGGAACAATATTAAGAAGATCTATAGATGGCCAAGGTAATGTCGATATTAATAATGAATTAGGTAAAAATTGGTCTGCTGCACCTAAAATAAAACTACAATCAAGTGCAGGGGAAGAACAGGATGATAGGAATATTTGGTCAGCAATTGATGGGGCACCATATTTTGAAAACTGGGATAACTTTAATGTCAGTAATAAAATTCATATTGCAGATCTTTTTGATAAGATGGATTTTGTTATCCAAGATTACCACACAAGCACCGCATTAAATTGTCCAGTTTCTGATGATGATCCATTGACTGATGAGTTAACTGGTTTGATTAATTTTATGAAAGGAAATGATTATTTTGATTACGATGGAGATTGTGATCTAGAAGAGGTAAGAGAGAAAGTTATGGGAGATATTTATCATTCACAGATCATAGAGGTAGGTCCTCCAGATATGAATGTTGAATTTAATGGTCAAAATGAAGAAGCATATTATAGATCTATAAAAGGTTATAAAAACTTTATGCTTCAATATGCTGGAAGAGATAGAGTAGTATATGGAGGTGCTAACAGTGGATGTTTACATGCAATAGCAGCAAAAGATGCTGGAGGATACGAGGAAGGAGAGGAAATATGGTGTTTTATTCCTCCATTCATTGCTTCTCGTTTACCTACAATTATAAATCCTGATTACCAAGGTAGTGTTGGAGAAAATAATAAAAGTGGAGGAACGAATCCAATTTTTGGTGTTGATGGATCTCCAGTTGTTCATGATGTTTTTATCCAAGGTTATGATCAAAATGGAAATTTACAGGGTAGCAAATCTTGGAGAACAGTACTATTCATACCTTATGGCAGAGGTGGAGCAGGTTTTTCAATATTAGATATCACAAATCCTTATAAACCAATTCATATGGTTTCAATTTTTAATGATAAAATTAATCAACAAATTCTTATTTCTGACGTGAATGGTCGAATAACTTCATTGGACTATAATGCAACAGCTGCATCTTTACTAAATTCAAGTGAGGGAGAAGTTGCTAATGACAATTATATAGAAGCAAGAGACGCAGATGAACTTGAGGGCCAAGATGTAACTAGACGACAGGATGACATAAGAGCATGTGTGTCTACAGATGGCTTTAAAGACTCGGGTACTAACTCTTGTTTTAAAAGTAAGGTTTTCCATTTTCCTGAGATCATTTTAGATTATCCAATAGGAACTAAAATACCAGATGGTATTTTAAGTGCGACGGAGCTCATTGATAATGTACCAACACCTATTGTTTTAGATAGTGCAGAAATGACAGATGATGGTGCTGGAGGAGCAATCCTTAAAGTAACATTTAATGGTGTGCTAACTTTTAACGCAAATCCTAAAGATGATACTTCTGAGCAAACAAATAATATTAGTATATCAGCATGTAAAGGTGGAGCAGGAGTAGATCTAGCTTATGATTATTCTACTCTTGGTGAAACTTGGTCTACTCCTAGAATAGTTAGAATGCCTACATCTTCAACTGGCAGTATTGAGTCAGATAGATATATTGCTGTATTACCTGGTGGTATGGGAAAAAATGATGTGTGCGCTGGCTCAGCAGTATTTTTAGTTGACCTCGAAGGTCACTCAGAAGGAAAACCAGGATCTATTTATGGATACAATGAAAATGGTGGAGCAATAACTATTGTTGATACCACTCCTAACGGAATCACGGCAGGACCACAATTAGTTGAAACTCCAAACGGCAGTGATATTAGAAACTCTATCCCAGCAACTCCAGTCGTTATCACACCTGATACTGCTCCAAATATTCCTTGGAGAGGTGCCTTAGTTTATATTAATGATCTTGAAGGCAAAATTACAAAATTAAATTTGTCAAATAATACCAAAGGATTTGATGACTCTGGAGCGCTAGTTACAGGCGTCACATCTCTTTACGATCAGACTACTTTGTTTAGATTAAATGCTTCAGAAGATAATGCAAGATATTCTTTCTTTGGAATGGATGCAGGAATAGGAGTTAGTGATGGAGGCTTTTGGCTTTTTGGATCGACTGGAAACTTTACTGATCTTGGCAATAGACAAGATGGATTAGATAATATTTTATTTGGAGTACAAGACCTTCATTATCCATATTGGAAACACTTAAATGGTGTTAAAATACCAAAAGCAGTAACGTCACCTGGTATTCTACCATTAAAAATCAATGGGGATTTTTTAAAGAAAGCACATAAAGGTGCGAATGATACTAAAAATCATGTTGGTACTGCTTTTAACAAATCAGACACTTGTGAAAATGTAACTGGTGATGATACTGGAACGAAATGTCCCTTGCCTGATGGAAAGCACGCATGGGTAATACATTTGGAAAAAGGCTCTGACACTCAAAATGCACCACCTCTAGAACCGAGAACATATAGAAAAGCATCAGCCTCACCAACATTATTTAAAGGAATAGTTTACTATCCTGTATATCAACCACCTGATAGCGGCAATCCATGTGATCAAGGTCACGCATTTATTTGTGCAGCTGATGATGAGTGTGGTACAAATGATTCAGCAGAATTAGGATTAACAATACCTGAAGGTGAGAATATAACTAATCATACGCAAAACTCTTGTGCATATGTTAGCAAGGGTGTTTTGTCAGAATTAGTGGTCTATGCAGGTCAATTGTATGCTAACGTAGCTGGACCTTCTGATGACGCAGATACTTTGTTTCAAACTTTCTATATCACAGGGGAAGTTATTACCAATAAAGGTGGCTGGAGAGACAGCAGCTTTTAAAATAGTTTCATATAAAAAAAGATTATCCATACAAACATTGTTAGCATGTTTATAAATATAATTGCTAAACCTACTAATGTATCTTGATTAACTTTTTTTCTCCATTTTTTTGGAAAAAATTTTAAAGAATATGCATAAGATAAGATGAATAAATTTAAAGCTGTAATAATAATATTTATGAATAAAAAAATATTCACTTATTTAATTAATTTTTTAAGTTTGTTTTTTAATTTATCCTTTACTTTATTTTCAATTTGTTGTGGATCAAAATTTTCAAGTTTATCTAAAAAATTTTCACTAAATATTTTGTCTTTTACAATTTCAACAGTGTCATTGAAAATATTTTTCATAATATCTTTATAATTTTTACTGCTACTAGTATTACCAACATTATTAAAGTTCATATCATTTAATAATAAAGTTTTTTCAATATTTAAGTCTGAAGATATTGCAGATAATGAAATATTTTTGATATCTAAATTTTTTATATTAAAATATTTATTAGACTCAGAATATGTATCTTTACTTTCAAGATCTTGCTTGAGAGATCTAATGTTGTCATCGATTATTTGATCAGCAAATTTAAAATAATAATTTACTTTAATATCGCTCAGTAAAACACTATTTATAATGACATCATTAGAAAATATTGAAAATGCATCTAAGTTCACTTTAGCAGTCTCAACTTTGACAAAATATCCATCAAAATTTTTGTTTAATAAACTTATTCCTTTAGCATCTGCTTCTCCATTTAAATAATCAATATTTAATTTTTCAATTGATATATCTCGATTTAAAGCGCTCGAGATATTATTTTGTAAAACGTTTTTTATCAATTTATCCCCAATGATCTCGATTAGGAAATAAAATGAGATGATAAAAATTACAATGATCGTAAAGAACTTCTTCATATATTTAAGAAAATTATTATTTGTTTAAGAACTAAAATATAAACTAAAGTACCTAAAACAAGATAAGGCCCATAAGGTATTTTAGAGGACATTGTTTTGGATTTTTTTAATAGGTCTGGTATTGTAAATATTAATGCTACGAAGGAAGAGAAAAACAATATAAAAGGAATAGACACCCATCCAAACCAAAAGCCTATCGCAGATAAAAGTTTTGCATCTCCTAACCCCATACCTTCTTTGTTTTTTAATTTTTTATAAATAAATATTATTAACCAAATAATTAAATAACCAATAACACCACCAATAAAAGAGTTTAAGAAATTGGGAAATAAAAATTTATTTAAATTAGGATCAAATGATTTAAAAAATCCTATTGCCATAAGGGGAAATGTTAATTCATTTGGAATTATAAAATGTTTTAAATCAATAAAGAATATAATTACAAAAAAAATTGTTAATATAAATAACAATAGGGTTGTCATTGAAAATTTAAAAAAATAGAATGAAGCTAGAAAACCAAGAGCTACTATAAGCTCAACTATGAAATACTGAATAGGTATTTTTGAGCCACAATTTCTACATTTTCCTCTTAGAATTAAGTGAGAAATAAAGGGTATATTGTCAAACCAACTAATCTTATTTTGACAATTTCTACATCTAGATCTCGAGGAAACTATATTACCTCTCTCTGGCAGTCTATATATGCACACATTGCTAAAACTTCCCCATAAGCTACCAAGGATAAATACTGCAATATAGATTGATAACACTGATTATATTTTAATTCGTGAGGCTATTTCGACGATACCATCAATACAATATTGGACAAATATAATAGCATCTTGAATATGAAGATAAAAGTTTGGAGAATGAATAAAAATTTCCATATTTTGAAAAAATATCAAAAAAGGGATAGATTGCCAATAGAAATAATATGTTTTTTGGTTCAAAAAAACCTGAAGTAAACAAAGTGGATGATACTGCCAGTCAAGATCTAGCTTTAATTACTCAAATGAATAATGAACTTGCTGGTTCTTTAGATTTAAAAGAAACATTACAAAATTCATTGGAAGTAATAATTAAAAGAATAAATGCACAGGCAGCAAATGTTTTCTTAATAGAAGAGAAAAAACAAGTTTTTCAGTGTATTGCATCTAAATATCAAGCTTACCTCGAGGATTTTGAAATACCAATCACCCAAGGTGTTATGGGTAAAGCAGCTGCAAGCAAAAAATGTATTAGAGTAGGTGATGTAAGAAAAGATGTTAGAGAAATAGCAGAATTTTATTTTGATTTAGATAACAAAACAAATTTTACAACTTATTCAGTCCTTTG
>MDTA01087023.1_pt1 | contig 12573 bp, 11 predicted proteins | sample 811151 | NCBI WGS metagenome assembly MDTA01 (sample SAMN05326648, study PRJNA326480) | marine metagenome | isolation source: seawater | place: Indian Ocean: South | collected 2010
AGATTGCCAAGGCTGTAGTCATGAACCGTGGTGATCAGACTCTGCTGAAAATCCATGCGGTGTTCAATGCGACAACAGAGGAGAGAGTCCTGCTCCATATCTGACGCGTGTTCAGTTGGAGCGTGATGCAGTCTCCGCGTGATGAAACGCTGCGAGCTCTGCTGGGAAATCTCTACCCGGAACATTCTTCCGGTGATCTCGAAGAGTTGTCGTCGCAATTGCTGCAAATTCTCAGTCACGCTTCTGTTCAAACCGATCCGTCCGTCGACGTTGCGCCGTGGTTCGGCGACGACGTGGTGCTGATCACCTATGCCGATGCCGTGCTGGATGAGCAAAAGCCTGGACTGCAGGGCTTGAGCACTTTTGTGAATCGCCATTTGCGGCTTTTTGCTTCTGTTATCCATGTGCTGCCGTTCCTGGAGGCCACCAGTGACGGTGGTTTTGCCGTGGCTAGCCATGAACGCCTGGAGTCTCGTCATGGTGAATGGCATGATCTCGCCGCTCTGGCCGAGGGACGTCGTTTGATGGCGGATCTGGTGCTCAACCATGTGTCGGCGTCTCATCCGTGGGTGCGTCAGTTTCTGCGCGACGAGGAGCCCGGCCGGTTCTGTGTGCTGGAGGCCGAGGCAGATTCCTGCTGGGATTCAGTCGTGCGTCCCCGCAGCTCTGCTCTATTCACGCGCTTGCAGGGCCCTTCTGGGCATCGTCAGGTGTGGACCACGTTTGGTCCTGATCAGGTGGATGTGAACTGGCGCCATCCGGAAGTGCTGTTGGGATTCGTGCGGTTGCTGAAACAGAAGCTGTCCCATGGCGTGCGCTGGATTCGCCTCGATGCCGTGGGATTCGTCTGGAAAGAGCCACACACCGACTGCATCCACCGTCCTCAGGCGCATCAGCTCGTGGAAGTTCTGCGTTATTTGATGACCCATGCCTGTGGGGCTGGTGGTGTCGTGGTGACCGAGACCAACGTTCCTGAGCAAGAGAACCTGTCTTATCTGCGCAGTGGCCGGGAGGCCCACCTCGCCTACAACTTTCCGTTGCCACCTTTGCTGCTTGAAGCAGCGATCAGCGGTTCTGCAGATCTGCTCAATGGTTGGTTGGCCCGTTGGCCGGATCTGCCGGAGTCCACTTCATTGCTTAATTTCACGGCCTGTCACGACGGGGTGGGATTGCGGCCCTTGGAGGGGCTGATGCCTCAGCCGCGTTTGTTGAACCTGCTGATCGACTGTGAGCAGCGGGGCGGCCTAGTGAGTCATCGTCGTCTCGCCTCAGGAGATGAGGTTCCTTACGAGATCAACATCAGCTGGTGGAGCGCGATGGCCGATGGGGGCATTGATCCAGCTCACCTTCAGCGGGAACGGTTTCTGCTGACTCATCTGCTGATGCTGGTGCTACCCGGAGTGCCTGCTTTTTACCTTCCGGCCATCCTTGCTACCCCCAATGATCTAGCCCGCTTCCGCGTGAGTGGGCATCGTCGCGATCTGAATCGGCCTCAGTTCAAGGCGGCGACGCTGGAACGCCGTCTTCAGGATCCTGAAAGTGATGCGACGGCCGTGCTGTCGGTGATGAAGCAGGCACTGGCTCTACGGGCTGAGCTGCCAGCCCTGCATCCGGATGCAGGTATGGAACTGCTCAGCCCCGACCGCGTGGACCGGGTGGTGTTGCGCCGCATGCATGACGGTCAGAGCCTTGTGGCTGTTCACAACATGACCTCATCCCGTTTGACCTTGGATCCAACACGGCTCGGCGGTGATTCGGAGATGACCTGGACCGATTGTTTCAGCGGTCAGTTGCTGCACCCACGCAGGCTGCATGCCCTGGAGCCTTATGCAGTGCTGTGGTTGGTTCAGCGATGACCATGACTCTGCAATCCCAGTGGTGGGTCGTTACGGATCTAGACGGCACACTCATGGACCATCACTACGATTGGTCGCCCGCCAAAGCAGCCATTCAGCGGCTGCAACATTGCGGTGTGCCTGTGATTCCCTGCACCAGCAAGACCGCCGAGGAAGTGTCGCGCTTTCGTCAAGAGATCGGGCTACGTGACCCATTCATTGTTGAAAACGGAGGGGCGATTCACGGAGAGACAGCCGATGGTGAACCCTGGCATCTGGCTTTGGGTCCCAGTTGGTCTGAGCTGCGGCCTCAGCTGAATGATCTCGCTCATGAGTTGGGGCAACCGTTGCAGGCTCTGGATGATCTGCATCCCGACGATGCCGATCGATTGCTGGGTCTCCGCGGTGAAGCGTTGCGTCAGGCGCAGCGCCGTCAATGCAGCGTTCCTTTTGTGTCGCCCTCGGATCCTGCCTCACGCGAGAAGCTGCTGGCACTTGCTGCGCAACGGCAACTCTCTGTGGTGCAGGGCAATCGTCTCGGGCATTTGCTTGGTCTGGATGTCAGCAAAGGCAAGGCGTTGCAGAGGCTGAAGCAGCACTTGGGATGTCTGGAGGTGAAGGTGCTCGGACTCGGTGATTCCCCCAATGACCTACCGCTTCTGGAAGCCAGCGATTGTGCGGTGGTGGTTCCAGGTGCCGATGGACCTCACCCTGCGTTGAAACCAGGCGTTGATGCAGGCCTTTATCAATTGGCGCCTGCTCCTCATGGTGCAGGTTGGTCGGCGGCCGTGCTGCGTCTCATCCCTGGGCTTTAGGGCGCCTCATGTTTAACCGCTTGGGCATGCACTCGGATGCGGGCGATCATGCAGCAAGTGATGGCATCACGATGGGCAGACTGCGTTCTTGGCTTGGATCCCTGATGACCGGACTGCTTGTCAGTTCTGGTACAGCGACCATCGCAGCAGAACGGATTGTGTTTCGCTTTGGCGAGTTCGCGAGAGATGTCTCTGTGCCGGAGCTGCGGCAATTCAGCGAGACCGCTGTTGTGGCTCCAGGACTGCAACCGATCCTGCGGCGGTTGAAACCTGCGGAGCAAGTCGCTTTGCGCACTGCGCTCAGCCAGCCGTTGCCGGTGGATGAGGTTTCTGTCTCCAATCTGCTCAGCACCCCATTGGGCCGTCGTTCACTCCAGCAGTTGGTGAAGGTGCTGGACCAACCGGCTTCGGTAGCGGAACCAGCGTTGTCGTCCGCTCTGGTGCTTGGCGCAGCTAAGCCCGGAGGTCTGCGTTTGATCGATGTGTTGGAGGCTTATCCCACGCAGCGGCTTCCTGTGAACGTCGCGGCGGTGTTGTCACTGGCGCAGTCCCTGACGCTGGGCATGGCTCAACAGGGGGCGATGTTCGAGATCCTGACCAGCGGGAAGGCGGTTCCTGTTGCAGGCTCCGAGATCAACGCCCTGTCGGTTGAGGGCTCTATTCCATTCCGTCAAATGCCCTTTCAATTTGAGGGGCGTGATGGCGAGCGCATCAGCGCTATCGCCTACCTACCGGAGACGTCGACAGCAGCTAGCCCGGCTCCTCTGGTGGCGATTGCCCCTGGGCTCAACACCGACATGAACGCGCTTCTGTATGCGGGGCGTCATCTGGCAAGCCATGGCTACGCCGTGGCGTCGCTGAATTTCCCGTTCACTAGCGCTGATGCTGTTCAGGCTGTGATTCAGGGCACTGCCTTGATTCCACCGGTGAATGCCTGGTTCGCGCAGCCCCTCGATATGAGTGCTCTGATCGATCAGGTTGAGCAGCGTTGGGGTGCGCGCGTGGATACTCAACAGGTGGGTGTGCTGGGTCAGTCTCTTGGTGGTTACACCGTCATGGCGTTGGCGGGAGCTGAGCTCGACTGGGCGGCACTCGCCCGTCAGTGCCGACAGTTGTCGGATCCGGAGGTTGTGGTGCTCAATCCCGCCATGGTCTGGCAGTGTTCTGGGCATGACCAGGTGATGCAACGCAAGAGCTTCCGCGATCCGCGCGTGAAGGTCGCCGTTGCCATCAATCCTGTAGCCAACCCGATCTTCAGTGCCTCCTCCATGCAGGCGCTGGCCGTTCCAATCCTGATGGTGTCTGGCACCAACGACATCTTTGCTCCCTCGATCTCCCAGCAGTTGATTCCCTTCAGTTGGATCCAGCAGCCGGGGTCGCTGCTGGTGCTGCAGCGCAACGGCACGCATCTGTCGTTTCTGGAGGGCACATCCGATTTGCCTCCCACGGTTCTTGGCCCGGATCTCCCACTCGCTAGAAAGCAGCTCAAGGGGATGGCGCGCGGCTTTTTCGATCAGCACCTTCGCTCGCAGCAGGCCTTGCCGTCGTTGCTGCCGACGCCGATAGATGCGGTGGTGGCCGCGGGGCGTGATCCGCTGAAGCTCTTAGTGATGCCACGCCTCACCTCTCAGCAGGTGGAACGGGTGGCACCCGGTCTCAATCTGGATCGGGCGGCTGCGTTAGGTCTGTGAGTGCATGAGCTAAGGCTTCTGGAGTGATGGCCAACGGCATCACCACCAGGGCCAGACCTGCCACACGCTCACTGGTCCCATCGCCACAGCAAGGATCAAGGTGGTGGGCAGACAGCCGCGAGCAGTCATCTGATTCAGGAGCTGAGCAGTTGGCGCCACAGCGTTTCCGGTTGGAGTTCAGTGCGCAACGGCTGGTGATTGATCGCTTTTAGTGCTGTGCAGCCGAGGCTGTTGATCAGCAAAGCCTGATCGCTGCTTTGCAGCTCAGCCCCCAGCGTTGCTTCCTGGGCCAGCCCTTGTTGGAGCAGTTGCGCGCGCATCACGCCGGGCAAGCAGCCACTGCTGAGTGGTGGCGTAATCCACTCGCCCTGTCGGAGCACTAGAAGGTTGGCGCTGTCACCACAACAAAGGTTCCCAATGGTGTTGCGCAGTAGGGCCACTGCGGCGCCATGGCGCTGGGCTTCTCGTCGGGCTTGGATCGACTGGCCGTAGGCCAAAGTCTTGCAACGACTGAGCACGCTGCGAGCGTTGCGTTGCTCCATCGTGCAGATCCAGGCCTGAACTGGTTCGAAGCTGAGCTGGTGTGGCTGCAGGGTGAACCAAAAGCGATGTTGTTGGGCGTCCGTCTGCTCCGTGGGCAGACCGATGCCGCGGCCTGCAACGCTGCCGCGGCTCCAGTTCAGACGCAGGGCACCGCTGGTGCTGCCGCTGGTCAGGCTGGCCCGATCGATGGCTTCATCGATCAAGCGTTCAAGCGACGCCAGACTTGGCGGCGTTGCCATGCCGAGCAGCCTCGCGCTGTGATGCCATCGCTGCAAATGGGCAGGGAGCAGTTGGGCTTTACCGTTGAGAATCAGCACGGTTTCGAATAGCCCATCTGCCAGCTGCAAACCGCGATCGGAGAGCGGTAAATGCAGGCTGTGGCTGTCTCCCCATTGGCCGTCATGCCATGCCAGTGCAGCAGTGGTCATGTGAGTGCCTCCAGCAGCGGCATCAGTTTCCAGTCCAATTCGTCGGCCTCGGCTGCGGGATCCGAGTCGGCGACGATTCCGCAGCCGGCATGCAAGCGCAGGGCAGCGTCTTTCCGGAGCAAGGTGCGAATCAGAATGTTGCTGTCGAAGCGGCCTTCCCAGTCGATGTGCAGGATCGATCCGCAGTAGGGACCCCGTCCGAGGGGTTCCAGCTCCTGGAGGCGTTGGCATGCACGCAGCTTGGGGGCTCCTGTGATGGAGCCGCCCGGCCAGCTTGCTTCGAGCAGATCCACCCAGGTGGTGTCTGCTTTCAGCTGACCGGTGACAACGGAGGTGAGGTGATGCACCCGTGCATAACTTTCCAAGCGCACAAGATCTGGCACTTGGACGGATCCAGGGACGCATACCCGGCCGAGGTCATTGCGCAGGAGATCCACGATCATCACGTTCTCGGCGCGGTCTTTGGCGCTGCATACCAGTTCTGCCGCCAGGTCATCGTCGATGCGTGGGTCGTGATGGCGTGGCCGCGTGCCTTTGATCGGTCGGGTCTGCACGGCTCCATCGGGCATGACCTCCAGAAACCGCTCCGGTGATGTGGATAGCACCGCTTCACCTTCTGCAGCGCCGCTGCCGACCAGTAGACCGCTGAAGGGGGCTGGGCATTGAAGCCGCAAGCGTTGGTAGAGCTCCAGGTTGCTGGTGTTGTTCTCGAGTGTTGCGCTGGCACAAGCGGTGAGGTTGGCCTGGAAGAGATCTCCGCTAGCGATCAGCTCACGGATGCGCGTCACACCTGCCATGAACGCCTCCCGGTCGCTATGGCGCTTCCATCGGCAACCTAGTGCTTGATTTGAGGTCGTTTTGGGCGCGATGGCTTGGATCGTTTGGGCTTCTAATAGTTGCGCCATGGCGGCATGACGGAGCGGGTCGATGCCTTCCAGGTGAAGCTCTCTGGTTTGCAGGTCAAAGCGCAGAACAGGATCATGACGGGCAATCCAGAGGCTGGCCATCGCGTCGCGACGCCAGGGATTGGTCGGTTCGGTCCAGGCCGCGGCGTCGTAGCTGAGCCAGCCGGTCCAGTGGCCCGGGCTCAGCTTTCGAAGTTGGGTGAAGGGGTTGGTGGCATCAGGATCGCCAGGCAGTCCTCGGCAACAGTGTTGTTCCAGAGGATCCACAGCAAGGGTGATGCGCTGCCCTAGGTCTCCACCATCCCCGTCCAGCCAAATGAGCCCCTGTTCTCCATACAAACGGACCAATACAGCAGCGATCTCTGCTGGTTCACGCCATGGCAATCGCTTGCGCTGCAGTGTCATCGGCAGGAGGTGCTGCAGAGATCAGGTCGACCCGCGTCCCGCAGGGCGGCATCGCGGATCCGGCAGCTGTCACAGACGCCGCAGGGTTGATCCCCGCCGCTGTAACAGCTCCAGGTGTGTTCGATGGGTACCCCCAGCCGTAGTGCCTCTTCCACAATTTTTTGCTTACGCCACTCAACCAGTGGTGCCCATAGCCGAGGGCCTCGCCCTTCACGGCCAACCTTGCTGCTGAGATCTGCCAGCGTCTGAAAGGCTTCCAGATAGTCCGGTCGGCAGTCGGGGTAACCGGAATAGTCCACTGCATTGACGCCCAGCACCAGGCGATCGGCGCCGCGTGCTTCCGCAAGGCTGAGTCCGATGCTGATGAACACCGTGTTGCGGCCGGGCACATAGGTGCTGGGAATCTCACCGTCTTGCACGCCATCGACAGGCAGTGCTTGGTCGCTGTCGGTCAGTGAGGACCCTCCCCAGCTGGCCAGGTTCACGCTGATTGTGTGGTGCTCCGCGAGATTGAGGGCTTCAGCGATCAATGCCGCGGCCTTCAGCTCGCGTCGGTGTCGCTGGCCGTAGTCAAATGACAACCCGATGACCCGGCCGCCGGCTTCTTGCGCCAGTGCCGCCGCTGTGGCGGAATCAAGCCCGCCAGAGAGGAGGGCGATCGCAGAGAAATCGGTCATGCTGTGCATTCTGTTGCCCGGAAGGTGATGACGAAGTCCGCGCGTGTTCCGTTGACCCCAATCACCGCCCTGGGATCCAGCCTCTCGCTGTTGCTGTTGACGCCTTCGATTGCCACCGCAGTTCCCCGTCTTGATTTGAGTGGGTATCCCGCTCCGGCACCTGGGCTGCAGCGTTGGGTGATTCAGCCATCGGGTCTGCTGCCGAAAAGTTCGGATCCGATCATTTCGGCTCGCCCCATTGATTGGCGCATCCAACTGATCGTGGGCCAAGAGGTTCCGCTGGATTGCAACGTGAAGCGCTTGTCGGGCCCGGGCATGACCATGCGCATGCTTCCTGAGGCTTCTGGGAAGGCACTCTTTGAGGTGAAAGGACCGATGGCGGTGACCAGCTCGCGCATGGCTTGTCCTGGAGATCAACCCACCAAGCGCTCTTTCTTGGCGCTGGGTAAGCAGCCTTACCTGGTTCCCTACAACGCCTCCTGGCCAATCGTGGTGGATCTGCCGGAAGGCGCCGAGCTGCGCTGGCGCCTCTGGAAAGCGGAAACGCGTCAGCAGGAGGCGCTGAAGCTCTGACGGATGTCGAGCAGCCGTTCCTTAGTCATGAATCAGCAGCGGCGCTAGGTCCAACGCGTAAGCCTGCTGGCCGTGAAGCCTACGCAGCTCTACATGCAAATGGTCGGTGCTTGCGGAGCCGCTGCGTCCAACGCAGCCGATGCGTTCACCCGCTTTCACCAGAGCACCGGCGCGTATCTCGGCGGATTGCAGATGGGCATACACCGTCTGCCAGCCGCGACCGTGGTCCAGCAAGATCGTCAGTCCATAGCCATCGATGGATTGCACCAGTTGAACGCGCCCTGAGAGCATTGCCAGCACCGGTGTTGCCGCTGGTGCGATCAGGTCGTGTCCGACATGCATCCGCCAGCGTTGGCGTTGTTCGGAATAGCGCCAGCCATAGGGCTTCACTTCGTCGGCTGGGGTGGGGAGTGGATAAACCAGTTGCAGGGTTTGTCCGGCTCGGAAGGGGCGATGTGAGGCAGGCAGTCGCCTAGGCCGTGAGGCACTCAGTAAGGCCAGATTCGAGACTCCGGTGCGATCTGGAAGCCGTTTCGGGGGTAGAGGGCGTGCCTTCAAGTCTCGGAGCACAGGGCTGAGTGCCAAGGCCATGGTCAGCGCCAGCTGAAGGCACAGCAGCTGATGAATGCGCTGCATGACGACGACTGTTAATCGCGCTTGTTGTATCGATTCAGCGCACGCCGAGCCACTTGTGGCTTTGCAGACTTAAGCGCCAGCGGCCGTCTTGTTGTGCCTTGTTGACGGCCAATTGCTGCCCTTCCGGGCTTTCCCACCCTGGTTGAACCAGCCAGTGCGCCTGGGGGGCCTGGGCGGAGACGACGTCAGCGAACAGCAGATCGTCAGGTTCATGGACGACAACCTTCAACTCATGGCAGGAGCTCAGCAGCTCCGGGCGTGGAGGCTGATGGCGTTTTGGAGAGAGCGTGATCCAGTTGATCTCCCCGCTGAGTGGGTCGACGCCACTGGTTTCAAGGTGGATCGGCAGTTTTGCGCTGTTGCGGATGGCGCTGGTGAGCTGGGTGAGGTTGTGATGGAGGGGTTCACCGCCGGTGATGACGACGAAGGCGGCTCCTGCCTGGGCGGCTGACTGAGCATCGCCAGCTAATTCATTCACGCTGAGGCGGGGATGCACTTCAGCAGGCCATGAGTGTTTGGTGTCGCACCAGCTGCAGCCCACATTGCAGCCTCCCAGTCGAATGAAAAAGGCACTGCGTCCTGCATGCAACCCTTCTCCCTGCAGGGAGTGAAAGGTTTCCACCACCGGCAAGTTGCTCATCAAGCTCTGATCACTCAAGGGTTGAGGTTGCCTTGAGCGGTGCTGCTCACCACGTTGGCATTGCTTTGCTGTCGCAACGCTTCGCTGGGGCTGGAGGGGAGACGTTGCTGCGCTGCCTCAATCAAGCCTCGGAACAGCGGATGGGGTTGTCCGGGCCGGGAGAGGAATTCGGGGTGGTACTGACAAGCGGTGAAGAAGGGATGGCCTGGTAGTTCAATCAGTTCCACCAGTCGTCCGTCAGGGGAGGTGCCGCTGATGCGGTAGCCCGATTCCAGGAACAGATTGCGGTAAGCGTTGTTGAATTCGTAGCGGTGGCGATGGCGTTCATACACCACTTCATTGGCGTAAAGGCGTTCCGCCATGGAACCCTCGGCGATGCGGCAGGGGTAAACCCCTAAGCGCATCGTGCCGCCCAGGTCGACAACGTCCTGCTGTTCCGGCAGCAGGTGAATCACTGGATGGGCCGTGTCCGGATCGAGTTCGGCGCTGGAGGCACCCGTGAGGCCTGCCTGATTGCGGGCCCACTCGATCACAGCTGTCTGCATGCCAAGGCAGAGGCCGAGGAAGGGCACCCGCTGTTCACGGGCCCAGCGGATCGCCGCCACCTTGCCGTCGACGCCGCGATTGCCGAAGCCTCCTGGCACCACCACCGCGTCCATGCCTTTGAGCAGCGTGTCGGCCCCACTGGTTTCGATCTGTTCGGCGCAAATCCAGTGCAGATCGAGAGATGCATCCTGGGCGATGCAGGCGTGCCGCAACGCTTCCACCACCGATAAATAGGCATCATTGAGCTGCACGTATTTGCCCACCAAGGCCACCTTGACGGTGGGGCCGGGGTTGCGCAGTTTGTGCACCAGCTGAGCCCAGCGCGTCATGTCGCTGTCGTGATCCTCAAGCTGCAGCACATCCAGCACCTCGCGGCAGAGACCCTGCTCTTCCAGGGTGAGTGGCACGGCGTAAATGCTGTCGGCATCGAGCGAAGGGATGACAGCTCGTTCAGGCACCCCACAGAAGCCCCCAATTTTGCGTTTGAGCTCATCGTTGATTTCCCGGTCGCTGCGACACACCAGCACGTCGGGCTGGATGCCGATTGAGCGCAGCTCCTTGACCGAGTGCTGGGTGGGCTTGGTTTTCAGTTCTCCGGAGGTGCCGATGTATGGCAGCAAGGTGACGTGGATGTAAGCCAGGTCATTGCGGCCGACATCACCGCGGAATTCACGAATGGCTTCCAGAAATGGCAGTGATTCAATGTCGCCGACGGTGCCGCCGATCTCGGTGATCACCACATCGGCATTGCTGTTCGCTGCCACGCGGTGAATGCGATCGCGGATTTCACCGGTGATGTGTGGAATCACTTGAACGGTGCCGCCGTTGTAGTCGCCACGGCGTTCTTTGTTGATCACCGATTGATAAATCGAGCCCGTGGTCACGCTGTTGAGGCGTGACATTGCCGTATCGGTGAAACGCTCGTAATGGCCCAGATCGAGATCGGTTTCGGCACCGTCTTCGGTGACAAACACCTCACCGTGTTGGAACGGACTCATCGTGCCCGGGTCCACATTGAGATATGGATCCAGTTTCAGGATGGAAACGCTGTATCCACGTGACTTCAGCAGTCGTCCCAGGCTCGCAGCCACGATGCCCTTCCCGATGCTGGAGACCACTCCACCGGTCACGAAGACAAACTTGGCCATGAATCCCCGGGCGATTGTTCAATCTACCGAGGGCCCTGTTGGCAGTTGGTGCCCAAGGCCTCCAGAACGCGCATCATGTGGCTCGATTCCTGTTGAGCCAGCGCTTTAGCTCTCCAGCAAGCTGCGCAGCATCCAGGCGGTTTTTTCATGGATCTGTAGCCGTTGGGTGAGCAGGTCGGCCGTGGGCTCGTCACTCGCAGCCTCCGCCAGGGGAAACACGCTGCGGGCCGTGCGTGCCACGGCTTCATGGCCAGCGACCAGTTCACGCACCATGTCGAGGGCGGCCGGTTGCTGCGGAGCTTCCTTGATCGAGGCCAGCTTCGCCAGCGTTGAACCACCGTGAGGTGCCACCACGCCAAGCGACCGGATGCGTTCAGCAATCACGTCCAGAGCGCTCCATAGCTCCGTGTATTGGTCCATGAACATCAGATGCAGGGTGTTGAACATCGGACCGGTGACGTTCCAATGGAACCCGTGGGTGTTGCCGTACAGCACATAGGTGTCAGCGAGCAGTCGGCTCAGCCCGGCCGTGATCTGTTCACGCTGTGCCTGGTTGATGCCAATGTCGATCTGGGGTGCGCTGGTCATGGCAGTGCTGCGAATGGTGATGGTTGGATTCAGGAATCAAGGCCCTGGATGTAGTCGCGCACCTTGGAGCGTCGTTGAGGCTGACGCAGCTTGAGCAGAGCGCGCGTTTCGATTTGACGCACCCGTTCTCGCGACAGTTCCATCGCTTCGCCAATCTCCGCCAGGGTGCGGGGATGGTCGTCCTCCAGTCCGAAGCGACTGCGGATCACTTCCGCCTCACGGGGCGAGAGTTCATCGAGCAACAGCTCCAGATCATCATGGAGTGCGTCACGGTCGAGCGTTTGCTCCGGTGTGGCCTTGCCGTCTTCGAGCAGATCCCCCAACTGGGTGTCTTGGTCTTTGCCAACGCGGGTCTCGAGTGAGATGGAACGCGGAACGCGCGCGAGGGTCTGACGCACGGTTTCTTCGCTCAGCCCCAGCTCCTTGGCCAGATCGCTGACGGATGCCAGCCGACCTTTCTCGGCAGCGATTTCCTGCTGCACCCGTTTGATCCGGTTCAGTTTTTCGGTGACGTGCACTGGCAGGCGGATGGTGCGGCTCTGGGTGGCAATGGCCCGGGTGATGCCCTGGCGGATCCACCAATAGGCATAGGTGCTGAAGCGGAAGCCGCGGGTGGGATCAAATTTCTCCACGGCCCGTTCCAGGCCGAGAGTGCCTTCCTGCACGAGGTCCAGCAGCTCCATCCCCCGTTGCTGATATTTCTTGGCCACAGCCACCACCAGGCGCAAGTTGGCCTGGATCATTCGATCCCGGGCCCTGCGCCCATCCCGCAGTCGCCGCTGCAGTTCCTTGGCCTCCAGGCCCACTTCTTCCGCCCAGAGGGTGTAGCCCTCATTCAGCTGATGATTGAGTTCCTCCAGCGGCAATGCCGCAGCCCGGGCCCATTCCTGCCGGGTGGGCCAGTGGCTGACCTGATTGGCTTCACGCAGCTGCAGTTCTTCCAGGTCCAAGAGCACCCGGATCGCGGCATGGCGAGTGCTCAGATCACGCTCTTGCACCAGAAGCTTCTCCCGCTGCTGCACCTGGCGCGAGAGGGTCACCTCCTCCTCGCTTGTGAGCAGATCCACACGACCAATGTCCTGCAGATACAGGCGGAGCAGGTCATTGCCGCCGCTCCAGCGGATCGGGGCATGTCCCGTCGAT